>ENA-OQRA01001503-OQRA01001503.1-human-gut-metagenome-genome-assembly--contig:-NODE-1503-length-12546-cov-4.363702_pt1 | contig 12546 bp, 9 predicted proteins | sample MGYA00243238_ERZ505106 | MGnify/ENA primary metagenome ERZ505106 (study PRJEB26097, sample SAMN02711298) | human gut metagenome | biome: Gut microbiome | host: Homo sapiens | place: Denmark: Copenhagen...
GCCGGTTCTATTGTTTAACTTTTAATTTTTCGGTAAAAATTTACCGAAGTATTGTGACAATAAAACTTTTCTATCCATATATTAAAAAAAAGAATGCCGCCCTTTCCCCAAAAAGGATACGGCATCCCCTCTATTTCATAAAGGACTTACCAAATATCCCATCCTCCGTTTTTATTCGAATACGCCTCGATGATATCATGATCAGAAGCGTTACCGCCATAACTGATATTCACATCACCACCTGCATTCACACTGCAAGCCATCATATCCGAGACTTCCATCTTTACCATCTCCATACGGGGAGACTCATACATTTTCTTTTCCATTGTTTATTGTTTTTATAAGTTTATACCTTTTATTTGATTACTTTCTTTCCGCCTACGATGTAGATGCCGCGCTCCAAGCCACTGAGAGCTTCAGCCTTCTTCACACCGGCCTTCACCTTCACACCACTCTGAGTAAACACATCAACCATCTTTCCACCATCTTCCGCCGTATTGTCCAACACTTCACCGACACTAGTCACCGATCCGTCTATATCGATGAGCAAGCGGTTGACACCGGCAACCGGAGATTCCGAATCCACATTGATATAGGCGCGGAAGCCTTTCAGGCTTACCTTATCTGCTTGGTCGGCCAGATAGAACATATCATCCTTGATAAAGTATGCTCCTTGCGGTACTGTGGTGGCATCGTAGTTTCCGGTCATCGAAACCAAATTCATCGGAAAAGCTTCCGGCTATTTTGCACTGACCATCACACCATCAGCTTTGATTTCCGTCACGACTTCTTCCGGCTTCACCAAGTAAGGCACACCGGCTTCCACGGCATCCACTTTGTCGAAATCCAACGTAATGCCCTCTCCCGAGGCTTGCATTCCACTCAACTGCCTTACCTCGCCCAGTTTATTGGCCTCAACCTGTTCGGCTGTCAGGGCAAAAGGCACACAGAAAGTATTCCACTTCCCGGCCACCAACTTGCGCTGAAGGGTCACATCAGCATACATGTCAGCTTTCACGTCATAAGCCCTAGTCTCATCCAGAGCCAAAGCCTCGGCCTTGGGAGCCACTTTATAGAGTTTCATGTCGTTACAGCCTATCCAGTTGGCCAGATTGCCCTCTTCCGTCTTCACGCCCAAACGCACTTCCCCTTCCGTACTCTGACAGAAAGAGACCTCACGATAAGCCAATGTTGTAGACTTCACTTCACCTCATCTCCTCGTTTCTCCCCAGCATATAAAGCCGCCTTGGCTTCACCCGTACCCGGCACATTATTCACCGGCCCCGCAAAGGTAGCCAGACGCATGGTATAAAATCCTGAAGACAAGTTTACCGTTTGATATATAGCCCATAAGCCATCCGGTAATACGCCATCGGCATAACACTCAAAGAAAGCATCACTACTCGTTTCACCGGTTTGAGCTATATTATGCTGTGCACGAATCCCCCAACCTGCTACATGCGCATCATCACCACTCCATCCTTCTACTGCGCTCCAACTATTGAAACCTGAAACATCCGGATTCTTCAACATAAACGTCATATCGAACTGCTGTTCCCCCATAGGGGTAGCCGATTGCACAAAAGCCCGCCGGACATTCTCCAAAGCATCATAAGCCGTCCTTAGTTCCTCCTCCGTGTCACATGACGCTTTCTCTGCGTCCGCAATAGCGGATGCAAATGCACTCTTGATTTCATCCGAAGCCTCTGAATTCTGTTTATACTCCTTACAAGTCTCAATCAATGCAGCAATAGGACAGTCCGTCATATAACAATGACATACCTCATAAACCAGCTTCAAAGCCAGATATGCTTCTGCCCAACCGTCCACAGTCTGTTCCGGCTCTTTCGCCAAAGCCTCTGCCATACGTTTTTTAAACGTTTCTGGCAAACCGGACACATCCATAGCCTGAGCTTTTTCTTTCATATCATCGTACAACTCCTTCACTTCAATCATTCCGCTCCCGACTTTTTCCAACCGGAAATTATCAAAGAACAAATAGCAATTTTTATAAGGAGAAAAAAGATTCACTCCGATTTTTAATTTTCCATCAAGAACCAAAACATTGTTAATATAAGTACGCCCAATCTCTTTGTCCCCATCCCAAATTTTAGCAACCTCTTCGTACTTTGCATTTCCATTGTCTGTCCATCCCATGACCTCACGCAATCCAGCCTCTTTTCTTCCTGTTGCACCGTCGACATAGCAATTCACCCGGCCACCAATTCCGGCTTGTCCTTGAACGGAAACATTATACACCCCATTAGGCAATTCTACTTCTTGCCAAAAATCCACTACAGAACCATTAGCTTCCCAATATGGCATTCCCTTATCTATACGATTCGGTTCAGCATTTCTCTCCCATCCTTTCAACGCATCGTCAGTATCGTTGAAATCCGGATTTACCATTTTTGAAGTCAAATCTTCTATTTCGGATACCAAACCAGCTTTTTGGCTATTATAGATGTTTTCAACTTCTTCTGCCGTCAACGCCTTGTCATACAGCCCAAGCTTATCAGCCTTGCCCTCAAACGTTCCCGTAAACGTACCTTTTCCCACATAAAAATGGGTAAAATGGTTGGAAATGTTCTCCAATATGCCCTGATATAAAGTAGAAGGGTCAGCACTCCATCCAGAAGGACCATATTCCACCTTCTTCCCATCCACATAGAACGTACAACCGTCCTTTGCAAACACCATCGTGATCATGGCAAACCTACCAGCGGGAATGGCATTGGACAAAGAACCACCAGGACCACCATTAAAGTCAATCCACGGACCACCTATCTTAGCCATGTTATACACCATATAAGTATTGGCCTGAAAGCCTAACATTCCACTCGTATTTTGATCCTCATAACCGTCTGTTCCCAATCCAAATCCCCAAATGGAATTGCCTGCGGTTCCGGTACGATACACCCACAAAGAAATTGTGGCGCCGTTGTCAAGTGCCTTACCTTTAAAAGGATTTGCGATTTGCACATACCCCATATTTTGAGTATCGGATGCCCTAAAGTCCAAACATTGTTCCGTTGCACTGGCCATTGAGAATTCCGGCTTTGTCCCGTTGCCAAAGCTTTTCAGTTCATAACTGTCTTCCGTTCCAGACTGAAAATCATAAAAGACCAAAGGTTCGGGTAGTTCAGTCCCTTCGTCCATAGGCATAGCCCAAGAATCCTCTACTCCATTGACACCCCGCACATCAACCCATGTTACCTGTGCGGTACCAGTCATGGCACTCATCAGTGCCGCCGTAAATAGTAATTTACTTTTCATTTTTTGTTTTTTAATGATTTACATTTAGGTTAATATCACATTTTTCATTTATATAGGATTACGAACAAGCCTCCCTAAAAGCACAAAGAACACATCCATTTATACTTTCTTCACACTATAGTTCAATACACCTCCGTATTCAAATCTATTAAAAGCAAAAAACCGTTCATAAAACACAATAAAACAAAGATTTATTTGGGAAAACGGACAAAAAGCCTTATTTTGCAGAAATTTTCAGTCTGTAGCCTATTGGGAAAATGGGCAGACTCACGAAAACAAGGAAGCGTATGGCATTAAAAAATATCTTTGCGTGCTGTTTTTGCTTGGTATGTGGAGTAACGACTGTTCCGGCTCAAAAGCAACTCACCGGAAAAGCCACTTATTATTCCGACAAGTTACATGGAAGAAAAATGAGCAACGGCGAGAGATACCACCGTGACAGTATGACTTGTGCACACAAGAAGTACCCTTTCGGTACCCTGCTGAAAGTACGCAACCCGCTAAATGGAAAAGAAGTGGTGGTGAGAGTAACCGACCGTGGCCCTTTTTCAAAACGTTATGTCATCGACCTGTCCAAGGCGGCGGCACGTGAGTTAGGATTCATCCGGAAAGGTTTTTGCCAAGTGGAAATCACGCGGATACATCCCAACCGTATCCCATTCAGACCGGAAGATGCCGAGGAAATTCCGGAGCTACACTTAGAATATCAGGATATAGTGACTTACCCTGTACCGATATGGCAACAGGATACGCTACAGGATAAGAAGCCGCAACCGACAAGAATCAAGAAACTTAAAATCGACAAGAAATAGAATTCAATTTGTAGACACAAAATGGAAAAGAAACTCAGAAGAGAGTCTGTTTGCGTACAGGCCGGATGGACGCCCAAGAAAGGCGAACCGCGCGTTTTACCTATTTATCAAAGTACTACTTTTAAATACGACAACAGCGAACAAATGGCTCGTTTGTTCGACTTGGAAGACACGGGATATTTCTATACCCGATTGCAAAACCCCACAAACGATGCCGTAGCAGCCAAGATTGCCGAACTGGAAGGAGGCGTAGGCGCCATGCTGACGTCTTCAGGACAAGCGGCCAATTTCTATGCCGTTTTCAATATCTGTCAGGCAGGCGACCACTTCGTCACCTCTAACACTATTTATGGAGGCACATACAACCTGTTCGGAGTCACCATGAAAAAGTTAGGCATCGAATGCACGTTTGTAGATCCGGAATGGGACGACAAACGTATCGAAGCCGCTTTCCGTCCGAACACGAAATGTTTTTTCGGCGAAACCATTTCGAATCCGGGCGGCCACGTGTTCGACATAGAACGCTTCGCCCGGATGGCCCACAAACACGGTGTGCCCTTGATTGTAGACAACACCTTTGCCACACCAATCAACTGCCGCCCGTTTGAATGGGGAGCAGACATCGTCACCCACTCCACTACTAAATATATGGACGGACACGCCACATCGGTAGGTGGTGCCATCGTGGACAGCGGTAACTTCGATTGGAACGCCCATGCCGACAAGTTCCCGGGACTTTGCCAACCGGACGAAAGCTACCACGGGTTGACTTATGCCGACGCTTTCGGCAAGATGGCTTACATCACCAAAGCCACGGCGCAACTCATGCGAGACTTAGGTTCCATCCAAAGCCCCCAAAACGCATTCTTGCTCAATCTCGGCCTTGAAACCTTGCATCTGCGTATGCGGCAGCACTGCGCCAACGCACAAGCCGTAGCAGAGTACCTGGAGCAAAACGAACGTGTGGCTTGGGTGAACTACTGCGGACTGAAAAGCAACAAATATTATGAGTTAGGACAAAAATACTTGCCGAACGGGTCTTGCGGTGTCATCGCATTCGGCCTGAAAGGCACAAAAGAAGATGCCATCCGGTTCATGGACAGCTTGAAGATGATTTGCATCGTGACGCATGTGGCCGACGCCCGCACATGCGTATTGCATCCGGCCAGCCATACGCACCGCCAGCTCTCCGACGAACAGTTGCGCGAAGCCGGAGTGGCACCCGACCTGATTCGCCTGTCAGTCGGTATAGAAAATGTAGAAGACATCATTGAAGACATCCAACAGGCGTTGGACGCATCGAAATAAGTGCCGGTAGCCGTGGCTTCGGTTTCCACCACGCCCCACGGCCATCCCCTATTATGCCCAACCTCCCCCGGAAAACGCTGACAAATACGTTTCCGGGGGAGGCTGTTTTCAACGGACACGGTTTCTCAATGCCCCGATTTACCACCCAACTTCTTCCGCAAGATTTCGCGCACCTCGTCAGCCGAAGCACCGACGGCCAACAGGGTACCGTCGCTGTCGACAAGGAAAGTGCCTCCACCGGAGTTTCCTATACCGTGTAAAGCCCATACATTATTGGCATCTTCTACCTCGGCATAACAAGCCCAAGGGTAGCCGTCTTTTCGCACCGCCTGCTCCATGTCGCTCCGGCACTTCTCGCGGGCTATGCCCACCACCGTGAAGCCTTTGTCCTTGAACTCCTCATAAACGGGAATCATGGATTTGGAATTCGCGCGGCACGGCCCGCACCACGAAGCCCATAAGTCTACAAGGGCAATCTTGCCGCGTATCAGGCCGGACATACGCAAAGGACGGCCGTCGCTACCCGTAATCTCATAATCGGGATAAGGCTGTCCTTCGGCCAATGTCCGGCATTGGCGCAAAGCGTTCACGACGGCATGGTAAGGATGCCCCGGCAAATAACCGGCATAGACGGAATCATAAACCGCCCACAACGCTTGTTTCAGACTGTCCGGATGATCGGTATCATCCAACTCGAAACGCAAAAAAGACAAGCCGGATACCGAAGGCTTGTGCGCCGCCTCACGGAGCCGCCACGACTTCTCTTCGGCAAGGCAAGCTGCAAAGTAGTCCTGTAAAGCCATCATCCGGGGTGAATAAAGCCTGCGGGACTTTTCCAGACTGTCCCGTTGCTTATAAATTTTGTTCGCCTCTTCCTGCGTCTCTGCCGCCCTCAGGCGTTCATACAAGTTCTTGCCTGCCGGGGTGTAACAATCGTCCGCACTGTAAAGGGTATCCACACGGGCGTTGTACAGTTCGTACTTGGGACTGAATATGCTTTCGGCGCGTTGGTCCACATCCTGCATCAGCCGGTTCTCCGTCCCGTCGGTCTCCACTTTCGGCCTTCCCTCCTCCGGAATGGCAATATGCAGGGTGGCATTCTCACTCAAGAACTTTGCCCAGTAAAAACGCCCTTCCATCCAGTCATGCCACAAATAAAGTTGCCAAGCCTCTATACAGTCGGTATACAAATCATATTCAAACTTCCCGTTATGCACCGGAATGGAAATGAAAGGCTTCACCCGCGCATCCAACCCGTAACGGTGCAACACGAGGCGGCTCGCCTCCGTCGTTTTTTCCACCGTCCCCGTCAGTCGGCAATGCAGCTTGCCCTCACGTTCCCCCTTCAGGTTCACGCCTTTGATGAACCCACCGTCTTTTCCTCCTTCCATGAAGTCGAACGAAGTATCACGGCCATCCAACGGTGGAAAGACCAGACGGAAACTCACATTACCGGAATCGGGCATATACACGTGCTGTCCCAACGCCAGTCCCTCGCAACGCCGCAAGGGATAGTCTCACCCCGTCACAGCACCGCGCAAACGCAGGACGGAATCCAGTTGTATCCAATACTTCTTATGGTGGTAAGCCTCCATATATAAGATTGTAGCTTCCGGTGTGCACTCCACGCGGCTGATTTCCACCGTCGTTGTGTTACGGTCGCCCACTGCGGGGTTCTTCACATCGCAAACTTGCACTTCCTGCGCCCTCAGCAGCCCTCCGCCGCACAAGAGGACAATCGCCAACAATAGATAATTCAAATAATGTCTCATCGTATCTCAGTTATAATTACACCTTTCTATCTGCGTTCCAACTGTTGTTTCAGATTCTCCAAATGCAAACGGAACTGCTCTTCCGACGCATAGCGCAAACCGCTCCGCACCACATTCCCCATGCGGTCGAGCGTCTCGTAATGCGGAATCCCCAAGAAATTGAACAGCTCCATCAGGCGGTTGAAGTCGTCGCGGCTCACCTGCACCACATCTTCTCCGGACAGGTGTTCGTCCACATACTTCCGGTAGTTCTCTTCCGGTCCTTCCCCTTCGGTGCTGATAAACAGGAAATCCACATCGGAATGGTTGCGCAAGGCCTCGCGCATCGGCTTGGAACGCTCGATGCCCGAACGGCAAGGCCCACAAAACATCCCCCAAAAATCTATCAGGACATATTTGCCCCGGTACTTCTCCGTGAGGCGGCGCAACAGTTTCCCGCCTTCCGTATCGGGCAGGGCGTAAGTAAGCGTATTGCGGCGACATGCCTGTTCGAGCAACCGCTCGGCCTGGACACGCAACACCTCACGGTTCATATATGCCAAGCGGTTTTGGTAAATGCTGTCGTACATGGACGGTGCTTCACTATAATTGCGTCCTAAATCGGAAGACAAGGCACGCAGTACCACCAAACGTCCGAGCAGCGAAGGCTCGTCCGCCCTCAATATCGCAGTGTCCACGGCCATCATGGCAGCATCCTCTTTGGCCACGCTGTCCGGTTCCATGGAACCAGTCAATACAGCAGGGCTGCGCATGACCGAGGAAAACTCATAACGGTTCAGGAATATATCCAAGTCACGAAGCACACAAACGGACACATCGTTGCAAGGCATCTCGCGCAGGAAACGATAGTTGGCAGGGGCACGGTACGGTGCCATCTTCTTATTTATTTCCTCTTGAGCCATCTTCCAATCGATGGAAAAATGTTGGTTCATCTCGTAATCGAACACTGCCATACCATGCACCAACCGCGTTTGACACTTAGCCAAGTGACGCTCCCACGGCGTATAACCGAAACGCCAAGCCACGTAGTCCACCGCCCGTAACCGCTCGCGCATCCGCCTCATGGCGTTTTCCGTGAAATCTTTAAAACCGAGCGAATCCGAAACAGCGGAAAACTCGTCATACGGGTAAGCACAAAGCTCCGAAACCCCATGCTCCAAAGAACGCTTCCGCCCAAACGGGCCGGAAGGCACAGAAGCGCAGGACACCGAACCATCCGCCCGCATGACCATCTCCGTGGTCTGCCCAGGCACGGCATAGAAGTTCAACCACTTGCGGAAATCCTTGCCTTCTATCAACAGTGCCCCTTCCACAGGATACCAAGCCCAGAAACGGAACTCGAACGTGCCATCCTCACGGATATCCACCACGAGGGGGACGCGCTCACCAGTGGTCGGCTCACAACGGTTATACAGCATGGTGGAATAGCCTTGGCTGCGCGAATATCCCTCGATGCGGCCACGGACGCAGGCCGTGTCCGCCGTGAAAAACTGCCGCTCCAACTCGGGTGTCATCACGAACGGCTCCCGTTCCTCGGGCACCTGCGGGGCCTTCCCCTCTTCGTGCACGCCGTAGATATTAAACGCCCCTTGCATATTCCCCTCGATAAAATCAAAGAAACGGGTTTTCCGGGGCATAGGCTCAAACAACACCTTGAACTCGCCTTCACCGCTTGGAGGAGTCACATAATGTTCCCCCAGCACAATGCCCTCGCCCCGCAAGGCTTTATACTTCCGATTGTCATCACCCAGAAGCCAAGCATCCTTGGACACTTGAATCCACCAGCCCGGCTTGTATCGCTCGTGGAAACTGATAATCGTAGCAGTGTCGGCAAACTCCACCTTCGTAATACGGATAGTGGAAGTGGTACTGCCCACCCAAGCCGGACGGGAGAACGTCCGCGCTTTCCGCGCTGTCGCCTCCGGGGAAGCGCAGCACAGCACGGCCAAAAGCAGCCATGCCCATAACGTTGCCTTGTGTGTTGTTTTCATTTCGGTATTCATCGTTTAAGTGTTTCCTTTTTACGCCTTTACCTTACCACGACTTTCTTCGTCACCAAATTGCGCCCGTCGGCCGACAGCACTTGGACGATATAGAAACCGGGAGACAAGGGAGTCTCTACCACTGACGCCCCACACGGAAAGTCCGCCACGCAGACACCGGAGAGCGCAGCGACACGTACCTCTGCCGCCACGGGCGACGGCTCCACACGCAACGTGCGTCCGGACACCGACACGACAGGTACGGACGCGTCCATCGCCACTTCGCCTATCCCCGTCTCGTCCGGAAGGTTGGCCGACCCGTAACGGTTCGTATTGCCGAACTTTACCTGATAGGGCCACTGTTCGTCGTTCGCGTCGTTGTCGTCCCACACTTGCCGCCAATATTTCTTCGGGCCTCCGCTCACCACAAAGTAAAGCCGTTTGCAGTCCACCGGACAATCGAAGAATATCGTATCCTTCGGGGTGCCGTACACAGACTTTCCCATGTCGCCATACACCCGACTACCATCTTTAAGCAACGCTACAAAGCCATAACGCCATTCCGCGTATGTCGCATTCTTCACACGATAGCCCTCTTGACGGTTCAGGCCTTCGAAACAAACGGAAACCGTGGAACCGACCCTTTTCGGCAAATTCAGACGGATGATGTTATGCCCCGTATTCTCAGGAGCCGCAGAAGGACTGATGCGCCAATAATTGTCGGCCACCTGAAGCATGGCAGGCAAGGGACGGCTGTCCACTTTGGCTGCCCCGTACTCTTCCAAAGCCGGGATGTCCCAAGTGGCAAAACGGGCTGCACAGTCGTACATTTCGTCATTGAACTCGCTGTCCGTGATTCCCGTGAGGCGCATATAAGCCTCAACGGCATCTTCCGGGTTTCGGCTCTGGTTCCAAAGCCGCCCCATGAAGTCCATCCCGTGCTTGTAACACCAGTAATCCTGTATGAAATAGTTGTTGTAACGCGGCGATTCGTGCAGGATATGCTTGTGCACGTTTTGCAGGTAGCCGTCGAACCATTCGTTGTTGAACTGGTCGGCCGGCATGATTTTATAGGCCTGCCATTGTGCGCACTGCTCCCAAAACGCACATCCCTTACCCCCTCCAGGTTCATACATCCAGCCGTTCTGGTTGCCGTTATCGCAATGCACTTGGTATTGGAAACAGTGGCCTATCTCGTGGTAAAGCGTCTGCCAGTTGCGCGACGGGGCAGCCCAAGGCGTAAGGGTGAGCAAACCGATCAGGTCGTCCACGCCCGAACCGGAAGCTTCCCATCCTTCAGGTTCATAACGCAAGCGGATGACCATCTTATAGGTGTCGGTCTTCGACCTGCCACGACGGATGAACTTCAGCGAATCGGTATAGAAATCGAAAGCGATTTCGGCATTCCTCAGTACCTCGTCTATGTCTATCGTATGGTTGCCGCACGTAAACACGGAAGGGTTCTCACCGTAACCTTTTTCCCAAAACAGTATCCAATTCTTCGACTGGCGCGTACGCCCGATATAATAAGCATTGTCTGGGTCGTTGACATCTCCCATCAACCACTGAGCTGTATAGACTTTCTTGTCTACCGTCTGCGTGACATCCTGCAAAGCCTGTGCGGCCGAGCGGATTTGCTCCTCGGTCTGTTCCGTATTCTCCCAAACCTCCTGTGCAGCCTGGATGGCAGTCTCCATCTTTCCCCGCTTTTCCTCGTCTTCTTCATACCAGTCCTTCACTTGTCCGGCATAGCGGAGCGCGTCGGCCAAAACATCATAGACGGCCGCCGAGGTCTCGATGGCCGTCACGGCTTCGTCCAAGGCGGCCTTCGCTTCTGCCATGGCTTTTTCATCCGGATTCTCCGCCGCCGCGGCTTTTTCGGCTGCTTCTATGGCTGCTTCCACCGCCTGGCGAACCGCAGACTGGATATGTTTCGCCTGCAATTCCTCACGGACATCATCGGCATAACGCGACAAATAAGCCGCATAATCTTCCGAGGTGTTCCCGCCGAGATAATACAAGCGGACGTTGTCGAGGCAAATCCAGTTGCCCGTGGCGTTTTCGGCCTTGAACCCGATGGTGACTTGCCCGTCCACCACCGTAAAATAGAGGTCTTTGTAGACCTTCATCGTATCCACCGGCATGTCATAAATCCCGGCATATAAGGTAACGCCCGTTTGCTTCTCTCCGGCATTCACCGTGCTGTTCGCGCCGTTCTGCTGGATATTGCCCACGGCAGCACGCAGGCGGTACTTCCCGTCGGGAATGCCTTCCAACGTCTGCCGGATACCGACATCCGGCACTTTGGACCCGATGTTCACCCAACGCTCCAAATAAGTAGTACCGGATTTGCCCGGAAAACTCGTGTTGGTCTGCGTGAGCATCCCATCGTTTTCCCAACCGGTCGTACCGTCCTCGAAATTGGGATTCACGATGCGCGAAGTCATGGTCAGCGGATGCTCCAGCGACGCGTTTTTATATTGGTAAGTCTGCGTGGCCTCCGTCAACCGTTGTGTCAAGGCCAAGATATCCGTAACTGCAGCATGCTCGTCTTCATAGACCGTCTGCGCTTCGTCTATCGCAGCTTTCAATTCTTCGGCATACACACCCGAGCCGTCGCCGTAAGCTGCCCGCGCCGCCGAAAGGGCAGTTTCCAAACCGCCCTTGTCCATGTCGTCGCAGAGCAATTTCACGTAGTCCACCAAAATCTTGGCATGGTTGGCCGACCCTACCCCCTCGTTGGCCGCAAAACCGATGCGTATCTTTCCGGTGGTTTGCGCCGTAAGCGTAAAAATGAGCTCGTCCGTTTTCCACGACTTCACGGGGAAATTTTTCACGTCGGAAACCGTAGCGGTTCCGTTATCCGGCAGCCAGGCCAACAGGCTGTTTCCGGCACCGGACGTACCCACGTTATAATAAGCCGAAGACAAACGGTAAGTTCCTTTAGGAAGGGTCACACTTTGGGAATACACAAGCTGCATGCCCCAACCCGTAGTCAATCCGAGCGCACCGCCTTCCGAGCCTTCGTACCCTGAAGCCGGCAGCGCGGAACTGTTGTTGAACGTCACCTCCGGATTATAAGCAAACGTGCCGGCCACGGTATAAGTGGCCGTGGTTTCGTTCGTCCAACCGTAAACTTCGTTTATGACGTCCCCGGAAACATTGCCCGTTTGCCGGGCATCGTAGTTGAATTTCGTATCAAAACCGTGGTTTTCCAAGAAGTAAGCGGATATATCCACTTGTGCCCAACCGTGCAGACTCGACGCAAGCCACAAACACATGAATAAGTTTCTTTTCATATTATTAGGTATAATGTTTAGTGCCGTAAAGGTACATATTTTAACGTGAGTTCGAAATAAAATTAGAAAATAGACAGTTGCCCGTCATTGAACAACT
>ENA-OQRA01001527-OQRA01001527.1-human-gut-metagenome-genome-assembly--contig:-NODE-1527-length-12386-cov-5.177601_pt1 | contig 12386 bp, 8 predicted proteins | sample MGYA00243238_ERZ505106 | MGnify/ENA primary metagenome ERZ505106 (study PRJEB26097, sample SAMN02711298) | human gut metagenome | biome: Gut microbiome | host: Homo sapiens | place: Denmark: Copenhagen...
GTTGGTGGTGAGCTCATAGAGGGACTCTTTGACAGACGCCAAATCACGCATCAGAAATGGTTTTGGAATAAAACCAACCTGCCCGATATTTTGGCGGACTACAGTGAGCACCTGCCCCGGTACTTCTTCCGGATATTGGTCAGCAATGGCAGACAGCGGATTTTTGGCTATCAGGGCCGGGGGGAATGCAGCTGGCGCGATGTAATTGACTGCTTGGACCGGGAGGACGAGCTGGCTATGAAGCCGGCTGTGGGCTCTCATGGAAAGGGCTTTTTCCACCTGCACCGGGAAGATGATTCGGTATACCGAGTGAACGATAGATCCTGCACCCGGGGGGAATTGGAGGATTTCTTCTGCGGGCTTGATACGGACTATATCGTTACAGAGTATATCCGGATGCACCCCTATTTGGAGGAGATATACAGCGGCGTTACGGGTACTGTGCGGCTTATGGTGCTGTGCAGGCAGGGACAGGCCTCCATCCGCTATGGATATTTCCGCATTGGCACCAGCTTTACAGGAGCAACAGATAATATCGCATACGGAGGATTGGTTGTTCCCTTGGATGTTCAGACGGGTACATTCAGCGGGGCTGAGCTGTTACGGGAGCACCAGTTTTTGCCATGCCCGGTGCACCCGGACACAGGTCGGGAGATCAGAGGGCAGATGCCCCACTGGCAGCAGTTGGTAGACGAGATCTGCCACATCAGCAGAAATCTGTCACCATTGGAATATTTGGGTTATGACGTTGTTGTGACAGAGGGTGGATTCAAGATCCTGGAGGTGAATCTTCATCAGGATCTGCATAGATACCCTCTGTACCCGGCAGATGTCAAAGAATACCTCACCGAAAGAGCGGCGCAGAAGGATAAACGCTTCGGCCCCGGGTGATGGCAAGAGAGTAGAGTATGAAAACACTTTGGAAGATTATTATTTCACATATCCAGTACCGCAAACAGATTCTGCAGCTGGCAAAAACAGATCTGATCAAGACCTATCGCGGAGCACTGCTGAGCTGGGGCTGGGCGATCTTAAAGCCGGCCATAACCATTGCGGTATACTATTTCGCTTTTACGGTGGGCCTGCGCACCGGAAAACCGGTAAAGGGATACCCATACTTCCTGTGGCTTATTTCAGGATTTATCCCCTGGTTTTATATCTCCGCTATATATACCGGGGGGGCCTATTCCCTTCATAAGTACGCATTTTTGGTTAAAAAAATCAAGTTTCCCGTCTGCTGTGTGCCGATGATCGTGGGCCTGTCCAATATGATCGTGCATCTGGCGCTGACATTGCTGATGGTCATCATTTTCATCGCTATGGGTGCGCCGGTTACCATCTATCTGGCACAGCTGCCGTTTTACTGGCTGCTGATGCTGATGATGGGCGTGGCGTGGGGCTTGTTTTCCGGACAGGTCACGGCGGTCAGCAAGGATTTTTATCAGCTTGTCCGCAGCTCATTTACGGCGCTAATGTGGCTGTCCGGCATTTTTTATCAGATTTCCAACATTAAGGGCGCCACCCTGCGTTTTATCCTGCGGCTCAATCCCATAACCTATCTCATCGATGGCTTCCGATACTGCTTCATCGACCATGTATGGTTTTGGGAGGAACCAATGTCACTGCTGCGATTTATGCTGGTTTACCTGCTTTTCGTGTTTTTGGGTGTCAAGATCTACAGCCGCACGGAAAAAACCATCACGGATGTTTTGTAGAGGTACGATATGACTGAAGAACACGAGGTAGTAATACAGTTCCGAAACGTGACAAAGACCTTCGACCTGTTTAAAAACGACAAGCAGCGCCTGAAGTCTTTGCTGTTTCACAATACAAATGCCAAGAAAAAAGTCGCCATAGATAACCTGTCCTTTGATATCCGCCAGGGGGAGGCCGTGGCGATTCTGGGCAAAAACGGCGCCGGGAAATCCACCATGCTGAAGATGATCTCCGGCGTGACCTTTCCAACGGTGGGCTCGGTGCGTGTCACCGGCCGTGTCAGCGCCCTGCTGGAGGTTTCCGGCGGCTTTGACCCGGAGCTTTCCGGCCGGGAGAATATCTATTTCCGCGGCGAGCTGCTGGGCATCAGCCGGGAGGAGCTGAAGGAGATGGAGCCGGACATTGTGGCTTTTTCGGAGTTGGGCAGCTATATCGATATGCCCATCCGCACCTATTCCAGCGGTATGAAATCCAAGCTGGGCTTCTCCATCAACGCCAATATCCGCCCGGATATCATTATTGTGGACGAGGCCCTCAGCGTGGGCGACAAGGATTTCCGCGCTAAATGCCGCAGACGGATTGCAGAGATTTTGAACAGCGGTGTGACCTTCCTCTTTGTCACCCATTCTACGGCGGAGGCGAAGAATTTCTGCAAGCGGGGCTTGGTGATTCGCGAAGGCAAGCTGGTCTTTGACGGAGATATTAAAGACGCGGCGGCGTTTTATGAAAAAATGCATGTGTAGAGGTTGAAAATGTCAACATTTATAAATGGCAGAAAGAAAAAGCAGTGCCGTGATGCCTACTCCCAATCGGTATTCATTGATTTTGTGGAACGGCACCAGCACTTGGCAGCGGTGAATTATCCGGATTCCTTTGAAGCGGAGCTGGACATTGTCAATAACGTGACCTTTGCTAAGAGCTTGGCCCGCAGGAGGCTGATTCGTCGCAACAAGCTGGGCGGCTACAGCGCCACCAGAGAGGGACGAAAGCTGATCGACCCGGAATATGTGGCATTTTATCGGTTTTGCAGCCCCTATGTAGATGTATGCGACTTTGAGCAGGAGCGGGAGCAGCACCGGGAGGAGAGCTTCTGCGCGGCTATGTGGAGTATTCTCCTGCGGGAAATGCACCGGCGGATGCAGAAGGGCGATTTTCCAGCTGTCTGCAACCTGCACAGAGACATTGCGCGGCTGTATGAGCTGGAGCAGTGCAATGAACAGGCGGCCTATCATTTTGTGACGGCACTTTATATTCAATACAGCGGCCTGCCGTATTATAAGGATCTGCTGCTTATGCTACGGGGTGCCAAAAAAGAAAGTACGGTACGGGATTCCTTCGGTGCTATTTATGCGCCGCCCATGATTGTGGATGGAATCAAACGGCATATCGGCCGGATCACTCCGGATTTTGTGCGGGAGGTATTTCGCCGCAATCCGCTGGTCATTAACCTGTGCAGCCCGGAGATGCTGTATGAACTGGTCCAGACGCTGTGCAGCGGGACCTATGACGACAAGGTCTGGCAAGGGAAGCTGCGAGAAGCCTTTGGGGCGCTGATGGAAAACGCGAAAAAGGCCGGGGCGGCTGCCCGAGCGGTGCCCGGGCGGAGAATGGAGCCGGACGGAGGAAAGCTATGAAAGCGATCGTGGGCGTGGTCCGCTGGCTCATCAGCGTCCTGTTTCTGCTTCGGCGCAGGATGGGTGTGAAGCACAGGACCTGCTTTTTTAGCCGCCAGGCCAGCCGGCTTACGCCGGATTTTGCCCTGCTGCAGCAGCAGCTCCGCAAAGCAGACCCCACCATGGACATCGTGACCATCTGCTGCCGCTATCGGGGCCGGCAAGATGGGTTGCTGCGCTTTTTGCGGCAGTGCGTGCGGAGCGTTTTCCTGGCTGCCTCGGCCCAGGTATGTGTGCTGGACGGTTACTGGCCCACTATCTGCCTGCTCCGGGATAAAAGGGATCTGAGGGTGATCCAAATCTGGCATTCCGTGGGGAAAATCAAGAAATCCGGGTATCAGACCTTGGATAAGCCCTCCGGGCGGTCCGGTGCCATGGCCCGGGCCCTGTGTATGCACCGGAATTATGACGCTATTATTGCCGGCGGTCCGGCGTGGAATCCGTTTTACTGCGCCGCTTTTGACGTGACGGAGGACAGGCTTCGCAACTGGGGCCTGCCGCGGCTGGATCACCTGGTTTCTGCAAAGGGAGAGGCAGCACAGTGCCGAAGCAGATTCCCGGAGCTGGCCGGGCGCACGGTGGTTTTGTACGCACCCACTTATCGTACATACCCCTTGGAGCTGCCGGATCCGGATTTTTCCTGCTTCCCTAAGGACCGGTACGCAGTGCTGTGCCGCTTCCATCCGAATCAGGCACTGGCGGGCGGCAACCGGGACAGTGATTATCCCCAGGAGGGGATTTTTGACCTGCTTCAGATGTGCGATTATTTTATCACGGACTATTCCTCTCTGGCGCTGGAGGCAGCGGCCATGGACAAGCCCACGCTGTTCTACCTGCCGGATGATGAGCGCTACCGCAGCGAAAACGGCGTGAACATAGATCTTTTTCAGGCCATGCCCCACTGCACCTTTACCGCCCAGGAGGACCTGTTCCGCATGATTGACAGCGGCGCATATCCCATGGAAGCCCTGCAAGCATACAAAAAAATGTATCTGCCCCAGGACCTGGGCCACGCCACCGAAAAAATCACAGAGCTTATTCTGCAGGATGACAGAACGCTGAAGAAGGAAGCTGCTGCCTGCTAAAAAACGGTGAAATATTATACTGAATAGTGCGCACCCCTATGAAATTGTCATTGCCATGCCAGGGCACATACAGATAGTACAATCCCCTTAGATATCAAGGGAAACCCCGGCTCTGATGGAGAGGACTAAAAACTGCGGCGCAGAAAAGTATTGAAAAAAATATCTCCAAATTACAATAGGTGAAAAGCTGCCAATCAAAGCTTATAAAAATGAGGGGACGAATTCCGTAATCCCTTCGCCTCCCGTTTTAGGCCTACATGAAGCATACGGAAGGACCTTTCCTCATGGCAGAAGCATTTTGCGTGTTGCCCTCCGCGGCACTAAAACGAGGCCTGGCATTTATTAATGCCAGGCCTCGTGAGGTTTTATTAACCTTTACCTCATTTAGGAAATGTGGGATTCTGAGACGAATTCCGGCTGTATTTAGGTTGACAATTCACGCATCGAGGGAGGATTATCTTCTGCCGAAGAAATAATCATACAGGGAGTCGAAGCTGCTGTCCTGCTGGGGCTGCTGCTCCTGCTGGGGCTGCTGCTCCTGCTGGGTGCTGCCCGTGTCGTCTGTCTTAGCGTCGAAGGTCAGCTCCGTGGTTTGGGTCTGGCCGTCCCGGTAATAGGTCACGGTCACGGTGTCCCCGGCCTTGTGGCCCTTCTTGGCGGCGGTGAGATCTTCCATAGAGGTGATGTCGGTGCTGTCCACCTTGGTGATGACATCGCCCATCTTCAGCCCGGCCTTTTCACCGGCGCCGCCCTTGTTTACGCTGTAAACGAAGGCGCCGCTGGTCTGGTCGATCTGGTACTGGGCGGCCATCTGCTGGGTCATGGTGCCGGCGGTGATGCCGAAGGAGGGCTTGTTGGTGATCTGGCCATTTTCCATAATGTCCGTGATGATGGCCTGCACGTCACCGATGGGAATGGCAAAGCCCAGGCCCTCCACGGTGGTGTCGGAATAGCTGGAATATTTGGCGGATACAATGCCCACCACCTCGCCGTACAGGTTCATTAGCGGGCCTCCGGAGTTGCCGGGATTGATGGAGGCATCCACCTGGATCATGTTGAAGGGCGTGCCGTCCACGTTGATGGCACGGTCACAGCAGGACACGATGCCCTGGCTCATGGAGAAGGTCAGCTCGCCCAGGGGATTGCCGATGGCCAGCACCGTATCACCCACATTGACATCTTTGCTGCTGCCCAGGGTTACGGGCTGCAGGCCTGTGGCGTCGATCTTCAGCACAGCCACATCATAGTCACTGTCGCTGCCCACCACCGTGGCGGGATACTCCGTGCCGTCATACATGGTTACCGTTACAGAGGAGGCGCCGCTGATGACGTGGTGGTTGGTGACAATGTAGCCATCCTGGGTGATGACAAAGCCGCTTCCGGAGGAGGCCGACTCCACCCGCTGACCGAAAATGTTGGTGGACACGGCAGAGCAGTTGATGCTCACAATACTGTTCACTGTGGAGGCATACACTTCAGCAGGGGACATGAGGGCCTGGCCGGTGACCTTTTTCACTGTAACCTCCTGGGCAGTGCGATTGCTCTGCTGGATGGTAGTCTTGCCGCTTTTGGACAGCGCCGCACCGCCGTAGCCCGCTGCGCCGCCAACCACCGCACAGGCCAGCAGCAGGGCTGTAATCTTCACACCGGTCTTGTGCCAGAAGGAGGGCTTTTTCGACACCGCCGGGGCCTCATGCCGGCCCTGGTCCTCCTGGGAGCGGTAGTTATAATGGTAGAGATTGTCGGGATTACTGTATCCTTCGTTCTCGGGTCTGTAATCGTTATTCTCATTCATAAAGAAACCTCCTATCTATCCTTCTACTTTTTTCGCAGGGGAATGCTTGTGACCTGGGGAAAAATGTTGTATACTATGTTTTGGTTTAACCCTTGTCAACCGATTGTAATTATTATATTACTCTTTTATCTTAACTAAAGCTTTAAAAAATATGAATTTTTTTAGGAGGAAAATGCGTTGCTGAAGCTGGAGCAGGTGAAGCTGGAGCCGGGACAGCCCGAGGAGCTGCTGGTGGGCAAGGCGGCGCATATGCTGCGCATCCCAACAGAGGATATTCTCAATCTGTCTGTCCTGCGCAGGGCAGTGGACGCCCGGCAGCCGCTGCGGCTGGTATACACCCTGGCGGTGCAGGTGCGTGGTGAAAAGGCTGTGCTGCGCAGGTGCCGGGATAAAAGCGTGACCGTTTATGCGCCGGAGTATTACACGCCGCCTTGTCCGGCGGCCAAGGACCCGGATACGCCGCCGGTAGTGGTGGGTGCGGGGCCTGCGGGGCTGTTTGCGGCGCTGATTTTAGCAAATGCCGGGAGGAGGCCTATCCTTCTGGAGCGGGGCCAGCCTGTGAAGCAGCGACAAAAGGATGTGGCGGCCTTTTGGGCCGGAGGCCAGCTAAACACGGAGTCCAACGTGCAGTTTGGCGAGGGGGGCGCCGGGGCGTTTTCCGACGGAAAGCTGAACACCGGCACCAAGGACCTGCGGCACCGGTGGATCTTGGAGCAGCTGGTCTCCTGCGGTGCGCCGGAGAGCATCCTCATTGATGCAAGGCCTCATGTGGGGACGGACAGGCTGCACATTGCGCTGAAAAACCTGCGGCGGAGGCTGCTGGATCTGGGCGCGGACATACGCTTCGGACACCGATTGGAGGGGATCGAAGCTCCGGAGGGAGAGCTGGCGGCGCTGGTCGTTTCCGGCCCGGAGGGGAGCTACAGGCTCCCGGCCCGGCAACTGATCCTGGCCTTGGGCCACAGCGCCCGGGACACGGTGGAAATGCTCTATGACCGGGGACTGTCTATGGAGGCCAAGCCCTTTGCCGTGGGGGTGCGGATCGAGCATCTGCAAAGCCATATAGACGCAGTGCAGTACAAGGAATACGCCGGACACCCGGCTTTGCCTGTGAGCACCTACAAGCTATCCTGCCACCTGCCCGGCGGACGGAGCGTGTTTTCCTTCTGCGTGTGCCCCGGGGGAGAGGTGGTGGCAGCGGCTTCGGAAAGGGAGCGCACGGTGACCAACGGCATGAGCGAATATGCACGAGACGGGGAAAACATCAACGGAGGCCTGCTGGTGAATGTGATGCCGGAGGACTTCGGAAGCGGGCATCCCCTGGCGGGTATCGCCTTTCAGAGACGGCTGGAGGGGGCGGCCTACCGCCTGGGCGGCGGGTACACGGCGCCGTGCCAGCGGGTGGAGGACTTTCTGCTGCGCCGGCCCAGTACCGGCTGCGGCAGTGTGAGGCCCAGTTTCCGGCCCGGGGTGCGCTATGCGGACCTGCATGAGTGTCTGCCGGAGTTTATTACCCAGGCTTTAGAGCAGGCACTGCCTATTTTAGATAAAAAGCTCCCGGGCTTTGCCCATGGGGATGCCCTGCTGACGGCGGTGGAAAGCCGCTCCTCGGCCCCGGTGCGGATCCCACGGGATGAAAACTATGAGAGCAATATCCGGGGGGTGTTTCCCTGCGGCGAGGGAGCCGGCTATGCGGGAGGAATCCTATCGGCGGCAGCGGACGGGATGCGCTGCGCAGAAAAAATTCTGGCGAAAAATCTTTAGATTTTTCGTGTTTTTATGAGGCACTGTTTGCATGGGGCGCGGCGAAGCTCGCTTTTGACGATGTCCATAAGTCATATAATAGGAGGTATACATAAGATGAAAAGAATTGCGGCTGTGGAATCCTTTTTTTCCCCGGAGCATCGGGCAGCCATTGAAAAAGCGGCTGCGGAATGCGGCTTTGCGGTGGATTACTTCACCCAGGGCCACCTACCGGCGGACCAGGCAGCAGATTACGAGATTATTTACGGCATGTGCCCGCCCCAGGAGCTGAAGGCGGCAGCCAACCTCAAGTGGCTCTGCTGCAGCTTTGCCGGGGTGGATGCCTACACGGACGAGAACATCTATCCTAACCCGGATGTGCTGCTGAGCAACTCCTCCGGCGCCTACGGTATTACCATCTCCGAGCACATCCTCATGGTGACGCTGATGATGCTGCGGCAGATGCCGAAGTTTGAGGAGATCGTGAAAAACCGGGAGTGGGAAAAGGGCCTGAGCATGCGGTCCATCTGCGGCAGCAGCATTACCGTTCTGGGTACCGGTGACATCGGCACCAACTTTGCCCGCCGGGCCAAGGCTTTGGGGGCCAAGGTCATCCGGGGTGTGCGGCGGACCAAGAAGGCGGGAGATCCTGCCTATGACGAGATGTACACTTTTGAGGAGCTGGACAGCGTTCTGCCCAAGACGGAAATCCTCGTCATGGCTCTGCCGGCCACCAAGGAGACCAACCACATCCTCTCCCGGGAGCGCATTGCCCTGCTGCCGGAGGACGCGTATGTGGTGAACGTGGGCCGGGGCAGCGCCATTGACCAGGAGGCTCTGATGGAAGCGCTGAACGGCGGACACCTGGCCGGAGCGGCGCTGGATGTATGCGTACCGGAGCCGCTGCCCAAGGATCACCCTCTGTGGGATACCAAAAATCTGCTCCTGACCCCCCACATCAGCGGAAATATGTCTCTGGGCATTACCAGGGACCTGGATGTGGAGCTGTTCTGCGAGGATCTGCGCAACTACGCCGCCGGGCGCAGGCTCAAGCGGCTGGTGGACCGGAAGATCGGATATTGAGCAGTATTATATTAGATAAAAATATGAAAGCCGCCCCGAGTGGGGCGGCTTTTTTATAGAATGGGAGACGGAAGTGAGGGTTATTTGCCGCGCAGCTCTGCACCCAGGTTTTTCACCAGCTTCTTTACGGCGGAAGCGGCGCAGGCCTCGATCTCGGCAGAGGTGAGGGTTTTTTCCGTGGAGCCGATGGTCAGGCGGATGGTCACGGACTTCTTGCCCTCCGGAATCTGCTTGCCGTGGTACTCATCCACAAAGGCGGCACCGTGGAAAAGCTCATTATGAATGCCGGAGAGGATGCGCTGCATATCCGCCCACTGGGTCTCGGCATCAAAGAGCAGGGAGACATCGTAGTCCGTCATGGGATACTCGGCCAAGTGGGTGAAGGAATTGGTGCGGGAGCGGAAGGGCACCAGGGCATCTGCATCCAGCTCAAAGAGCATGACGCTCAGATTCTTAATGCCGCAGGCCATGGAAGCCTTCTTGTTCAGCAGGGCCAGGTTGCCGATATGCTTATCGCCCAGACAGATATTCAGCCACACCACATCGTCGGCCCACAGGGGCTTTTCCTCCTGGCGGAAGGTGAAGCCCTCCATATGGGTGTACCGGGGCATACTCTCGATAACGCCCTTGGCCCGGCGGAATAGGTCGGTGACGTTCTTGCTGTCACCGGCGAAGGCGCCGGCGATGTTCTTGCGCTGGGAGGGGAGCTTTTCCCGGCTGTCATAGGGGGTGGTATAATCCGCATCCCGGAACACCTGGGCGCACTCGAAGATGGAGAACTCCGTGAAGAAACGCTCATTTTTCACCACGGCCTTGCACAGATTGGGCAGCAGGGAGGAGCGGATGAGGCTCTCGTCGGGAGAGGGGGGCGTGGACAGGGAGAGGATGCCGGTGGTATCCTGCAGGATGGCGCTTACATACTGGTCGGTCATCCAGGGATAGGTGAAGATCTCCTGCATCCCGCAGCGGATGGCCAGATACTCCTTGATACGCCGCTCCAGGTCCTTATCCAGCTGGTTGATGGCCCCGTCAAAGGAGGTGGTGATGGGGGCGGCCCGGAAGTTCTCGTACCCGTACATACGGGCTACCTCCTCCATAATGTCCGCCTTGATGGACACATCGCCGGTGGAGCGCCAGGTGGGGACCACGATGTGCAGGTTGTCCCCGTCAAAGGTCAGGCTGTAGCCCAGCTCGCCCAGCTTTCCCTCAATGTCCTCATTGGGGATGCGCTTGCCCAGACGGCGCTCCAGCCAGGTGAGGGAAACATCAATTTCCGCCTGTTGAAGCTTATGAGGATAGCAATCCACAAAGCCCGTGACCTTCATCTCAGGGTAAAGCTCTGCAAACAGGGCTATGGACAGGTCCAGCGCCTGATCGCAGCGCTCGGGGTCGATGGCCTTTTCATACCGGGCGGAGGCCTCGGTGCGGTTGTCATAGCGCAGAGCTGTGCGGCGGATGCCGGCGGCCTGGAAGTTGGCTACCTCCAAAATCACCTTGTTGGTGGTGGGGAGGATAGAGTCCTTGGCGCCGCCCATGACGCCCGCCAGGCCTACCACCCCGGCGTCATCGGCAATGACCAGATCGTCGGTGGACAGGGGCAGGTCCTTGCCGTTAAGCAGCCGGAGCTTTTCCCCTTCATCGGCCCGGCGGACGATGATGTGGCCGGCGATATGGTCGGAGTCATAGGCGTGGGAGGGCTGACCCGTGGCCAGCATCACATAGTTGGTAATATCTACCAGGGCGTTGATGGGGCGCATACCTACCTTCCAAATGCGGCTACGCATCCAGTAGGGGGCGGGCTTCACGCTCAGGCCCTCGATCTGCGTGCCGGTCATCCGGGGGCAGCGGTCACTGTCCTCCACGGTGATGGTGAGGCCCGCGGTGTTTTCTACATTCCGGTCAAAGGGGGGCAGGGGATTCATGGGCAGATCGTACAGGGCCGCAATTTCCCGGGCGATGCCGTAGTGACCCCAGAGGTCCGGGCGGTTGGTCATGGATTTGTTATCGATCTCCAGGATGATATCGTGGAGGTCCAGGGCGTCGGCCAGGGGGGTCCCGGCGGGGGCATCAAAGTCGGACAGATCCAGGATGGTGGCCTCCTCTGTGAAGGGAAAGAGGTCAAAGAGGCCGATTTCACTGCTGGCGCAGATCATGCCGTAGCTCTCTACGCCACGGAGCTTAGAGGCCTTGATCTCTACCGGCTCTCCCTCGCCGTGCCAGCGGCAGTGGGCCCCGGGCAGGGCCACGGCCACCTTCATGCCGTCACGGAGATTGATGCCGCCGCACACGATGTCCTTTATCTCGCCGCCGATGTCCGTTTTGCACACACGGAGCTTGTCGGCATTGGGATGCTGCTGCACCTGCTGCACTACGCCTATCACCATGTTGCGGAAGCCTTCGGACAGATCCGTGGCATCCTCCACCTCCACAGTGGACATGGTCAGGTCGTAGGAAAGACGCTTGAGGTCCATATCGTCAGGGAGCTTTACATAGTCCTTGACCCAGTTCAGAGAAACTTTCATTGCGTAAAACCCTCCTTATTAATGGAACTGCTTCAAAAAGCGCAGGTCGGCGCTGTGGAACAGGCGCACATCGTCCACGCCGTAGCGCATCATCACAAGTCTATCCAGGCCGATGTTTACATAGAAGCCGGTGTACTCATCCGGGTCCAGCCCCGCCGCCCGGAGAACATTGGGGTGGGGGGTGCCGCCGGGCATGATCTCGATCCAGCCCACCTGCTTGCAAACCGAGCAGCCCTTGCCGCCGCAGACCAGGCAGCCCATGTCGATTTCAAAGCCCGGCTCCACAAAGGGGAAGAAGCCTGCGCGCATCCGCACCGGCACCTCCCGGCCAAAGACCTTGGAGAGAATGCTCTGGATCATCACTTTGCCGGAGGCGAAGGTGAAGTCCTTATCCACGATCAGCGCCTCATACTGGAAGAAGGCGCGCTCGTGGCGGGCATCGGTGGTCTCGTTGCGGTACACCCGGCCGGGGTATACAAAGCGGTAGGGGGGCTTGTGGGTCTGCATATAGCGCACGGAGCCGCCGGTGAGGTGGGGGCGCAGGCAGAGCTTATCCCAGCACTCGCCCTTGTCATGGCCAGAGAGCCAATAGGTGTCCATACTCTCCCGGGCGGGATGGTTGGGGGGGAAGTTCAGATTATCGAAGCCGTAGAGCTCGCTGGTGATGTCGTCCTCCTCGTAGATCTCAAAGCCCATGGAGCGGAAGGCGTCATTGAGGTCGTAGCACATCTGGGTGATGGGGTGCAGACCGCCGGCGGGGGGCAGGTAG
>ENA-OQRA01001533-OQRA01001533.1-human-gut-metagenome-genome-assembly--contig:-NODE-1533-length-12354-cov-12.310432_pt1 | contig 12354 bp, 10 predicted proteins | sample MGYA00243238_ERZ505106 | MGnify/ENA primary metagenome ERZ505106 (study PRJEB26097, sample SAMN02711298) | human gut metagenome | biome: Gut microbiome | host: Homo sapiens | place: Denmark...
ATTAGATACGAAGATATTGAGCACATTAAATACAAAATGAGGCGAGAAACGATTGCGCACATTCTCCATCTTCAGAGCCATCATCCGGTTCATCTCCTCATGATGCTGATGCTTGCTGCGCATCCATTTGTAACGGATGAAAGCGATGAGAGCCAACACGCTCATTACCAGCAAGCCGATAATCAGGAGCAGGATGACTCTAAAGGATCTTACCTCTGCTTGCGTGGTGTAAAGGGAGAAGCAAGCGGCAAGCAACAGCATAAGAGCGAATATGCACAGAAGGCACACTCCATTCTTTATCTGCATCAACATTATCTTTCTATATTCACTTGCCATGATAGACTATTTTTAAATGAATTTAAGTTCTCGTTGGCGAAAGTACGACAAAAAATCCAAATAGACAAAAAAATAACTGAAAAACTCATTTTTTATATAAAATATGAACTAAAACGCGTTTAAATGTGTATCTTTGTAGCATGGAAATGCAATTATTTAAAAACATCACCCCCAAAAATATGCCTGAAAGGATGAACAATCCATTCAGCTACAAACCTCATCCGCTCTGCATCGAAGCATGCAGAGAGTTGCAGAATGAACTCTCACAGCGAAACGACTGGCGGGAGGAAATAGACCGTGGAAAGATGTTCGGCGTACTCATCGTAGAAGCCGACAACAGTAAGATTGGCTATCTGAAAGCTTATAGCGGACAGATTGGCGGCAAAAGCGACTGGGAAGGTTTTGTGCCAGCCGTTTTCGATTATCTTCAACCCGACGGATATTTCAAGGTACATGAGGCTGAAATTTCGGAAATGAACCAGCAAATCAGACAGTTAGAAGCCAACGAAACCCTGATAAAGGCGAAAAGCCTGATTGATGATTTGCAGCAAAAGCGCCAGGAAGTTATCGCAAACTATCAGACAAAGATAAAAGAAGCAAAGGAAAAGCGAGATGCAAGGCGCCAGGAAGCCCTTTCGGCAGGAACGCCCCTGAGCGAGGAAGAGGAGAAAGCGATGATAAAAGAGAGCCAGTTTATGAAGGCAGAACTGAAGAGGCTGAAAAAGTCGATAAAAGAAAAGACGACGTACGAAACGCTATATGAAAACTACGAAAAGGATTTGAAAAGTGCGAAACAGCTCCGCAAACAGTTATCTGAAGAACTTCAGCAATGGCTGTTTTCGAAATTTCAGATGCTGAATGCGGAAGGAGAAACCAAGGATCTGCTGGAGATTTTCAAGGACGAGGCGGTTAAGATTCCACCTGCCGGAAGTGGAGAATGCTGCGAGCCGAAACTCCTGCAATACGCTTACCAACATGGCTACAAGCCTCTGCAGATGGCGATGTTCTGGTGGGGAGAGAGTCCGAAAGAAGAAATCAGACATCATCTTCAGTTTTATCCTGCCTGCAACGGAAAATGCAAACCGATACTACATTGGATGCTGCCTAAAACAGTCTTTGAAACCCAACAGACCGAAACTACTATATATAATAAGGTGGAAACGCTCTACGAAGACCGTGAACTGGCAGTCATCTATAAGCCCGAAGGTTTACTCTCGGTTCCGGGGAAAGATGCAGCCCAGCCTTCCGTCTACGCTCTGATGCGCAGGAAATATCAGGAAGCTACCGGTCCGCTCATCGTCCATCGTCTGGACATGGCAACAAGCGGACTGATGATTGTTGCCAAGACCGAATTTGCCTATCATCGCCTGCAGAAGGAGTTTCTGAATCATCGGGTTCAGAAGAAATACGTAGCCATCGTTTGCGGAAAAGACAAGGAATCGTGCAACCGGATTCTGAAAGAAGCAGAAAGCGGAAGAGGTTACATCTCGCTCCCCCTGATGGCAGATTTCCTAGACCGTCCACGACAGATGGTAAACCGCGAACAGGGCAAGGAAGCCATTACAGAATACGAGGTTCTAGAGCGTATTGACGATACCCATCTTCGCCTGGCGCTCTATCCTAAAACGGGCAGAACGCACCAGCTGAGAGTGCATTGTGCTCATCAGGAAGGTCTGAATGCCCCTATCATCGGCGATCCGCTCTATGGCAACGAGCCGGCAACAAGACTGCATCTTCATGCAGAGGAAATCACATTTGAGCACCCGATGACGGGAAAGAAAATGACTGTAACAAGAAAGGCTGATTTCTAACCGAAACCAGCCTTTCTTCATATCTGCGGATGACAGAATCCGCAGAAACAGATGAAAACATCGTAACATCAGACAAAGAACATCACGATAACCTGAGCTATCACCACTCTGATAAACATGCCGAGCGGATAAACCGTAGCATAACTGATACTTGGCGTATCGCCATCCAGCGTCTCGTTGGCGTAAGTAAGCGCCATCGGATTCGCCATACTTCCACAGAGGATTCCGCAGATACTGCCGAAGTCATACTTCTTGGTCTTCAGGATGATGAGACCTACGATAACCACAGGCACAACCGTGATGAGGAAGCCTATGCCTACCCACATCAAACCTTCCGGACGGACTACCGTCTCGAAGAACTGTCCACCAGCCGCCAAACCCAAGCAACCGAGATAGAGGGCAAGACCCAGTTCTCGCAGCATCAGACCCGCACTTCGCGTCATGTAAGAGATGAAATGCACACGAGGACCGAGCGCACCAATCAGAATACCCATCACGATAGGACCGCCAGCAATACCCAGACGTACAGGAGCCGTCATTCCAGGAATATCCAGAGGAATGGTTCCCACAGCAAGACCGAGAATGATTCCGAGGAAGATGGCGCCGAGGTTTGGCTCGTTCAGAGTCTTTACGGCATTACCCAGGAACAGCTCTACATGGTCGATACTCGTAGGGTCGCCAACTACCGTCAGGCGGTCGCCGTACTGCAGACGGAGATCATCGGTAGCCAGCAGACGGATATCACCACGAAGCACTCGGCTCACATTCACGCCATAGGAATTTCGCATCTGCAGACTGCCCAGGCGCTTACCGTTCAGTCCCGGACGGGTTACAACGATAATGCGGCTTTCTACCTTCGCATCAATCGCATTCCAGTCTACCTTATCATTATTCCACTCCTTATCCACCTTCTTTCCGAAGAGAATCTGCATCGCCGAAACCTCGTCCTTATTGGTAACCACGAGCACATTATCATTCGTATGAAGAACCGTATCAGCCTGAGGAACTATCACCTGTTCGCCTCTCCACACACGGGAGATGATGAACTTGCGATGCGTCATCATCGTAATCTCTGCGATGGTATTGCCGTTCAGGGCAGGATTCACGATTACGTATTGTCCGACAGACGTATGGTCGTCATCATCATTATTGCGAATCTCCAGATCTTCCGGTTTCACAAAGAGTTTGCGCAAGAGCATCATCGCCAGGATAACGCCCACAACACCCAACGGATAAGTAACCGCACAGCCCAGAGCCGCACCTTCGCTAGGCAAGCCCAACTGCTGCAACGCCTGCTGGGCAGCACCAAGGGCAGGCGTATTGGTTGTGGCGCCACACAGAATGCCCATCATATCAGGCAGACTGATTGGCAAAATCCAGCACAAGCCGAGCGAGAACAAGGTTCCCACCAGGATGACTGCCAGACTCCAGAGATTGAGTGAAATGCCTTCGTGACGCATCGAACCGAAGAAGTTAGGACCCACATAAAGACCCAGCACATACACAAACATGGTAAGACCGAAGCTTTCTGCAAACTCCAGCATGTTCTGGTCAATAGAGAGACCGAGATGACCCGCTATAATACCCACGAAGAATACGAAGGCTATGCCAAGAGAGATTCCTTTGACATGAATCTTGCCGAGAGCAAGACCCAAAGTACAAATCAAAGACAGGATGACGATGCCTTGCACCGCCGAATGCACGTTGATTAAATTATCAAACCACATAATGTTTCTTTATATCTATTCTAGATAATATTTTAAAATTGCTTTTTCTTGATGCAAAGGTACATTAAAATGCGAACAAAACAAAATAATTCCCATTTTTTTTGTATTATTCTCGATTTGCAGTACCTTTGCATCCGCAAAATGTAATAAGAATGAAAGATATTTGTTGTATTGGGCACGTAACAAAGGATAAAATCGTGACCCCGAGCAGTACGGTTTACATGGCTGGCGGCACCTCTTTTTATTTTGCCTACGCCATCAACCAATTGCCAAAGGATGTAAGTTTCTCGCTCATTACGGCGATGGATCCTACCGAGAAGGAACCGGTTGAAAAGATGCTCAAGGCTGGAATAGACGTCACCTTGAACCCATCGCGCAATACGGTTTTCTTCGAGAATATTTATGGCGATAATCCTAACGACCGTAAGCAGCGTGTGCTTGCCAAGGCAGATCCTTTCACCATCCTGCAGCTGGAGCATGTAGAGGTCAAGGTCTTCCACCTGGGCAGTCTGCTGAGCGATGATTTCTCGCCAGAAGTGGTTGCCTTTCTTGCCAAGAAGGGAAAAGTTTCCATCGATGTGCAGGGATATCTGCGCGAGGTGAGAGACGAGAAAGTTTACGCCATCGACTGGAAGGACAAGCTCGATGTGCTCAAGAACACCTATTATCTGAAGGTGAATGAGACCGAAATGGAGACCATTACCGGACTGAAGGACCCGAAGGAAGCCGCCAAGCTGATTCATGCCTGGGGCGTAGCCGAGGTTATCATCACCCTGGGAAGCGAGGGCTCTCTGGTTTATGTAGATGATACGTTCTACGACATTCCAGCCTATCCTCCTCATGAAGTAGTAGATGCTACCGGATGCGGCGATACCTATTCGGCAGGCTATCTCTACAAGCGCCTGCAGGGAGCCAATCCGGTAGAAGCCGGCAAGTTTGCGGCAGCCATGTGTACCATCAAACTGGAGCACAATGGTCCGTTCAACCGCACCATCGAAGATGTAGAACGCGTCATGAAATAAATTTTAGATAATTTATCCTATTATCTTCTTATTTTTGCCTGAATTGGTGTAACTTTGCATCCAATTATGGAACAGATTTCACCAATTCAGGCATTATTGCAGCAACGCACCCTGCTCCAGCTGGAGTATTATACCGAGAAAGAAGCCTTCCGCAAACTTACCGAACAGATGGGCATGCAGCGGAAGGTGAAACGAGGTGATGCCTGGTTCCCGCTACAGGTGGGAAAGAGCTTTTATAATTCGCTGAACCAGACAGCCATAGAGGTTTTCCGAACCTCTGACCAGGATATCGAGCACAATTTTGAGTTCGGTCGCCCCGTCATGTTCTTTATGGTCAAGAAGATGGGCAAGAATGAGAACCAGGGCAACACAGCCCTTCAGCAGCCAGAAAACGCTTCAGACGCTAATCATAAAGTTCAAAATTCAAATCTCAAAGTTCAAAGTATAAAATATTTCTCCTTCACCGGAACCGTGAGTTATGTGGATGGCGACAGAATGGTGGTTACCGTACCCGATTCTGCCCCTCTGCTCGAACTTCAGCAGTCAACCGACCCTATCGGCGTACAGCTATCCTTTGACGAAACCAGCTACAAACTGATGTTCGAGGCCCTAGACCGCGTGATGAAGGCGAAGAACAACCGTCTGGCTTATCTCCGCGACTTATTCTATTCTCATCAGAAGGCAGGAAGATTCTCCTTCGAACCGATGAAGTTCCCTTGGCTCAATCCTACCCAGGAAAGGGCTGTAAACGAGGTGCTTTGGGCGAAGGATGTGGCCATCGTTCACGGACCTCCGGGAACCGGAAAGACTACAACCCTGGTGGAAGCCATCAACGAAACCCTGATGCGTGAGAGCCAGGTTCTGGTGTGTGCACAGAGCAATATGGCGGTAGACTGGATATCAGAAAAACTGGTGGATAGAGGCATCAACGTGCTCCGTATCGGAAACCCGACCCGCGTGAACGACAAGATGCTGGGCTTCACCTACGAGCGCCGCTTTGAGAGCCATGCTGATTACCCTCAGCTTTGGGCAATCCGCAAGGCAATCAGGGAATTAAGAAAGAACAGAAAGAAGGGTAGCGAAAACTATCATCAGAAGATGGACAGGCTGAAGAGCCGTGCTGCTGAAATAGAACTCCGCATCAACGCAGAACTCTTTGGCGAGGCGCGTGTCATCTCCTGTACCCTCGTAGGCTCAGCCCATCATCTGCTGGAAGGCATGAAGTTCGGTACCCTCTTTATCGACGAGGCTGCGCAGGCTTTGGAAGCTGCCTGCTGGATTCCGATGAAGAGAGCCAGCCGGGTGATTCTGGCAGGCGACCATTGTCAGCTGCCGCCTACCGTAAAGAGTATTGCGGCATTAAGAGCCGGACTGGGCAAGACCCTGATGGAGCGCATCGCCGAAAACAAGCCTGAGGTGGTAACCCTGCTGAAAATCCAATACCGCATGAACGACGAAATCATGCGATTCTCCAGCGACTGGTTCTACGGGGGCAAGGTGGAGAGTGCGCCTCAGATCAAATACCGCAGCGTATTGGATTATGACCATCCGATAACGTGGATTGACACTTCGAACGAGGAGAATCAGATAACGATAGAAGGAGAAGATGCTCCTGAGGATTCTGCTTCCACATCATCTTCTGTATCTGCAACCAATCAGAATTCTGATTTGAACTTCAAGGAGCAGTTTGTGGGCGAGAGTTTCGGGCGCATCAACAAGGCAGAAGCCGAGCTTACCCTGCTCACCCTGGCGGAATACTTCACCAAGATAGGCAAACAGCGCGTTTTGGAGGAAAGAATCGATGTAGGCATCATTTCGCCTTACCGTGCCCAGGTGCAGTATCTCAAGAAACTCATCAAGAAATATGAGTTCTTCAAGCCTTACCGCCGCCTCATCAGCGTAAATACGGTAGATGGTTTCCAGGGACAGGAAAGAGACGTGATCCTCATCTCCCTGGTACGCTCCAACGATGAGGGACAGATCGGATTCCTGAAAGACCTCCGCCGCATGAACGTGGCGATGACGAGAGCCCGAATGAAGCTCATCATCCTGGGCAACAAGGACACGATGACGAAACATCCTTTCTACAAGAAACTGTGGGAGTATGTGGAAGCTATCAACAACAACGAATAAAATAAAGACTATTTTATGCTACAACGAGACTACATACAGCGGTTGATTCGCGAGTTTATGGCGGCACTCGAAAGAATGCTCGAAAAGAAAGAGGTGGAGGTGAGACGTGAGAAGATTAAGGAGCTCTACAATCAATACGTAGGCCCTTACGCCTTCTACAGCATCGCCACCATCGAGGACGTGATGAAGGCGATGGCAGGAATCGACGACGAGGAGAAGCGACTCTCCAAGATGGATATGCTTGCCGAACTCTACTATCACGAGGCGGATACCGTGGGACAGCCCACAAGAGACGAACTCCTGAACAAGGCTTTCATGCTCTTCGATTATGTGGAAGCCCACGGAGATACGTTTTCCATCGAGCGCCGCAATAAAATGGCACAAATCAAACAGAAGATTGGAGATGCGCCCAAATAAAGAGTGCATCCTCCTTTTTATATTTTTAGGATAACAAAAACTAATCATAAAGTTCAATGGTCAAAACTCAAAGTTCAAATTTCGATGCTGAGTGGCGTAATGGAAATGATAGCGAGATGCGGTGTGAGTCTCTGGCTGGTACCAGCCCTGGCATGGACGGGAGTCTGCTTCGGCGACCCTGTGGCGTGGGTCATGGCAGATCTCTTCCTCATTCCCGCCTTCCTGTGGCTTTACAAGCATCTGAAGAAGGAGCAAGTCCGATAGGGTAATTTTGACGTTTTAAAAATTTGCATTAAAAAATATTCTGCTAAGGGTTAGGAAAATGAAAATTCGATTGTAATATAGGCAAAAGAAAAGAAAATAAAGTAATGCAAATAAACAAAGAAACGATAGAACAGCTCTTCCGGCAGCATTATCTGAGGATGTACCAATTGGCCAGGGTACTTCTGAAGGATGATGCAGCCAGCAAGGATGTGGTGAGCGAAGTCTTTGCCGATGTGCTCGACGGAAAGACTCAACTGGGTCTTGATAACGAGACTATAACCAGCAATTCGCCCCTGCCTTCCGCCAACGCCGGGAGCTATCTTCTGGTGTGTGTGCGCCATAAATGCCTCAACCTGTTGAGCCGACAGAAGATGAAAGACCGGGTTCATCACCTCCTGAAAGCCGATACTTCGCCTTCGATAGCTCCCCTGGAAGCGACGATTGCCGAAATAGACAGGGAGACCGAAAAGTACGAAGCAATTCTGGCTTATATGGATACTGAACTCACGCCACAAACCCGCAAGGTACTCGATCTCCGTTTTCGGCAGAAACTGAAATATCGGGAAATCGCTACAGAATTGGGCATCAGCGAAGTGGCAGTTTATAAGCATCTGGCGCAAGGTATCAGAAAATTAAAGCAAAAGTTTAACCCTTAGCAGATTTATTATGGACAAGTTTGAAAAAATACTGGATATCATCGACCATCAGGAGAAGTATTCTGATGAGGAGATTCGTGAAATATTGCAGGATGAGGAATGCCGAAAACTCTATCAGACGATGATGGAAGTGGATTCTGCACTTGAAAACCCCTCTCCTATTATTAATATAGATGAGGAATGGGAGAAATTCAGCCAGGAGCATCAACTTCAGGAAAAAGCAACTCATCCTATAACTTCCTGGCGCAAACTGGCAGCATCCATCGCCGGTTTTGTCTTGATTTCGGGTATTGCCTTTGCCGCAATCCATACTTACATCAAGCGCAGCCAGGAAACAACCCAGGTAACCGCAGACACTCATCCGGAAGTCATAAAATCAGATTCCGCAAAGCAGGTAGCAGCAACGGATTCCCTGACTCATCCGAAACCAGAAAAGCCAGCCATTCACAAGACTTTCGAGAATGTAGCTTTCGAACAGATGATTTCAGAGATTGCTTCTTATTATGATTTACAAGTGAAGTTTGAGAATAACGAGGACAAAACCCTCCGCCTCTATTACGAATGGGACAGCCATTTGAGCATCGAGAACATCGTAAAAGAACTGAACCAATTCGAGAATGTAAACATCGAATTGCAACAAAACGAGCTGATTGTAAAATAACAAGCTTATCAAAAGTAAGCATAATATTATCGACTCTCAAAGTAATCATAAAGCTCAAAGTTCAAAGTTAAAAAGTATCATTATGAGAAGATTTTCAGCCATCATATTCCTGCTATGCACGTTCGCCCTGGCGATGAGCGCACAGCACATCCAGCGCAACTATCACAACCGCAGCATGTCGGACGTCCTCATCGACCTCGACAAGGCTTCCAAGCGCTATAAAATCAGTTTCATCTACAACGAACTGGAGGATTTCACAGTTACCCAGAACGTGAAGACAGCCAATATTCCCGATGCTATCCGCAAGATAATCGGTTTCTATCCGATGCAGATGACCGTGGGCGACAGCCTCATCACGGTAGAATGCATACGCAAGAGCGAGCGCAAGCTGATAGGCAGACTGATAGACAATCACAATCTTCCTGTAGAATTTGCCAATATCCAACTGCTCAACCCGAAGGATTCCTCCTTTCTCTGTGGAGGCGTGAGCAACGCCAATGGCGATTTCGTCATCCCCTGCCAGCAGAAGCAGGCCCTCATGAAGGTTTCTTTCGTGGGCTACAAGACGATTTGCAAGCTGGTACCTATTGCCCGCATCGGAAATGTGAAGATGCAGGCGAATGCCTATCAACTGGGCAAGGTGGAAGTAAAGGGCAAGCTGCGTATCGACCACGGCGACCATGCCTCTTATACATTCTCTGACGAACAGATCAGGAACTCACGCCATTCACAGGATCTCCTGGGAACACTCCCGGGAATCTATACCGATCCGATAACCGGCAAGACATCCAGTATGACCGGCAAATCCATCAAGATTCTCATCAACAACGTGCCGATGACGAGCGAGAACGACTTGAAGGCTATTGCCGCCAACAAAATAAAGAAGGTGGAATACTACGAAGATCCTCCTATCAGATACGGCGATGTGGGCATCTTGATGAACATCATTACCAAGCCGCTTGATACGGGTTATACTACCGGTTTTGACGTGTCTAGTGCCTTGACTACAGGGTTTAGTGATGACAATGTGTATTTCAAGTACAACAAGGGCAATCATCAGTTTTCCTTCGATTACAGCATCAACGTGAGAAACTATCGTGACTGGATAGAAGACAACCAGTATTCCTTTACGCTTGACGACCAACAGGCTGTCTATGATTACCATCTGCACAAACGTTTTGGCTATACCGACAACAAGTTCAACCTGAAGTATGCTTACAGCAAGCCAGATGACGTAACTTTCCAGGTCACCTTTTCACCAGAATTGTCACATAAGTTCAACCGGGGAAATAGCGAGGTTGCAACGCAAGGAAACGAGGCTTGGAAGGACGGTTTCGGAAACACGAAGGATATTGTAGATTACGTGAAACCAGCAGTAGATCTCTATCTCAGCAAGCAGTTTGCCCATAAGCAGACACTCGATGTGGACTTGCTCGGCTCTTACTTCAACACCAGGCAGCAAAAGCTCAACCGGCAATGGACTTCCGACAAGGATAGCATCTTGACCGATGACGACATGCACTCCAGGAGCCACATCTATTCCCTGATAGGAGAAGCAGATTATACCAAAGAATGGGAGCAGGGAGAGCTGTCGGCAGGAGTTTATACCTGGAATAAGTGGAGCGACTATAATGTGCGCAATATCCTTTCCGGCTATGAGCCATCCAAGTATTCTTCATGCATCAAGATCAATACGGTTTATGCCCAATACCAGAACCATATCGGCAAGTTTACCTATCGTATAGGCGTTAAGAGCACGTGGAGAACCCAGAGCTATCAGGATCTCACCTATAACAACAACTATATTCATCCGTTGCTGTATTTATCTTATAAACTGAAGAACGGTTCGTTGCAGCTGCTATCATCCAGCGGCACCAATTATCCCGCCATCTCAACATTGAGCGAGAACATGACGATTGTCATCCCCGGACTGATGAAGCAGGGCAACCCGAATGTAAAGGCTACGATGGAATGGGGACCGATATTCAGATACACCTATAATGATGCGATGCTCTACCTGCAAGTAGCACTTTATGGAATCTATAATGACAAGGTAATTACACCTTATTATTATTGGACCACGGTGAACGACAAGCGCAGCATAGTTTCTACCTATGAAAACGGCAGTTTCTATTGGCGTTATGGCACAGGCTATTATCTTCAGTTCAAGCCGTTCAAGAACGAGGTTTTGAAACTGATGGTGGGTGGAGGTTTTGAACGGGAGGTAATCAGCAATTCCTATGGTCGCCATTGCTACTGGTGGAGTCCTTTCAAATATGGCATCAACTTCCGGAAGGGAAACTGGGGAGCATCTTACCAGGGAAATATTCCTTCGAAGATGGCTGTCTTGGACTATCGCAAGGCGGATGAGCCTAAGAGTGAATTTTCTGCTTTTTATCAGAAGGGAGCCTGGCGTTTCTCGCTCTATGGCATGTGGATGTTTGCGCCTGCCAAGTACGAGAGCCGGTCGTTCGACAATCCGATTATGAACCAGACGGAACAGCACATCATCAAGGATAATCGCCGCATGCTGACGCTGGGTGTCAGCTACAACTTCTTCTCCGGAAAGAAGAAGAACATCCGGAAGAACATCAACAACTATGATTCAGATGCTGGCGCATTCAAGTAAAAGCCGTCTTCGCTTTTCCCGAAATCACAAATAAGCAAAAGGCTGGACTTCCTAACCCGAAGTTCAGCCTTTTTGCATGTCATCAGTAATCCAAATACGCATTTTATCGTTTATAGACGATAAAAACGCATCAATTCTATCGTTTATAGACGACAAGCATCATTTTTAGGGCAATTTTGCGCTGAGACGATTACCCTTCTAAGAAAAGAAAATAATATTTCCAGTTAGGAAAATAAAAATCTCTAACTGGGAAAATATTTAGGATGAAAATGACTCAAAACAGACAGCTGAGACTCACTTTCCGGTTTTTCCGGCTCTAAATCGGGCAATAGTCTCAGTTATCCCGTTTTTACTTGCATTTTTTAGGAGAACATGATTTTGTATTTCAGCAAGGTCTAAATCTACTTTAAAGCAAAAAACAAAGCAATTTTGAGGGTTTGGGAGACCTAAAAAGAATGCTTTTGTAAAATCTTTCGAATAATCTATAGGGATGAGACCGAAAATAAAAAACTGAGAAACCTTCATAAGTCGTTGCTTTCTAGGGAATTAGATTATCGCCTCTTTTCCTTTTACTTGCTTCCATAGTCTCAGTCTCAGAGTCTCAGTTGTTTTTCAAGCACCCCCTCTTCTTCTTATATACTTATATCAATACTGCGTTAAATTAATATTTAATCGTCTGTAAATCAATAACTTATATT
>ENA-OQRA01001534-OQRA01001534.1-human-gut-metagenome-genome-assembly--contig:-NODE-1534-length-12354-cov-5.718107_pt1 | contig 12354 bp, 8 predicted proteins | sample MGYA00243238_ERZ505106 | MGnify/ENA primary metagenome ERZ505106 (study PRJEB26097, sample SAMN02711298) | human gut metagenome | biome: Gut microbiome | host: Homo sapiens | place: Denmark: Copenhagen...
TTCCTGGAGGCCGTTCTGGCCCGAGGGGACCGGCGCATGGGCCGGGTGCTGGAGGCCGCATGGCGCAAGGGGGCCAAGCTGGACGCCTGGGAGGAGTATTTCTCCCTGGACCGCTGGCTGGAGGCCTTTGACCAGTGCGGGCTGGACCCACACTTTTACGCCAACCGCATCCGGCAGCGGGACGAGCTGATGCCCTGGGCCATGATCTCCAGCGGCGTCACGGAGAGCTATCTCTGGCGGGAGCGGGAGCGGGCCTTTGCCGGGGTCACCACCCCGGACTGCCGCACCCACTGCAACGCCTGCGGCGCCAACCGATTGGTAGGAGGGAAATGCGATGTCTAAGCTGCGGCTGCTGTTTGTGAAGGAGGGGCCCGCCTCCTATATCTCCAATCTGGACCTGCTGCGGACGGTGCAGCGGGCCTTCCCCCGGACGGAGCTGGACATCAGGCACTCCCAGGGCTTCCATCCCCACCCCATCATCTCCATCGTCCTGCCTCTGCCGGTGGGCCAGTCCAGCGACTGCGAGCTGCTGGACTTTGAGGTCACCCAGGAAACGGACGGGGCGGGCATCGCGGAAAAGCTCAACGGGGGTCTGCCGGAGGGGCTGACCATTCTGGATTGCTACGAGGCCCGCCGCCCCGTGCGGGAGCTGACGTATTTGCAGGCGGATATGGAGCTGGACTATGACCGGGGCGTGCCCCATGGGGCCGCCCAGGCGCTGACGGAGCTGCTGCGCCGCCGGGAGCTGCTGATCGAAAAGCGCACCAAGCGCAAGCAGCTGGCGGAGGTGGACATCGCGCCTATGATCCGGGACATTTCCTTTACCCAGGGAGAAAATGTTCTTCGGGCCGCCGTGACGGTGCAGGCCCAGAACCCCGGCCTGAATCCCCAGCTGCTGGAAAAGGCCATCGCCCGGTACCTGCCGGAGCTGACTCCGGACTTCGTCCGCGTCCGCCGCCGGGAGCTGCTGGACGCCGACGGCCAGGTGTTCCGATGATCATCCCATCACCCGAAGGGCGACCCCCTTCGGGTGATCTTCTTGCCCCGGCGATGAGGGGGCCGGAGGACAGCGTCCTATGTTTCGTATAAATGACGTTCCCGGTAACGGCGGATTCCTTGACGCTGGGGGCAGTTTGCGGTACAATAGGGCCAGAATGCGGTATTATGCCCCGGGATTTGGGGCGGTTATGATAACATATAGGGAGATTTTTCCATGAACTTGCTTGAAAACACCCAGCTTTACCGTACCTACGGCGCGCACCCGGCGGGGCAGGGCTGGACCTTCCGGGTCTATGCCCCCAATGCCCGGGAGGCCGCCCTGGCCGGTGACTTCAACCGCTGGCAGCCCGTTCCCATGGAGCGGCAGGGCAGCGACTGGGTCCTCGCCGTTCCCGATGCCCAGCCCGGTCAATGCTACAAATACGTCATCACCGGCGCCGACGGTCAGGTCCGCTGGAAGGCAGACCCCTATGGCACCTATGCCCAGCTGCGGCCTGACACCGCCAGCCGCCTGTACGATGTGTCCGGCTTCCGCTGGCACGACGACGTGTGGCGGGAGCGCCGGAGGGAAACGCCGCTGACCGACGGCCCCCTGAACATCTATGAGGTCCATCCCGGCTCCTGGCGGCGGGATGAGGACGGCGGTTTTCTCAACTACCGCCAGCTGGCAGACCGGCTGGCCCCCTATGTCCGGGACATGGGCTATAACGCCGTGGAGCTGCTGCCGGTGACGGAATATCCCCTGGATGACTCCTGGGGTTATCAGTGCGTGGGCTATTTTGCCCCCACCAGCCGCTATGGCGAGCCCCACGACTTCATGTATCTGGTGGACCGGCTGCACCGGGCGGGCCTGGCGGTGATTCTGGACTGGGTCCCGGCTCACTTCTGCAAGGACGCCCACGGCCTCATCGACTTCGACGGCACCAGCCTGTATGAATATGCCGACCCCCTGAAGCGGGAGCATGAGGGCTGGGGCACCCGGGTCTTTGACTATGGAAAGGGCGAGGTGCGCAGCTTCCTCCTCTCGTCGGCCATGTGGTGGCTGCGGGAGTACCATATGGACGGCCTCAGGGTGGACGCTGTGGCCTCTATGCTGTACCTGGATTACGGCCGCAGCCAGTGGCGGCCCAACCGAAACGGCGGCAGGGAAAATCTGGAAGCGGTAGAATTTTTACAGCTGCTGTGCCGCACCGTTCACCGGGAAAGGCCCGGCGCGCTGATGATCGCGGAGGAGTCCACCGCCTGGCCCCATGTGACGGGGAACGAGGGGCTGGGCTTTGACCTGAAGTGGAACATGGGTTGGATGAACGACCTGTGCCACTACCTGAAGATGGATCCCTATTTTCGCCAATACCATCATAAGGATGTCACTTTTTCCATGGTGTACGCTTTTTCTGAGAGGTTTGTGCTGCCCATCTCCCATGACGAGGTGGTGCATATGAAGGGCTCCCTCCGGGGCAAGATGCCCGGAGACGAGAGAATGCAGCTGGCCGGTGTGAAGGGCTTTTTAGCCTATATGCTGGCCCACCCGGGGTGCAAGCTTCTATTCATGGGCGGTGAGCTGCCTCAGTGGAAGGAATGGGATTTTGCCGGACAGCTGGATTGGGGCGTTTTGCAGGACCCGTTGGTCTCCGCCGCCCATGGGTGCATCCGGGCGCTGAACCGGTTTTACAGGAAAACCCCGGCCCTGTGGGAAAACGACCTGGATTGGGACGGCTTTACCTGGCTGGTGCCGGACGATAACCACAACAACGTCATCGTGTTCCTCCGGCGGGATCGCCGGGGCCGGGAGCTTGTGTGCGCGGTGAATTTCTCTCCGGTGCTGCGGGAGAATTACCGCTTCGGCGTGCCGGAGAGGGCGGAATACAAGGAGGTTTTCAACACCGATGCCCTGCAATGGGGCGGCAGCGGTGCCATCAATGAAACACCCATACCGGTGGAGGCTGTTCCGTCCCACGGGCGCGAGACCTCCATCGCTGTTCGGATCCCGCCTCTGGGAACGGTGTATCTGCGGGGTGCTGGAAAGTATAACCGGAAGAAAGGAGCGAATCATCTGTGAAAAAAGAATGTATCGCCATGCTGCTGGCCGGGGGTCAGGGCAGCCGGCTCTATGTGCTCACCGGGGACATGGCCAAGCCGGCGGTTCCCTTCGGGGGGAAATTCCGCATCATTGACTTTCCTCTGTCCAACTGTGCCAATTCCGGCATAGATACCGTGGGTGTGCTGACCCAGTACCGCCCCTTAGAGCTGAATAACTACATCGGCAGCGGCCAACCCTGGGAGCTGGACCGCATGAACGGAGGCGTACATATCCTGCCCCCCTATCAAAGCAATACCGGCGCCACCTGGTATAAGGGCACGGCCAATGCCATCTGCCAGAACATCGGATTTGTGGATCTGTATGATCCGGAGTATGTGGCGGTGCTTTCCGGGGATCATATCTATAAGATGGACTACTCCCTGATGCTCCGCCGCCATAAGGAGACCGGGGCCGACTGCACCATCTCTGTGATGGAGGTGCCCTGGCAGGAGGCCAGCCGCTTTGGCATTATGAATGTGGACGAAGCGGACGTCATCACCGATTTTGAGGAAAAACCCAAGCAACCTAAGAGCAATCTTGCCTCCATGGGTATTTACATCTTCACCTGGAAAAAGCTCCGGGCCTACCTGCTGCAGGACGATGCTGACCCCGACTCGGCCAATGATTTCGGCAAGAATGTCATCCCCGCCATGCTGAAGGCCGGGGAGAAGATGGTGGCCTACCGCTTTGAGGGATACTGGAAGGACGTGGGCACTCTGGATTCCCTGTGGGATGCCAATATGGATATGCTCTCTCCGGGCTCGGGGCTGAACCTGCTGGATAAGCGCTGGCCCATTTACAGCCGCACCCCCTCCTGCCCGCCGGCCTTCTTTGCCGAGACGGCCGATGTGGGCAATAGCGCCGTGGCCAAGGGCTGCGACATCCGGGGCGAGGTGAAGAACACCGTCCTCAGCTACAACACCGTGGTGGAGGAGGGCGCCGCAGTCACCTACTCCGTGCTTATGCCCGGTGCGGTGGTGAAAAAAGGCGCCCGGGTGGAATATGCCATCCTGGGCGAGAACAGCTTGGTGGGCGAGAGCGCCCATGTAGGCGCCGGGCCGGAGACTGCCGCCGACCCCGATAAATGGGGCGTGGCGGTGCTGGGCCCACAGACGGAGGTGCCCCCCGGGGAAACGGTCCCCGCCGGAGCTATGCTGGATAAGACCCACGGACAGGAGGTTAAGGTATGAACGGAGTACACGGCATCATCTTTTCCTATGAAAAAAGCAACGGCCTGCGGGAGCTGACGGAGCCACGTATTCACGGCTCTGTGCCCTTTGGCGGCTCATACCGGATGGTGGACTTCATCCTCTCGGACATGGTCAACGCCGGCATCCGGGACGTGGGCGTCATCATGCACGGCAAGTGCCAGAGCATGATGGATCACCTGCGCAGCGGCAAGAGTTGGGATCTCTCCCGCAGCTTCGGCGGCCTGACGCTGCTGCCGGTGTTCGCCTATAACAGCGCCCGGGGCAACGGCCGCTTCCGGGGCAAGCTGGAGGCATTGGACGTGGTGAAGGATTACCTGCGCCATATCCGGCAGGACTATGTGCTCCTGGCCGACAGCGATGTGGCCCTGAATATCGATCTGAAAGCGGTGCTGGAGTCGCATATAAAGGCCGGCGCGGACATCACTGTGGTGTGTGCCCCCTCCACAGGGGACGGCCTGTATCTGAACCTGGATGAAACCGGCCGGGTGATGGAGGCGGTGGAGGAGCAGCGCCAGGGCCTGCGCTGCCTGCAGATCTTCCTGCTGCGGACAGATCTGCTGCTTTCCTTGGTGGAGCGATTTGTCAGCCGCCATGAGTACAGCTTCCAGGGCTGCGTCCTCCAGGGCCTGACCAAGGAGCTGCACATCCGGGGGTATGCCTTTCACGGGTTTGCAGCCCACATCACCGATGTGGCCGGGTACTATGCCAGCAGCATGCGCCTGCTGGACCCGGCTGTGCGGCAGGATCTGTTCTGCCCCGACAGGCCCATCTATGCCAAAGAAAATGACGCCGCCTCCACCTATATGGATCCCCAGGGCGGCTGCGTGAACTCCCTGGTGGACGACGGCTGCGACATCCAGGGCAGCGTCCGGGGTTCCATCCTCAGCCGGGATGTTCGGGTGGAAAAGGGTGCTGTTGTGGAGGGCTGTATTCTATTTAAGGACACCGTGGTGGAAAAGGGTGCCGTGGTGCGCCACGTCATCGCGGATAAAGCGGTAAGGATCGGCCCGGGTGTGCATCTGGAGGGGGCGGAGAAGTACCCCCTGGTGCTGGGCAAAGGCGCGGAGGTGTAATGTAAGGTGAATATTCTGTATGTAACGGGGGAGGCTGCCCCCTTCTGCAAAACAGGCGGCCTGGCGGACGTATCCGGGAGTTTGCCGGTGGCGTTGGCGGCCCGGGGCCACCATGTGGCGGTGATGCTGCCGCTGTATGACACCATTTCTAAGCAGTGGCGCCGTCAGATGACCTTCCACAGGTTTATCTATGTGAACCTGTCGTGGCGGCATGAGTACTGCGGGCTGTTTTCCCTGGAGTACCGGGGTGTCACCTGGTATTTCGTGGATAATGAGCATTACTTCGCACGGGGCCGGCTTTATGGCGAGGGGGACGATGGCGAGCGCTTCGGCTTTTTCTCCCGGGCGGTGCTGGATCTGCTGCCCTTGCTGGACGAGATGCCGCAGGTGATTCACTGCAACGATTGGCAGACGGCCCTGGTGCCGGTGTACCGTCAGGATCTCACCGGCCGGTGGGACGCCCTGCGGGGCATCCGCACGGTGTTCACTATTCATAATATTGAGTACCAGGGCAAGTTCGGAGCGAATACGGTGTCGGATCTATTCGGCCTGGATCGGGGCTGGTATGACGGCGGCACCCTGGAGATGGACGGCTGCGTGAACCTCATGAAGGGGGCGATGCTCTGCGCCGATGCCGTCACCACCGTCAGTCCCACCTATGCCCGGCAGCTCTGCCTCAGCGCCTATGCCCAGGGGATGGAGTCCGTGGTGCAGCGCTGCGGGGAGAAATTCAGCGGCATTGTAAACGGTATTGATACCGCCGTATTCGACCCGGCCACGGACCCGGTACTCCCGGCCCATTACAGTGTCCGGAACCTCCGGGGCAAGGCCACCTGCAAGAAGGCCCTGCAGCAGGAGCTGGGATTGCAGGTGCAGAGCGATGTGCCTGTTATTTCCATGGTCAGCCGCCTGGTGGGACACAAGGGCATCGACCTCATCTGCGAGAGCCTGGACAATATCATGCGCACCGGCTGCCAGCTGGTGCTCCAGGGCAGCGGGGAGGAGCAGTATGAGAGCTTCTTCCGCTACGCCGAAAACCGCTATAAGGGCCGGCTTTGCGCCTATATTGGGTATAACGAGGAGCTGGCCCACCGGATCTATGCCGGCAGCGACCTGTTTCTGATGCCCTCTCGCTCCGAGCCCTGCGGCCTTTCCCAGATGATCGCCATGCGCTACGGCGCCGTGCCTATTGTCCGCCAGACCGGCGGCCTGGCGGATACCGTCCGCTCCTGCCAGATGGGGCAGGAGGACGGCAACGGCTTTGTCTTTGCCAATTACAGCGCCTTTGACATGCAGTATGTCATCTCCCAGGCGGTTGAGCTGTATCGGAGCGACCTCCACGGCTTCCGCCGGGTGCAGAGGCGCGGCATGACCGACGATTTTAGCTGGAACGTCAGCGCCGGGGCCTATGAGGCTCTGTATAAGAATATTACCGACACATCGAGGTGAAACACAAATGACCAAAGATACACTGAAGGAAGCCATTGCGCAGAAGCTGCGCATCAACTGCGGCTGCACCCCTCGGCAGGCAGGGGATGGGGATATGCTCCGGGCCTGCGCCATGGTCCTGCGGGACATCATGGCCGAGCGGAACATTACCACCCGGGAGGATACGGACGCCCGCCAGCTCCGGCAGGTGCATTATCTGTCCCTGGAGTTTCTCATGGGCCGCAGCCTCATGAAAAACGCCTATAACCTGGGCCTGACTCAACCCCTTACCCAGGCGGTGGAGGAGCTGGGCTTCAAGGCGGCAGATCTGTTTGAGCATGAGCCGGATGCCGGCCTCGGCAACGGCGGCCTGGGCCGCCTGGCTGCCTGCTATCTGGACAGTATGACCACACTGAATATCCCTGCCACGGGCTACTCCATCTGCTACGAGCTGGGCATATTCAAGCAGAAGATCGTGGAGGGTCAGCAGGTGGAGCTGCCTGACGATTGGCAGGACATCGGCGGCGCGTGGCTGCTGCCTCGGCCCCAGGAGACGGAGGAGGTCCACTTTGGCGGCACCGTTCGTACCAAGTGGGACGGCGGCCAGCTGATGGTGGTCCACGAGGACTACACAAGAGTTCTGGCTGTGCCCTGTGATATGGAGATTGCCGGCTATAAAACCGACCATGTCAATACCCTGCGGCTTTGGCAGGCCCGCAGCCCAAAGCCCGTGGATATGCAGCTGTTCAGCCGGGGCCAGTACCTCCAGGCCAGCGAGGAGCGCACCATGGCTGATGCCATCAGCAAGGTCCTCTATCCCGAGGACAATCACTATGAGGGTAAATCTCTGCGCTTGAAGCAGCAGTATTTCTTCGTATCCGCCACCATCCAATCCATCACCCGCAAGCATCTGGAGGTGTACGGTACCCTGCGGAACTTCCATGAAAAAAACGTCATTCAGATCAACGACACCCACCCCACGCTGGTAATTCCGGAGCTGATGCGCATATTCATGGACGATGCGGGCATGGGCTGGGACGAGGCGTGGGAGATCACCAAAAACAGCGTGGCCTACACCAACCATACGGTTTTGGCCGAGGCGCTGGAGTGCTGGCCCCAAAGCCTGTTTGAAACGCTTCTGCCCCGTATTTGGCAGATCATCGTGGAGATTGCCCACCGCTGGCAAAAGCAGGTGGAGGATTTCTACCACGATCCCGCCAAGACGGAGAAGCTGGCCATCGTGTGGGACGGCGGCGTGCGTATGGCAAATTTGTGCATCGCCGGGGGCATGAGCGTCAACGGTGTATCCGCCCTGCATACGGAGATTTTGCGCAGGGATGTGTTCCGGGACGCCTATCAGATGCACCCGGAGGAATTCCACAACGTTACCAACGGCGTGGACCACCGCCGCTGGCTTAGTCAGATCAATCCCGGCCTCCACAGCCTCATCTGTGACCTCACCGGCGGCGATGACTACCTGCTGCATCCCGATGCCCTGAGCAAGCTGGATGCTTTCGCGGACGATGCCGCAGTGCTGGCGCAGCTGGCGGAGATCAAGCGGGGAAATAAGGACCGCTTTGCCCACTGGGCCAAGCGTCAGCAGGGCGTGGTGCTCAATACCGATGCCGTGTTCAATACGCAAGTCAAGCGTCTGCACGAGTATAAGCGGCAGCTGCTGAATGTGCTGCACATTCTCTATCTCTATCAGCGCCTGCAGGACGATCCCCATATGGATTTCCGCCCCCAGACCTTCCTCTTTGGCGCAAAGGCCGCCCCGGGCTATGCCGTGGCTAAGCGGATCATCCGCCTCATCGGCTCCGTGGCCGATCAGATCGATCACGACCCCATTTGCAAGGATAGACTGCAGGTGGTATTCCTGGAGAACTATCGGGTCTCCATGGCGGAGATGCTCATGCCCGCCAGCGAGGTATCCCAGCAGATCTCCACTGCCGGCAAAGAGGCCAGCGGCACCGGCAATATGAAGTTCATGATGAACGGCGCCGTGACTATCGGCACCTTGGACGGGGCCAACGTGGAAATGCACCAGGTGCTGGGTGACGAGAATATGTTCCTGTTCGGCCTGAAGGCGGAGGAGGCCGCCGCCCTCTCCCGGCACTATGACCCCAAGCTGCTGTATGACCGGGATCCTGTGCTGCGCCGGGTGCTGGATTCCATCCGGGACGGCTTCCGGGATGGGGTCAGCTACGAGGATATCTACCGCCGCCTGCTCTTTGGCGGCGATTGCCCGGCGGACCAGTACCTGCTCCTGGCGGATTTCGTGTCCTACTGCGACGCCGGCCGCCGCATGATGGAGACCTACGGTGACCGCACCCGCTGGAATCAGATCAGCCTGCACAACATTGCCCGCAGCGGCGTGTTTGCTGCGGACCGCTCCATCCGGGACTATGCCCGGGATATCTGGCACGTTCCCTGCAGAGAATAAAAAAATAGGAGCTTATCCCCGAGGCGGCGGCACCAATCAGGTGCCGCCGCTTTGTGCCGTTCGCCCTTACTATTACGCAGAGAGTCCGCAGACTGGCCGCGGCGATCCGTCCCCATGCTTCCTGCCTGCATGGGGTGGGGCAGAGCACCGGAGGAGCCGATCTTGCTCTGCTTCTGACTTGTCATTTTTTTCTTTTCATTGGTTGACAGTTGTGGTAAAATGTATATTGATATACTATGACAAATTGTGACAAAAAGAGGATAAATACTATGGACATTACACAGGGTGTACCCTTTGATACCTTTGGCCTGTCGGAGGCCACCATGCGCGCCATCCGAAACAAGGGCTATACCATATCGACGCCCGTGCAGGCGGGCTGCATCCCGCCCATGCTGGCAGGGAAGGACGTCATTGCCAAGGCCCCTACAGGCACCGGCAAGACCATGGCCTTCGGCCTGCCTATTATTGAGCGCATGGACCGGGAGAGCGAGGCGGTGCAGGCACTGATCCTGGCGCCTACCCGGGAGCTGGCCATGCAGATCACCCAGGAGCTGCGGGAGGTGGCCGTGTACCACGAGGGGCTGCGGGTGGTGTGCCTATATGGCGGCGAGCCCATCGGCAAGCAGATCAATGCCCTCAAACGGAAGCCCCAGATCGTGGTGGCCACCCCGGGCCGCCTGTCCGACCACATGAAGCGCCGTACCGTCACGGTGAAGGAGGTACAGACCGTGGTGCTGGACGAGGCAGACCGCATGCTGGACATGGGCTTCATCCACGACGTGACGCGGATCCTGGACAAGATCCCGAACCGCAAGAATTTGGGCATGTTCTCCGCCACCATTTCCCGGGAAGTTATGGACATCTCCTGGGTCTACCAGCGGGATCCTGAGGAGATTACTGTTCAGGCTACCAAGGAGAATAAGCCTGATATCCTGCAATATCGCATAGAGGTGCCCTCCGACCAAAAGGTGGACACCATTGCCCGCATTATCACCGGGGAAAAGCTGGAGCGAGTCATGTGCTTCTGCAACACCAAGGGCTCCACGGAGCGGCTGACCAAGTTCCTGCAGATGCGTGGCCTGGATGCCCAGTGCATCCACGGGGACATCCCCCAGCGCAAGCGGGAGGCGGTGATGGCCCTGTTCCGGGAGGGGAAGCTCCGCGTATTCGTTGCAACGGATGTGGCCGCCAGGGGCATCGACGTGGACGATGTGGACGCGGTGTTTAACTACGATGTCCCCGATGAAAACGAGTATTACATCCACCGCATCGGCCGCACAGGCCGGGCTAAGCGCCACGGCGTGGCCTATACCCTGCTTTCGGATTTCCCAAGCCGTATGCGGCTGGACGATATAGCCCGCAACACCCGCAGCCAGATCATCTCTGCTGCGGTGGATGAAAACGGCCATGTGGAGCCGGAAAAGAAATAAATCCATTGGATGCAAAAGGAGCAAACGCATTATGATGAAACTGAAACGACCTGTGGCGGCGCTGCTGGCAGCTGTGCTGCTGTTGGGGCTGCTGAGCGGCTGCCACCGGGAGAACGGCGTTTCCTTCCGGGTGGCCATGGGCAGCGTTCCGGCCACGCTAGACCCGGCCCTGGCCGCCACTGATGAGGAAAAGACCGTGGTCAGCCATCTGTTTGAAAATCTTATGAAGCTGCAATCCGACGGAAGCGGCGGTACCACGGCAGTCAACGGGGTGGCCCGCAGCTACCAGTGTGACACCACGGCTGAGGGGCAGGAGACCTACACCTTCAAGCTCCGCTCCAGTGCCGCCTGGTCCGACGGTACCAAGGTCACTGCCCAGGATTTCGTATACGCATGGAAACGGCTGGTGGATCCTCTTACCGGCTCAAAAAACGCAAGAATCCTGGACATGGTGGCCGGTTACAGCGCTGCCCGGACGGGAGAGGATGCGCTGCAGGTTTCCGCACCGGATGACGAGACCTTTGTGGTGGCGCTTTCCGGGCGCTGTCCGTACTTCATCGACAGCGTCTGCACGGCGGCGGCGACTATGCCGGTACAGAGTGCCGCGGCGGCCCAGGAGAATTGGTCCATGTCGCCGGACACCCTGGTCACCAATGGCCCCTATACCGTTGCATCCTGGGAAAATGACACGATGCTGCTGCAGCAGACGGATGGCTATCACGATGCCCGCCGCCTGGGACCGATGAGCATCAGCTTCCGCTTTACAGCAGATGCGAAGACGGCCAACTCCCTTTTTGAGAAGGGGGACGCGGATTTCGTCCTGGGACTGACGGACGAGGCTGTAGCCAAGAAGATAGACAGCTGGATGCCGGATTACTATCCCGAGACCAGCGTGGTGCTGCTGAACCAGCTGTCCGACCTGACCAGCAATGAAAATGTCCGCCGGGCCATGGGGCTGGTCATTGACCGCAACGCCATTGCCGAGCTGCTGGGCTCCCGGACGCATCTGGCGGCAGAGGGACTGGTGACTTGGGGCATCCGCAGCACAACGGGCGGCCAGTTCCGTGATTTCGGCTCCGCTGTGGACAATGACAGCGAGAATTACGAGAAAAACTGTCAGACGGCCCAGGAGCTGATGAAGGAGGCGGGCTACACTGCCACCAAGCTGAAAAGCCTGACACCGGTAATTATGCTCTATGAGTCCGATGGCACTGCAGATTCCCTGGCACTGCTGCTGCAGAAGACCTGGAAGGAGAAGCTGGGGCTGAGCGTGACGCTCAAGGGCGTTTCCAGCGAGGAGATCACCCAAGCGTTGGAGCGGGGCGAATATACGCTGGCAGCGCTGCGTGTCACCAGTGACCGCAATGACGCCACGGGCTTTCTCAACCGCTGGCGCATGGGTGAGGAGGATAACTATGCCAATTTTACCTCCAGCGCCTATGATATGCTCCTGCGTGTGGCGGCAGTGTCCGCCAGCCAGGAGGCCCGGGATGCCTATCTGGAGGATGCGGAGCGCCTGCTGATAGAGAAGGGCAATGTGATTCCCATGTATTGCAGCACCCGCAGCTGGAGCCTGTCAGAGTCGTTTACCGGAGTGTTTGGCGACGGCCTGGGCCGGTACTTCTTCACCGGTGTGCATAAGATCGGAAGAGCGTCGTGTAGGGAAAGAGTGTAGATCTCGGTGGTCGCC
>ENA-OQRA01001539-OQRA01001539.1-human-gut-metagenome-genome-assembly--contig:-NODE-1539-length-12317-cov-12.660740_pt1 | contig 12317 bp, 8 predicted proteins | sample MGYA00243238_ERZ505106 | MGnify/ENA primary metagenome ERZ505106 (study PRJEB26097, sample SAMN02711298) | human gut metagenome | biome: Gut microbiome | host: Homo sapiens | place: Denmark...
CTTCAGGGCGGCGGCGCTGCCCACATGGTCGTAGTGGCCGTGGGTGCACAGGATGGTGGTAAGGGTGGCGTTGTGCTGCTTTAAAATTTCATCGTAGCTGTGCACCTCTGCCGCCGGGTCGATGACCACGGCATGGCCTGCATCGGAGATGAGCAGAAAGGTGTTGGTATACAGCGGCGGTGCCGCAGGAATGTGAAAACCTTGCATGGTTACTCCTTCTTTTTCCACTCGTCGGTATCAATGATGATGGTGCAGGGGCCCTCGTTCACCAGCGACACCTGCATATGCGCGCCGAACTCGCCGTGCTGCACGTCCTTCAGGCCGTGCTTCGCCATCTCGGCAAGGAACAGCTCGTAGGCATCCACCGAGAGCGGCGGCTTTGCAGCCTTGATAAAGCTGGGACGGTAGCCCTTTCTGGTATCGCCGTAAAGGGTGAACTGGCTGACCACCAGCGCGGAATAGCCCAGATCCCGGGCGCTCAGGTTCAGCTTGCCCTCGGCATCCGGGAAAATGCGCAGACCCGCGCATTTATCGGCAAGTTTGGGCACGATGTCCAGCGTGTCGGTGTCCCTGACCCCCAGCAGGATCATGATGCCCGGCCCGATGGCGCGGGGCTCGCCGCCTTCCACCCGCACACTGGCGGAGGATACGGCCTGAATGACTGCTCGCATTGCGTTAACTCCTTGTCACCTTGAGCACGTCCCGCACCTTGGAAAGGCGCGCCACCACACGGTTGAGGTGCTCGGTATTGTTGATGCCGATGGTCAGGCTGACCACGGCGCAGTTGTTTTCTACCTGACGGGCGTTCATGGCATAGATGGGCACCCGGATATCCGCCAGTGCGCTGAGCACGTCCTGCAGCAGCTCGTTGCGGTTCAGGGCAATGATCTCCAGCCCGGCCTTGTAGCTGTCCTTGACGCTGTCTGCCCAGTAGGCCTTGACCCAGCGGGGAGCGTTGGAGGGATCCTTCATGCTGGCAACGGCGTTGGCGCAGGTCTGCTTGTGGATGGAAACGCCGAAGCCCCGGGTGATAAAGCCCACGATGGGGTCGCCGGGCAGCGGGCTGCAGCACTTGGCAAACTTGATGGGGGTGTTATCAAAGCCCTCCACCACCACGCCGTCGGTGGCGTGCACACGGCTCAGGTCTACCTTGGGCAGATCCTCCACCGACTTATTCTCCTCGGCTTCGGCTGCCTTGAGCTTCTGCCACTCTTCCTTGAGCTTGGGCAGGCAGTTGGCAATGGTCATGCCGCCGTAGCCGATGGCGGCGTACAGCTCCTCGGCGTTGTTCTGGCGCATCCGGCGGGAGCAGCCGTCGATAAAGGCATCCAGCTGGTCGTCCGGGATGATGATCATCTCCCGGCGCAGTTCCTTGGACAAGGCGTCCCGTCCCTGCTGGATATTCTCTTCCCGGCGCATCTTCTTGAACCAGTTGCGGATCTTGCTCTTGGCTTCGCTGGTGCGCACGATCTTGAGCCAGTCGCGGCTGGGGCCTTTATCTGCCGGGCCCAGCAGCACCTCGATGATCTCGCCGGTAGCCACCACATGGTCGATGGGCACCATGCGGTTGTTCACCTTGCAGCCCACCATGCGGTTGCCCACCGCCGAATGGATGGCGTAGGCAAAGTCGATGCAGGTAGCGCCGGTGGGCAGGTTGATGACATCGCCCTTGGGGGTAAAGGCGAACACCTCCTCCGGCAGAAGGTCGCTCTTCAGGTCGTGGAGCAGGTTGCCGGAATCCTCGCTCAGGCGCTGGTTCTCCAGCAGCTGGCTGACCCATGCCAGACGGTCGTCCAGCTTATCGTGGCCTTCGCGGCCTTCCTTGTACTTCCAGTGGGCGGCAACGCCGTACTCGGCCTGCTCGTCCATTTTGCGGGTGCGGATCTGCACCTCAAAGGGGATGCCCTCGTGCCCGATGACGGTAGTGTGCAGGCTCTGGTAGCCGTTGGGCTTGGGGGTGGAGATATAATCTTTAAAGCGGTTTGGCAGCGGGTGGTACATATCGTGGATGAGACCAAGGGTGCTGTAGCACTCAGCCAGAGAATCCAGAATGACTCGTACCGCGTAGATATCGTAGATCTCGTCAAAGGACTTGTTCTGCATGATGGTCTTGCGGTAGATGCCGTAGATGCTCTTGACCCGGCGCTTGATGGTGGCACCCTCGATGCCGCTCTCCACCAGACGGCGCTCAATGACGCCGGACACCTTGATCAAAAACTCCTCACCGGAGCGCTCGCTGAGCATCCGGCTGATCTCGGAGTAGCCCACAGGGTCCAGATAATGCAGGCTGCGATCCTCCAGCTCCTCCTTGACGTTCAAAATGCCAAGGCGGTTGGCGATGGGGGCGTACACCTCCATGGTTTCGCGAGCCTTATCGCGGCGCTTCTGCTCCGGCCATGCATCGCCGGTGCGCATATTGTGCAGCCGGTCGCACAGCTTGATGATCATCACACGCACGTCCCGGCTCATAGCCAGCAGCATCTTGCGCAGGTTCTCGGCCTGCAATTCTTCAATATTGGAGAACTGGATCTTGGTCAGCTTGGTCACACCGTCCACCAGCAGCGCCACTTCCTCGCCAAAGGCGGCTTTCAGGTCGTCCAGCGTGGTGGGGGTATCTTCCACTACGTCATGCAGCAGGGCGGCAGCAATGCTCTCGGAGTCCATGCCCAGATCCAGCACCAGCCGGGCGACTGCCAGCGGGTGGCAGATATAGGGCTCGCCGCTGCGGCGGCACACGCCGTTATGGGCGTTATTGGCCAGCTCGTAGGCCTTTTGGATCATCTCCATATTGTAGGCCTTGCCGCTGGCCTGAATGGCCTCGCACAACTTTTCCCACGTTACGATCTCCGGGCGCACCTCAGAGGGCAGCGCCCCCTCCGGTGCGTCTGCCAGCAGTGCCGTAGCAGCTACGGTGGCGGTCTCCTGCACCGGCTGGTGCAGATGGGTCTTGGCAGAGTAGCCGTCCTCGTCCCGTACCGGAGCCGGGACCGGGGCAGTATTTTTCTTTCCCTCAGGCATTTATAGTTCCTCCAGACATTTCAGGATGGGGGCATCGCCAAGGTTCTTTTTGCCTGCTGTCGGCACCAGCTCCCAGAACTTTGCCCCGCCTTTTTCCGCTGCGGTGATCAGCCCCACCTGTTCCAAGGCGGCAACTGCCACCAGCGTTTTGCCGGTCTGCTCCTCGCCCAGCTTTGCGCACAGGGGCTGCAGATCCTCGGCGTGCCAGCGGCGGGACTGCAATTCCCGGTACACGGCAATGATATCCGTGCGTGCGGGGGCGATCTGTTTCTTTTGTTCATCGGTCAGGGGGGTGCCCCGGCGCAGTGCCTGCACCAGTGCAGCCTGCCGTGCCAGCTCTGCGCCCAGCCCTGCCGGGTGCAGGTCGATGATGCGGCCGGAAAGCTGCGCGCCCCGGGCGGACTCGTAGACCGAAAGGTTCAGCGCTGCGTCCACCACATCGCCCAGCGCGTAGGGCAGCTGCTCGGCGGGCATCCCGAACCAGACGGCGTACAGGCAGCTATTGCCCTGCCGCAGCCGCAGGCGGCTGTGCCGCCCCTCCGATACCGGGTATACGCCGTCCACCACGGCGCTTTGCAGCAGGAACACCGGGGTGGGGTTCTCCGCCCCGTAGGGTGCCAGCTGGTCCAGATGCCGCACGCATTCCACCGTGATACGATCCAGATGGATGGCTACATCACAGGTAAGCGGCGGGGTGTGCAGCACCGGGCACTCCCGGGCTGCCCAGTCGTTCAGGCGGCGGCGCAGCTGGGGCAGGTTTTCTTCCCGGACGGAAAGTCCCGCCGCCATGGCGTGACCGCCGTAGCGCACCAGAAGGTCGGCACAGGAGCCGATGCAGGCGTGCAGGTTGAAGCCCTGCACACTGCGCCCGCTGCCCTTGCCCTCGCCGTGCTCGTCGATGGTGACCACGATGACCGGGCGTCCGGTGCGTTCCACCAGCCGGGACGCCACGATGCCGATGACGCCGGGGTGCCAGTCCCGTCCCCACAGCAGCATGATGCGGTCGTCCAGCCGCTCGGGCTGTTGCTCTAACAATTCCTCGGCAGCTTTAAAGATCTGCTGCTCGGTCTCCTGCCGGTGGGCATTGATCTCGTTCAGTTTGTGCGCCAGTTCCTCGGCTCTGTCCGGGTCCTCGCAGAGCACCAGCTGCAAAGCGGTAACGGCGTTATCCATGCGGCCTGCCGCGTTGATGCGGGGCGCGATGGCGTAGCTGATATTCTCGGCGGTGATGGGCTTGCCCGCAAGGCCAACTTCCTCCAAAAGTGCCCCAAAGCCGGGGCGGTCGGTCTGCTGCAGCTGCCGCAGCCCGGCTTTGACTAGAGTGCGGTTCTCCCCTACCAGCGGCATCACGTCCGCCACCGTGCCCACAGCGGCAAGGTCGCCGCAGTAATCCAGCATTTCCTCCGGCGGACAGCCGTCCAGCGCGGCGCAGAGCTTGAAGGCTACGCCCGCACCGCACAGACCCTTGAAGGGGCTGTGGTCGTCCTCCCGGCGGGGGTCCACCACGGCCACCGCCTTGGGCAAAGTCTCCGGCGGCAGATGGTGGTCGGTAATGATCAGATCCATGCCCAGTGAAGCCGCAAAGTCGGCTTCTTCCACGGCAGAGATGCCGTTATCCACCGTCACGATAAGAGTGCAGCCTTTGTTGTGCATGGACTGGATGGCGTTTTTGGACAGGCCGTAGCCGTCCCCCTCGCGGCTGGGCAGCATACACTTGACAGTTGCGCCCATGCCCTTGAGGTGCTGGTACAGCAGGGCGGTGGCAGTCACGCCGTCCACATCGTAATCGCCGAACACTGCAATGGTCTCGCCGTTGTCGATGGCCTGCCAGATGCGCTGACAGGCGGCATCCATATCCGTGAGCAGTGCAGGGTCGGAAAGCTCCTCTTCCCCTGCCAGCAAGGTCAGCGCTTCGGCGGGGTCGGTGATGCCCCGGGCGGCAAGGATGCCCGCCAGCAGGGCGTTTTCCTTCTGCTGCGCAGCCAGCACGGCCTTATATTTTTCGTCTGACCATGGCGCTTCGTCCATGGCCTGCTCTTCCAACTGCGCCGCTGCCTGCTCGGCAATGGCGGCGGTCAGCTCCCGCACGGCGGCGCGGTCCAGCGGTTTTTGTTCCCAAGCACGGTAGGTCATTCAAATTCCCTCCCGGTCAGGCCGTCGTTGGCCAGCATTCCCTGCAAAGCGGCGATCTCGGAAGAAATATCCATGGCTACGTCCGAAAGCAGATTGTTGTACAGGTTCTCATACGCCTGATTCAAGGTATGCAGGATGCCCGCGATATCCCGGCGGATGGTCTCGGCGTTTTCGCCCTGCTGCCCTTGCACATCGTTATAGGTGTGCAGCAGCTTGAGGGTGGTGGGGATATAATATTCCGCAAAGCGGCGGGTCTTGGGCTGGCTTTCCGGGTGTGCTTCCAGCCAGTCGCAGATGGCGGTAGTGGTCTTGTACATCGCCACCAGCTCTTCCCGCGCCTGTGCGTCCTGCATGAGCTGCTGCTCTTTTTCCAGCACGGCGGCAAAGCGGCGGGCGGTATCGAGATTGAGCGGAGTATCGCCGGTTTCCGCCTTTTCCGGCTGCGGCTGTGCAGCGGCAGCGGCGACCGCTTCCTTGGCGGCGCGGTAGTCCTCTGCCGTCAGGTAGAGCGTTTCAGTCTCATCATCCAGCCATGCGTTCAGCCAGCCCTTATGGATGTAGCTGCGCAGCTTTTTCAGCGCTTTTTTCTTGGTCTGGTGGGTCAGGTCGGCCAGCATCTCCACTTGCAAGCCCTTTTGCGCGTTCAGCTTTTCGGCTGCATCTGCAAGCGCCCCCAGCTTTTTGGAAGCAGAAAAGCGGCTTGCACCGGCGGCGATCATGGCACCAAAACCGCAGGCGACAAGGGTCAACACGTTTCCTGTGATCTCCAGTGCCGTCACGGCCATGGATGCGCCCGTGGTAAAAGTATAGGTTCCGCCTTCCGTGACTGTGACAATCGTATCTCCGAGCATGAGTCCGGGCATCACGGTTTCCGACGCCACGATGCAGCCAATGCCGCCCAGCCCGAAGATCACCGCAAAGGTGATGCCCACAGCCAGCAGGGTGCGGCCTGCGCTGTACCGTTTTTTGGCGCTGATACGGATGCTTTCCACCGGGGTAGGCTCCGGCTTTGCAAAAATCTGCCGGAACCAGCCGGGCATTCCGGCGGCATCGGCATCCGCAGCACCTTCGTCAGAGGGCTGCTTTGCGTCCCCATAGGGATAACCTCTGCGCCCCTGCCGGAAGGCCTTTGCGGCCTCCCCGATGCCGTAGTTGGCTGCATGGACGGCTGCCTTGCCCACGTCCCACGCCCGGTCACCGATGTCCATGCCCCTGCCCTCAAAGCCGTGGGCAAAGGCATCGGTCATGGTGTCGCCAAAGGCGCGCAGCTGGTCCTCCAGCTCCTGCTGTACCTGCCGGCCTTCGTTATTTCGGTTATCGTTTTCACGATCGTACATCAAAATTTTCTCACCCTTCTGCCGGTGCATACCGGCTGATGATGGCGCGGGCCACCCGCAGGCCATCCACGGCGGCGCTCATAATGCCGCCCGCATATCCCGCACCCTCGCCGCAGGGGTAAAGCCCTGCCAGCTGGGTGCACACAAAGTCCTCTTCCCGCTTGAGCCGCACCGGGCTGCTGGTGCGAGTCTCAAGGCCGGTGAGGATGGCGTCCGGCGCGGTGTAGCCCGCGATCTTGCGCTCGTAGGCGCGCAGACCCGCCCGCAGGGTATCCGCCAGCTCCCCGGGCAGCAGTGCGCCCAGGTCTGCGGCAGTCACGCCGCGGTCGTAGGTGGGCTGTACGCTGCCGATGCGCAGCTGCCCGCGCCCTTCCAGAAAGCTTTGCACATTCTCTGCCGGGGCGGCGTAAGCCCCGGCGGCACGGCCGGCGGCGTAGGCTTTTGCTTCCAGCTCCCGCTGAAAGGCGATGGCGCGGCGGGGGTCGTTGGCAAAATCCGCCCCGCCTACGCTGACCACCACCGCCGCGTTGGCGTTTTTGCCGCTGCGGGCGTGGTAGCTCATGCCGTTGGTCACAACGCGCTCTTCCTCACTGGCGGAAGCCACCACCTGACCGCCGGGGCACATACAGAAGGTGTACACGCACCGGTCGCCAACGTGCTGGGAGAGCTGGTACTCGCCCCGGGGCAGCGCCGGATGCCCGGCGGCTTCGTGGTACAGGCTTTTTTCGATCTCGGTTTGCAGGTGCTCGGCGCGGAAACCCACGCTGAAAGGCTTGCACTCCAGCACAAGGCCGCTGTCCATCAGCATACTGAAGGTATCCCGTGCCGAGTGTCCCACTGCAAACACCAGCGTCTCACAGGCAAAGCTGCCATTTGTAGTAGTGATGCCCACAAGCCGGCCGTTTTTGCGCTCCAGCCCGGTAAGGGCGGTGTTGAAGTGCACCTCGCCGCCCAGAGACTCGATCTCCTTGCGGATGGAGGTGATGACGCCGCGCAGCAGGTCGGTGCCCACATGGGGCTTTTGCTTCCACGCGATCTCTGCCGGGGCACCGTGCTGCAAAAACACCTCGGTGACAAAATCACACAGTTCATCCCCGATGCGGGTGGTCAGCTTGCCATCCGAGAAAGTGCCCGCGCCGCCCTCGCCGAACTGGATGTTGGCGTTGGGGTCCAGCTGACCGGTGGCGGAAAAGTGCTCCACCGCCTGCACACGGGCATCCAGCGCGGGGCCGCGTTCCAGCACGATGGGGCGGTAGCCCTGCCGTGCCAGCAGCAGAGCGGCAAACAGCCCCGCCGGGCCCAGTCCGCACACCACAGGGCGGTGCGCAAGCGGCTGGGTGCCCGCGTGCAGGGTAAAGTCTGCCCGGCGGTGCAGGGCGGCGTCCGGGCAGCGCGCCGCAAGGGCGGCTTCCTCCCCGGGCTGCCTGAGGGTGACCGCCACGGTATACACCAGCTTGGGCTGGCCGTGGCGGGCATCCACCGAAAGCTTTGCCACGCCGATGTGCTCTACCTTGCTGCGGGGCACCCGCAGGGTGTGCAGCGCCTTTTCAAATGCCTGCGGCTCTCCTGCAGAGAGGGGCAGACGGATGTTGCGAACCAGAATCATTTGTTGTGTTATCCTTTTACTTTAGTTGCTTTCAATGCGGCACTGCAGCACATAGCTGCCCAGTGCAAAGATCTTGCCGTTGGAGGGCACATACAGCCGGCAGGCAATGTTCTGCTGGCCGGTAGCCACGGCAAAGTCCTCGGCATCGATCTCAATGACCACCTGCTCGGGGGTCAAGGTCTCCATAGCGCCCTTGGGGCCGCAGAGGATCACGTTCATCAGCCGCTCGGTCTCCACCGTCAGCTGATAGGTAGCGGGCAGGTTGATCACCTGCACACAGCTGGCGGGCAGGTTCATGGTCTTGGTCTCCAGCCCGGAGCAGTCAAAGCTGATCGTGATGGTGGAGATATTGTCCAGCAGATAGATATCTGTCGGCAGCTCAATGGGCATCTCGTACACCTTGTTCAGGCTGAAGGTGGAAAGGTCGATGGTGCCGATGGACAAGGTGGACAGCGCATCGATCTTTTCTGCCGGGCCTGCCACCTTGAGCTGCTTGCAGCTGAGGGCGTAGCTCAGCACCGAGTTATCGAACCCGCGCGGCGCGTTGATAAAGTTCACCTTCACCGGCAGGGTCGCCATCTTGTACACCTGCAGCGTCACGTCCACGCTGCTTTCTTCCAGCGTGGTGTACTGGAACTTGATCTCCTTGCCGCCGCTGGTGTAGAAGCGCAGGGGGGTGTCCAGCGTGACCGACTCGGTCAGCTCGCTGCTGTAAGACGCTTCGGCGGTGCAGGTAGCCACCTTGCTCAGCTCGCTGCTGGGGCCGGACAGGGTAACAGTCTCCTTGGAGACCTCGGTGCTGTAAAGGATATAGCCATCCGCAATGCGCAGATAGTTGGTGGTAACGGTAACGGGCAGGGTCTTTTCCTCCACCACGTCAAACACCACGTCCACCGTGTTGTCGCTGCCCTCCATGGTCACGGTCACGCCGTTGAGCAGGCCGTTTGCACCGCGCACCAGCAGCCGCAGGGTCTTTTCGCCGCTGTCGCGCACGCTGGACCAATCCGGGTAGACCACAAAATCCGAGGCGCTGAGCCCGCCGATGGTGTAGCCATCGCCGGAGAGCTTCAGGTTCACTGTCTTATCCTCGGCGCTGACGATGCTCAGGCCCCGGGAAGTATAGGCAGCGGAATCGTAGGTGTAATCCACCGGCACATTGTAAATGGTGTTGGTGGTGCCGGGCTGGACGATGATAGTGACCACCATCCATGCAACGATGGCGCCCAGCACGGACAGCGCCAGCCGGATGCGGCGGTCATCCAGAAGATTCTTCTTTTTGCGGACGGCAGGCTTTGCGCCGTTCGTCTTGTTCGGCTGGTTGCTCATTGCTGCTCGTCCTCCCCTTTCTGGCTGATCCAGGTCCACAGCTTCTTCGCCTGCTCTGCCCAGCTGTCGGCGGTGTTCTTTTCCACCGTGGACTCCTTGGGGATCATCTCGTCGATCAGGCGGGTATATAGGCTCTGGCGGTCAAAATGACGGATCAGCACACCATTTTTTGCCATAGAGATGATGCCGGTCTCCTCGCTGACCACGATGGCAATGGCGTCGGAGTTTTCCGCAATGCCAAGGCAGGCGCGGTGGCGGGTGCCCATATCCTTGCCCAGATCCAGATTGTTGGAAAGGGGCAGCACACAGCCCGCCGCCTTGATGCGGCCGTTTTCGATGATGGCAGCGCCGTCATGCAGCGGGGTGCCCTCGTAGAAGATGGTGCCCAGCACCTCCAGATTGACCGCGCTGTTCACCGGGGTGCCGGTGCGCACGATCTCGGAAAGGTTGGTATGGCGTTCCAGCACGATAAGTGCACCGGTCTTGGTCTCGGAAAAGCGCTCGGCGGCATCGCAGATGGCAATGATGGCGCTGCGCCACGCGCCCTTCAGGCTGGGGTCGTTGTAGCGCCCTTTTACGTTGAACAGCTTGGACGCCCACTGATCGGTCTGACCCATGCGCTCCAGCGCGCGGCGGATCTCCGGCTGGAACAGCACCACAAGGGTGAGCAGACCGACCTGCAGCAGCGAGTTGAGCAGCCATGTAACGGTACGCATATTCAGGGTATTTGCCACCAGATATACGACCATGACCAGCAGCGCACCCTTGGCCAGCTGCCCGGCGCGGGTGCGGTTGATAATGCCCAGCAGCTGGTAGATCAGAAACGCGATGATGATGATATCCAGCAGATCGACAATTTTAAAGGTCTGAAAATTGGCGATGATCGCATTCAGTGTCATGAGAGTGTGTGCCCCCTTACACTGCTTCGATCAGGGCAACAGCGTGGGCGGCAATGCCCAGTCCCTCGCCGGTAAAGCCCAGATGCTCCTCCGTGGTGGCCTTTACGCTTACCGCTTCCACCGGCAGGCCGAAAGCCGCCGCCAGATTGGCGCGCATGGCCGGGATATGGGGTGCAAGCTTGGGGCGCTGGCACAGCAGGGTGGCGTCGATGTTCTCAATGCGCCAGCCGTGCTCCTTGAGGATCTGTGCCACGCGGCAGGCCAGCTTCAGGCTGTCGGCACCGGCGTACTCCGGGTCATTGTCCGGGAAATGCTGGCCGATATCCCCCAGCGCCGCTGCGCCCAGCACGGCATCCATCACCGCATGGGTCAGCACGTCTGCGTCCGAATGGCCCAGCAGACCCTTTTCAAAGGGGATCTCCACCCCGCCAAGGATCAGCTTGCGCTGCTCTACCAAACGATGTACATCATAGCCGTGTCCAATACGCATTTCCGTTTCCTTTCTTTGTGCCGGGCGGGGCAGATCCTCCCGGGTAGTGATCTTCAGGTTTGCATAGTCGCCCTGCGTCAGCTGCACCGGGCGTCCGGTCAGCTCAAACAGGCTGCAATCATCGGTAACAAGGCGGGCGCGGGTCTCGTCCAGTTCCGCCAGTGCCGCAAGATACGCTGCACGGTCAAAGCACTGGGGGGTCTGCACCGCATACAAGGTGCTGCGGTCCGGGGTCGTCTGCACCGCGCAGTCCGGGGGCACAGTCTTGCCATCGCCCCGGGCAGCGGCCTTGATGGTATCCTTCACCGGCACCGCCGGGGCTGCTGCGCCGCACCGGGCAGCGGCTTCCAGCGCCGCCGTAATGACCGCCGCGCTCACAAAGGGGCGGGCGGCATCGTGCACCGCCACCAGTTCTCCGTGCGCTGCCAGCACACCGTTTTTTGCGCTCTCGGCGCGGGTAGCCCCACCCGCTACGATCTGCACAGGCTTTGGGCAGTCCGCCGCCTGCTGCGCCACAAAATCCCGGTTTTTGCCCGCCACCAGCACAAGCTCGGTGACCTGCGGGCACTGGGCAAAGGCGCGGATGCTGCGGTGCAGCACCGTTTCGCCCCCCAGATCAAAACTGAGCTTATCAAAGCCCATGCGGGTCGAGGAGCCCGCCGCCACCAATACTGCCGATACAGTTTTTTCCATCTCTTCCACCTACCCTGCTGCTGTGCCGCGCTGCGCGCCCACAGCTGCTTATAATAAACCATGTTTTATTATAGCGTATCACAGCGCAAACTTCAACCGATTTTACACAGCAAAAGTGCATCTGTGCTGCATAAAGCCCTGCGGTCTGTCCCAAAAGGATAGTTACCCCGAGCGCGCACTTTCGCTCTCTCCCTTTGGACTTAACTCCCTCAGTCAAAACCTGACGGTTTTGACAGCTCCCTCTAGGAGGGAGCCTTTGGCATAACGGCACAGTTTCCAGCTAAAGTGCAAAGTCTTTGAGGACGTCAAAGCCCCTTGGGGGAAGTTTTTTTGCTCCGGTCAACGCTCCGATAAACGCAAAAAGGGCTGCTGCACAAAAACGTGCAACAGCCCCGCAGATGCTTTGGGATAGTTTTACTTCAGGATGGGCTCGATGGCAGCAGCCAGAGCGTCCTTCTGTGCCTGTGCTTCCGCCAGATCCTTGCCCAGCGTGGTGAAGTAGGTCTTGATCTTCGGCTCGGTGCCGGAGGGACGCACCACCACGGTAGCGCCGTTTTCCAGCGTGTAGATCAGCACGTTGGCAGCGGGCAGGCCGGTCTCTTCCGGCTTCTTGTAATCGGTCACCTTGACCACCTTATGGCCGGCCAGCTCCACAGGGGGCTGGTCACGCAGCTTCTGCATGATGGAAGCCATCTTCTCCATGCCGGTCAAGCCGGGGAACTCGAAGCTGTCCACCTTGTTCAGGTAGCGGCCGTACTGGGCGTAGATCTCTTCCAGACGCTGCTTGATGGAGGAGCCGATGCTGCGGTAGTAAG
>ENA-OQRA01001543-OQRA01001543.1-human-gut-metagenome-genome-assembly--contig:-NODE-1543-length-12283-cov-4.310272_pt1 | contig 12283 bp, 10 predicted proteins | sample MGYA00243238_ERZ505106 | MGnify/ENA primary metagenome ERZ505106 (study PRJEB26097, sample SAMN02711298) | human gut metagenome | biome: Gut microbiome | host: Homo sapiens | place: Denmark...
CCGGAACGATCCTTTCCGACGGAAAAACCTTTCTGAAAGTAGCCTGTGCGGACGGATACGTTTTTCTCGACGAACTGCAGGTGGCCGGTAAAAAGCGTATGCCCGTAGCCGATCTGCTGCGCGGTTTTCAGCGAATCGACGCTTGCGTATTCGTGTAGGAAACAGAAAATGCCGCCGTTGTATTTACCGGGCGGATATATCTTTTCGGTAGCGGCATGTTTTTCCGTCGGGCGTTATTCCCTCGATAGCGATATCGTATTGCTGGTTTTTATGATCGTTTGAGTAGAATTCGATTTGAGCAGTGCCGTCCGGGCCGATTTGCAGATAAGGGTTCCAGTACAGCGTAGTACGGATATCGGGTTTTTCGTCGGCGATCTTTTCGGGTGTGTCGTATATCGGACTGTAAAACTCTACGCTTTCGGCATAACCAATTGTCCGATACATTTTAATCTCAGATTTAATAGCAGAAACGCCTTCTTTTAGGATGATTTCTATGTGGTACGGATACTCTCCCGCCATTGCTATTTCCGCCTTACGTATGTGGTTGATATATAGGACGTCATCGACAGTGTAGTCAGTTAAATCACTCAAAGCGCATCCCTTTCCGTTAAGCGATAATGAAACGGGAGCGTAAAACATATCAAAAGTTAATTCTGCCGGCCTCGGCAACCCTTTTCTTTTTACAAACAAACCTCCCCCCACCCTTACCACTCCCGGCAAGAACATCATGTAGTTATACAGGGACATTGGTTTGTACTTAGCGAGCGCGGTTGTATCGTATAGCGTACCGTAACTGTTCGCCTTTGGTTTTCTAGGGTCCACAGCCCTTACGACTGCCCCCGGGAGTTCGTATACCTTCTCTCCGTTCAAATCGAGAAGACCTTTTTTCGTATTTTCGAGATAGCGGTTCATTGCGTTTTTTTCCGTTTCCGGTTCGAAAGGATTCTTTCTCAGGAAGGCAGGTCTCGGATAGGATTCTTCGATGGCAACCGCCTGCACGGGCTTTCCCCTCCTGGTCTTCGCCGTCACCATGAACAGGGTGGTGTCCCGGAAGTCGAGCCCGTCGATCAGGAAGTTTCCCCGTTCGTCTGCGACCGCGGTTCCGAACACGTTTTCTCTGTTAAGGGCTACGGCGGTCACCCTGGCCAGCGGCGCGTCCTTTCCCATCATTCCGGTCACGTGTCCCGCGATGAACTGCCCGTGCTCGCAAAACCGCTCGGGCCTGAACGCGGCGGTGTCTGCGATCTTCGCGAAGTCGAACCTTCTCCACCCGCGCGTACGCATGAGCAGATCCCTGTGATGCCTGGTCGCAGGGGATTCGTCACGGAAGTAATACCCCGGATTGCGGACATATCCTCGTATGTCGGAAGTCATCAGCAGGTTCGCGCGAATGTCCTCTCCGAGCGAATCGGTCGCGACGGTTTTCCTGTCCGTCACGCTGACCGAGCAGTCTGCCCCCAGCGGCGTCGAGTCAGCCGCAGTCAGCCTGATCCGGATAACGACCTTCTGCCTGGGTTCGTAGCGCGGTTTGTCGGAGGCCGCCTCCCACCTTTCCCGGTCGTGCGGATGGGCCACGAACAGGATTCGCTCGCTGCGCGTCCTGAGCGAGCTGTCGATCAGCACGAGGTGGAGTATTCCCTCGGGTATCGAATCGGTCTTCCACCGTCCGGTCGGATTCATCGGGTTCAGGTTTTGTATTCCGATGCATTTTCCACGGACGTGCGCGACGACGGTCATGGGTTCGAACTCCTTGTCCGGATCTCGGTTTACCCGGTAACGGACTTCGTCCGGGGTCTGCACGGCCGCGAGCGCATACCCGTCATCGTCGACTTCAGGGAGCTCTACGCGCAGCGTATCCCCCGTGCGCGCCGCCACGGTCGCAACGTAGCGTTCCCCTGTCTTCGGGATGATCAGAAACGATCCCATTCCGTCGTGCTCGCTGGCGAATCGGGCGACGGTATCCCCGTCCTTAGTCGTTACGACGCCTTCGACCTCGGCCGTGCGTGCGTCCGATCGTTCGGCCCTGAAAGCGACGATCTGCGGCACGCCGGGCACGAGGTCTCCCCCTTCAGGCATAAACTTTACGGCCACGCGCACGGAGTCCTCGGGAAAGAAGAACTCTTTTTTGAAGAAGAGCTCGCCCTGGTCTATCGCGGTGCTTACGTACCCTCCTTGCCGTATGGAATCGGGCGGCAGGTCTACGAATACGGCTCCTGTTACGGTGGTTTTCTGCTGCGCTCCGGATATTCGTTTACCATTGCGGTCGAACACCTCGAACCGGACGTTTACGTCCGGATAGGGTTCGCTGTCCGGGCCGGTGAATCGCACGATGGCCTGGGGGGTTCCGTTTTTTGGATCGGTGTATGTTACCGCGGCGTTTACGCGTCCGGATAGGGAGTTTCCGATGCGGATGTTCCTTTGGAAGAAGAATGCGGGGTCGAAGTTCGTCATCCATCCGGTGTATGCCCGGAGCGTATAATCCCCTGCGGGGAATACGTGTGGAATCTCGAAGTTGTTGGCGAAACCGCACGAATCCCGCTTTATTTTCTTTGCGAGCACGGTTTTTCCTTTCCGGTCTACGATGTCTACGTATATGAAGTTGGACAGGGTGTCCGTCCTGTGCTCGGTCGCATCCACGAGGTATGCCTTGAACCAAATTTTGTCTCCGGCCCCGTAGTAGGGTTTGTCCAGATGAAGCCACAACTTCTCCTGATGGCGGGCACGCTCCGCCTGGAGAAAATCGACGATACGAAACGGAATCTCTGTCGGATCGGCGGCCCGCAACGGGATCGACGAAAGAATCGATAATAAAATTAAGAAAGATCGGAGAGTTGTTTTCATATTTCGCATAATTATTTTTATATTCATAGTGAAGTTAATTAATATTACCGAATATTGCAAAGCGCTTCTATTAAATTGCGTATTTCGACACGAGGTGCTGTATAAACAAAAAAAGCCAGCATGAATCGCACATGCAGGCCCTGTTCCCGAACAGATAAACTATCGGACGTTATAAGCCGGGTTAGAGCAGTTGGAATTTGTAGAGTTTTGCGCCGTCGTCGGCGATGCTGACGCCGTAGACGACATTCTCGTCTTCTTGATAATAGATTTTGGTCAACGGTTTGTCCGATTCGTAGCAGGCGACCGGATTGCCGTTCCAGTCGAAGACCATCAGGTAGTCGCAGTCGTCGACGCCGGCCCGGTGTTTCTCAATGGATTTACCCGAATAGATGGCGCAAAAACGGTCGTTCCCCGCCGATACGTCGTAAAATCCGTTTTTGTTGGTGCGGCGTATGCTGACTACCTCGCCTTCGATCACGACGTCCGCATAATGGAAATCGAGGCTGCATATGTTGACGATCGAGTCGTTGCGGATCGCGCTGATGTCGATCAGCCCGCCGTTGTAGTTGACGTAGACGAGACGCTGGTGGATGCTTACATTAAAACTCATCAACGAACGGACCGAATGGGTCATCAAAGGTCTGGAGAAAAAACATTTCTCAGGAGCCAAGGAAGCTATCGAAAACGTGTTGGCTACCGACAAAAAACGCCGCGAAGCGCAAACACAATTAGACATCAATTTGTCGGAAAGCAAAAAACTGGCCGCACAAATCGGTGCGTTGATGAAACAAGGAAAGAAAGAAGAAGCCGAATCCATCAAAACAGAAGTAGCCCGACTGAAAGATACGAACAAAGCCCTTCAAGAAGCCATGGACCGGGCACAACAAGAACTCACCACCCTACTCTGCGCTATCCCTAATATCCCATACGACATCGTACCGGAAGGCAACGGTGCGGAGGACAATGTGGTAGTGAAAATGGGCGGCATGGAAACGGAATTGCCGAAAGACGCTCTCCCACATTGGGAACTGGCCAAGAAGTACAATCTGATAGACTTCGACCTCGGCGTGAAAATCACGGGGGCGGGTTTCCCCGTCTATCGCGGAAAAGGCGCACGGCTTCAACGTGCCCTCATCAACTTTTTCCTCGACGAGGCACGCAAATCAGGCTACGAAGAAATCATGCCTCCTACGGTAGTCAACGAAGCCTCCGGTTACGGTACCGGACAGTTGCCCGACAAGGAAGGACAGATGTACCACTGCAATCTGGATGATTTTTATCTTATCCCCACGGCCGAAGTACCTGTGACGAACATCTACCGCGACGTCATTTTAGACGAAAAGGATCTGCCCGTCAAGAATTGCGCCTATACGCAATGTTTCCGTCGTGAAGCCGGTTCCTACGGTAAGGATGTGCGTGGCCTGAACCGCTTGCACGAATTTTCGAAAGTGGAACTGGTACGCATCGACAAACCTGAACATTCGGAACAGTCCCACCAGGAAATGTTGGCACACGTAGAAGGCTTGCTCCAGAAACTGGAACTTCCTTACCGCATCCTTCGGCTTTGCGGAGGCGACATGAGCTTTACTTCTTCCATTTGCTACGACTTCGAAGTATATTCCGAAGCACAAAAACGTTGGTTGGAAGTCAGCTCGGTGTCTAACTTCGACACTTACCAGGCCAATCGTTTGAAATGCCGTTACCGCCGCACGGAGGACAAGAAGACGGAACTATGTCATACGCTGAACGGTTCGGCCCTTGCCCTGCCGCGCATCGTAGCCGCCATCATGGAGAACAACCAGACGCCCGAAGGCATCCGCGTGCCGAAATGCCTCGTGCCTTATTGCGGTTTTGAAATGCTGGACGACCAACCGTGCTGAGCCATACCTATTATTATAAATCCAAACGAATAGAGCAATGAACAGAATCGTATCCAAAAGCCGCTTTTCCGAAAAGGTCTTCAAGTTTGAAATCGAAGCCCCGCTGATAGCCAAAGCCCGGAAGGCCGGTCATTTCGTAATTGTCCGCGTTGGAGAAAAGGGGGAACGTATGCCTCTGACCATAGCCGGTGCCGATCCGGTCAAAGGCACTATCACACTGGTAGTACAAGAGGTGGGACTTTCTTCCACCCGTCTGTGCCACCTGAATGAGGGGGACTATATCACCGACGTGGTCGGTCCGTTGGGCAAAGCCACGCATATCGAAAAATTCGGTACGGTGGTATGTGCAGGAGGAGGAGTAGGCGTAGCTCCCATGCTTCCCATCATCGAAGCCCTGAAGGCAGCGGGCAACCGCGTGATTTCCGTGTTGGCCGGACGAAGCAAAGAGCTGATTATCCTGGAAGACGAAGTACGCAAAAGTTCGGACGAGGTCATCATCATGACCGACGACGGCAGTTATGGCCGCAAAGGACTGGTGACCGAAGGCATAGAAAGCGTCATCCAGCGTGAAAAGGTGGACAAATGTTTCGCCATCGGCCCGGCGGTCATGATGAAATTCTGCTGCCTGCTCACTAAGAAATACGGTATCCCGACTGATGTGTCCCTGAATACCATCATGGTAGACGGCACGGGCATGTGTGGTGCCTGCCGCATCTCCGTGGGCGGAAAGACACGCTTTGTCTGTGTGGACGGCCCCGAATTCGACGGTCATCAGGTCGATTTCGACGAGATGCTCAAGCGTATGGGCGCTTTTAAAAAGGAAGAGACGGAAGAGATGCAACGGTTTGCACAAGCAGCCGGAGGCACGCCCGAAAATACGGATTGCCAAGCTGAAAAAGCCTGTGCGGCCGATGCTTCCCAAATGGATACCACGACTCCGCTCAGCGAGCTGACCGACCGTAATGCACCGTGGCGGCAAGAAATCCGGAAGGCCATGAAGCCGAAAGAACGCACGGCCATCCCGCGTGTCGTCATGCCGGAACTCGATCCTGTGTACCGCGCCACCACGCGCACGGAAGAAGTGAATATCGGCCTCAGTGCCGAGCAGGCCATGACCGAAGCCCGACGCTGTCTGGACTGCGCCAACCCGACCTGTATGCAAGGATGCCCGGTAAGCATCAACATCCCGTCGTTCATCAAGAACATCGAACGGGGCGAATTCCTCAATGCCGCCCGCGTGTTGAAGAGCACTTCCGCACTCCCGGCTGTCTGCGGACGTGTTTGTCCGCAAGAGAAACAATGCGAAAGCCAGTGCATCCACCTGAAGATGAACGAACCGGCCGTAGCCATCGGCTATCTGGAACGCTTCGCTGCCGACTTCGAACGCGAGAGCGGCATGATGTCCGTCCCCGAATGTGCTCCGGCAAACGGCATCAAAGTGGCCGTCATCGGCTCCGGACCCGCCGGACTTTCATTCGCCGGCGACATGGCCAAATACGGGTATGACGTGACGGTGTTCGAAGCCTTGCATGAAATCGGCGGCGTATTGAAATACGGCATTCCGGAGTTCCGTTTGCCCAACAAGATTGTGGACGTGGAGATTCAGAACCTGGAGAAAATCGGCGTGAAGTTCGAAAAAGACTGTCTCGTGGGCAAAACCATCAGCGTGCAGGAATTGGAGGACGAGGGCTTCAAAGGCATCTTCGTAGGTTCCGGCGCAGGACTGCCTAACTTCATGGGTATTCCGGGCGAGAACAGTATCAACATCATGTCGAGCAACGAGTACCTGACGCGCGTCAACCTCATGGACGCCTCTAATCCGGATACGGACACCCCTATCCATTTGGCCAAGAATGTCATGGTAGTGGGCGGTGGCAACACGGCCATGGACTCCTGCCGCACGGCCAAACGCTTGGGTGCGGAACGGGTGATGATTGTCTATCGCCGTTCGGAAGCCGAGATGCCGGCCCGCCTCGAAGAGGTGAAGCACGCCAAGGAAGAAGGTATCGAGTTCCTCACCCTGCACAACCCGTTGGAATACATAGCCGACGAAAAGGGCGCGGTGAAGCAGGTGGTCTTGCAAAAGATGCAACTGGGCGAACCGGATGCCAGCGGTCGCCGCAGTCCGGAACCGATACCGGGCGCCACGGAAACGCTGGACATCGACATGGCCATCGTAGCCGTGGGCGTATCCCCCAACCCGATTGTCCCCACTTCCATCCAAGGTTTGGAGTTGGGTCGCAAGAATACCATCGTGGTGAACGAGGGCATGCAGACCAACATTCCCTGCATCTTTGCCGGAGGAGATATCGTGCGCGGCGGTGCCACCGTCATCCTCGCCATGGGCGACGGACGGAAGGCAGCCAGCAGCATGCATGAGTATTTGCAGAAATAACCTGCATCATATCACAAACATCAGCCCGTATGGATCGCACGGTCCATACGGGCTGATTCGTTAGCGCACCGTGCACAACGCCCTCCTTCCCCAGTTTGGCATTACAAACCCAGTTCCCGCCTCAACCATTCCTCCATCACCGGATCCGGAATGACGACCTGACGTTTTTCCATCTCGATAAGTTCTTTCTTCAATAATGCCCGTTTTACGATGCTCACATTGGCCGACGAGCCCAATTTGTACTTCTGCAAAACGGCACGCGTAGTGAATTCCCTGTGCACACCCTCCAGTACGGCCCGCAAAAAATTCATCTGATATGCAGTGAGGCTCTCTGTCTGCTTTTCGAACAGCGGCGTATTCTGGTCGATGATATCCTGATATGCTCCCTCGAAATCCTGTTCCGTGGCCGTCTCGTCCGTATGAATCCACACCAACCACGCCAACTGCTGCACATACGAAGAATGGTTGTCTACGGCCCGGCATATCTTCCCGGACAACTCGGCGGAAATATGTTTGCCCGTAGCCTCAAAGCGTCCGCAAATGTAATCGACCCAATCCTCCGTCCCGATCTTGGGCAAATATACCGTATCGCCGAACTTGTAAAAAGGAAGGCTCTTTTTCTCAAAAAGTTCATTCATAAGATGCTTCTTGCTGCCAAACAGGCAATACGACACCGATTTCTGTAATTGCCAAACCGAACGCAAGCGTTTCTGAAAAGCCTTTGAATCTTTAAACTCGGCTATCTGTTGGAACTCGTCGATGCACACGACTACATCGATACCTTTTTTTTGCGCAATCTTTTCCGGAAGTTGCAGGATATCGTCCACATCGTCTGCCTTGGGATTGAGTTCCAACGAGATGGAAAAATCCGTCATAGGCTCCGCGCCCAACGAAATCTTGGGGCTGATCCGCGAAAGGAACAACCGGGCATTTTCCATCCACTCCTCCAGTTTGGAAGAAGTCTGTTTGAGCACAGCCGATGCGAAAGCATCGTAAAATTCCCGTTCGCTACGACAAGAAAAAATATCCAGATAGACTACTTTCAACGTATCGGACTGAGCCAAACGGCACACTTTACGAACCAAAGATGTCTTCCCCCAACGGCGCGGAGAAATCAACACCGTATTCACACCGTGCCGGAAGTTGGACAACAAACGGGCTGTTTCTTTCTTGCGGTCGGTAAAATTGTCACCCGAAGTGGCCACACCAAAAACAAATGGCTTATTTTCCATAATCATCCTCTGTTTAACCCATCGCGAAGATAATGATTTTCCCGTTTAGTAACAACTTTATTACTAATAACCTTATTACAAATTGCGCAACTATCCGCCTCAACCTCCTTTTTTCTGCCCGCGCGGCACAAGCAACGACTTTATTTTCGTAACTTTGCGCCCGAAAAAAAACGTATACATGAATGCAGTCTACACCATCTTGCTGCTCATCAGCAGCAACATTTTCATGACGTTGGCCTGGTACGGCCATCTGAAGTTGCAGCAAACGGGCGTATCGTCCCATTGGCCTCTTATCGGCGTCATCCTTTTCTCGTGGATGATAGCTTTCGCAGAATACTGTTGCCAAGTACCGGCCAACCGGCTTGGCTTCGAAGGCAACGGCGGCCCTTTCAACCTGATGCAGCTTAAAGTGATTCAGGAAGTCATTTCGCTCATCGTCTTCACGGTCATCGCCACCGTGATGTTCCAAGGACAGGCCCTGCACTGGAACCATCTGGCCGCCTTCTTCTGCCTCGTGCTGGCCGTATATTTCGTATTCCTTTAACCACAAGCTCCCATAAAAGCATGCAACCCACGGAAGCACAACTCCTGGAACGCCGTATCTGGCGGCATTTCAGCAAAGGACTGACCCAATACCATTTGCTGGACGACGGCGACCACATCCTGCTCGGCCTGTCCGGCGGCAAAGACTCGCTCGCCCTGCTCGACTTCATGTCGCGCCGCGCCCGCATCCACCGCCCGAAGCTCACGCTCACGGCCCTGCACGTGCGCATGGCCAACATCGACTACGAAAGCGACACGGCCTACTTGGAGAACTTCGCCGCCGTGCGCGGCGTGCGCCTCATCGTGCGCGAAACCTCGTTCGACCCGAGTACCGACACGCGCAAAAGCCCCTGTTTCCTCTGTTCGTGGAACCGCCGGAAGATGCTCTTCACCGTGGCGCAGGAACTGGGTTGCCACAAGATTGCGTTGGGCCACCATCAGGACGACATCCTGCACACGCTACTGCTCAACCTTTCTTTCCAAGGCCAGTTCGGCACGATGCCCGCCCGGTTGCAAATGCGCAAGTTCCCCATGACGATCATCCGTCCGCTGTGCATGGTGCACGAGCGCGACCTCGCAGCCTGGGCGGCACTGCAAGGCTACCGCAAGCAAAAGAAGCTCTGCCCCTACGAGACAGACTCCCACCGTTCGGACATCAAGCAAATATTCGGACAGTTAGAACAACTCAACCCCGAAGCCCGTTACTCCCTATGGAACGCATTGGAGCAGGAAGGCAAACTCGTAGAATAAGACACTGAAAAAACAACACAATAAACAGCCGTCCCCGATTATCCGGAGACGGCTGTTTCAATCTCAGCCGAACGATTTTCAAATCTCAGCCAAACGATTTTCCGTTCTGCGCCAAACGATTTTCAAATCTAAGGCGAACGATTTTCCACCTCGTTTTCCACTTCATTCCCCTTGCGTTTTCCGCAAAATCCACTATCACAAAACAAGACAAAGCCTCCACGTCAACGCTGCTCCACCATTCGGATGGTACCGTCCGCATTGTGGTAGAGCCGGTCCACACAGACGGAACGCAGCCACGGGTCGCCGGAGAGCGCGCTGTTATGGTAAAAGGCGAACCACTGGCCTTTGTACTGCACGATGGAGCCATGGTTGGTGACACCCGTTTCCGGACGGGTGGGCTGCATGTAAATGCCAATATGTTTCCACGGCCCGAGCGGATGGTCGCTGATGGCATAATGCATGCGGTTCCATCCTGCCACCCCCTCCTGCCCTAGTTCGTGGTTGTCGGAATAGGACAGATAATATTTGCCATTGTATTTGTGAATCCACGTAGCCTCGTGGAAATCCACCAGCCCTTCCATGGTCCGCATCGCGCCGTCCAGTTCCATCATGTTATCCTTCAGCCGTCCGCCCTTGCACGTGCCGCCTCCGCCGTTGTAAATATAAGCCTGTCCGTCGTCGTCCACAAACACGCAAGGGTCGATGAGGGGATCCATTCCTTCGATGTAGCCCTGCACGGTGAAGTTGGCAGCCGGTTCCTTGCTCGTGGCCACCCCGATTTTCCAACTTCCGTTCCAATCAGTCTCGCTGGGATGGGGAAAATAGAAATAGTACGTACCGTCCTTATAAGCACAGTCCGGCGCCCACATGAAGCCGCCCTCCTTGCGTCCCCAAGGCACCTGCGAGGCGCGGAGGATTTCTCCATGGTCTGTCCAATGTACCATGTCGTCGGTGGAAAACACATGATACTGGTCCATCAGGTCGCAACCGCGAGCCGGTGCGATGTCATGGGAGGCATACACATACAAGCGTCCGTCGGCCCAGACATGGGCTGAGGGGTCGGCCGTGTATATATGGCGGATAAACGGATTCGGTGCCAGGCTGTCTATCGTCTCTTTTCCTTCCCCGGCTTCACTTGTAACGGCGGAATGGCGTTGCGCCACGCACGCCGTCAACAAAAGGGCACATACGCCCCATATACTCTTTTTCATACATTCATCTTTGATTACAGTAAAACTTTATTTCTCAAAAAGCCGCCGGACTTCACAAGCGTCCGTCTCACTTGCGCCGCTCTACCATGCGGATGGTGCCGTCGGGATTGTAATACAAACGGTCCACGCAGACGGAACGCAGCGCGGGATTGCCGGACAAGGCTATCGAATGGTAGAAAGCAAACCATTCGCCCTTGTATTCCACGATGGAACCATGGTTGGTGAAACAGTCCGAACCACCCATGTAAATGCCCATGTACTTCCACGGCCCGAGCGGGTGGTCGCTCACGGCATAGCGCATACGGTTGTACCCCTCCACGCCTTCTTGTCCGGGATTGTGATTGTCGGAATACGAAAGATAATACTTCCCGTTGTATTTGTGCACCCATGTAGCCTCGTGGAAATCCACCAGTCCCTCCATGGTCTGCATCGCACCGTCTATCTCCATCATGTTATCCTTCAGCCGGCCGCCCTTGCACGTGCCGCCCCCGCCTTGGTACAGGTAGGCCTGCCCGTCGTCGTCCACAAACACGCAAGGGTCGATGAGGGGATCCATTCCTTCGATGTAGCCCTGCACGGTGAAGTTGGCAGCCGGTTCCTTGCTCGTGGCCACCCCGATTTTCCAACTGTCATTGGTGTACGTTCCGCTGGGATGGGGAAAATAGAAATAATACGTGCCGTCCTTGTAGGCACAGTCCGGTGCCCACATGAAGCCGCCCTCCTTGCGTCCCCAAGGCACTTGCGAGGCGCGGAGAATCTCGCCGTGGTCGGTCCAGTGCACCATGTCGTCGGTGGAAAACACATGATACTGGTCCATCAGGTCGCAACCGCGCGGCGGATCGATGTCATGGGAGGCATAGACATACAAACGTCCGTCGGCCCAGACGTGGGCTGAAGGGTCGGCCGTATAGATATGCCGGATGAAAGGATTGGGAGCGAGGCTGTCGATTTGCACAGTCTCCTTTTGTTCCCGGTCTTTGCTGCCGTCCGATGCGGAGCGGGAGGCGGTACAGCCTGCCCACAGCAAAGCGCATACTGCATAAACGCATTTCTTCATAAATGTGGTTTGTTAGGTTGTTAAAACAAAAATCTTATCCTGCTTTTACCCCAAGCAAGGATGCCCGTTACGGATTTTTCAAAACAAAATTATCGAAACAAGGCCGCCCGGCCAAGTTTCCGCACCGATTTATGGCATCCCCTGCCGTAAATTGACGCATTATTGCTATTTTTGCAAACAAACGTACACTGCTGCGCACTACGACATGAAAGACTTTGCCGCCATAGACTTTGAAACCGCCAACGGGCAACGCTCCAGCATTTGCAGCGTAGGCCTCGTGGTGGTCCGCGACGGGGAAATAACCATCCGGCATTACCGTCTGGTACGCCCCTATCAGATCGGAAGAGCGTCGTGTAGGGAAAGAGTGTAGATCT
>ENA-OQRA01001589-OQRA01001589.1-human-gut-metagenome-genome-assembly--contig:-NODE-1589-length-12076-cov-4.778388_pt1 | contig 12076 bp, 8 predicted proteins | sample MGYA00243238_ERZ505106 | MGnify/ENA primary metagenome ERZ505106 (study PRJEB26097, sample SAMN02711298) | human gut metagenome | biome: Gut microbiome | host: Homo sapiens | place: Denmark: Copenhagen...
ACACCAGGAAGAAAACTTCCCCGATAAAGAAGTAATAGTTGACCAGCGCGTTGATGGCAACGGCAAACAGGAACGGAGCTTTTTTGCCCTCCTGCATGCGTTTGTCCAGCCCCAGCATCAAAAGCGGGAACAGGGCAATCACATCATGGAAGTGATAGAACACCACGTTGATGCAGGAAAAACCGGAAAATGCATACAACACACTGCCAAGCAGGGCGCTTTTCTCGCTGGCACTGCGGCGGAAGTAGGCAAACGAGGTCAGCCCGGCAACAGCATATTTGAGCATATAGATCCAGCCGACCAGATAGGGAAACGCGCTGGCGGGGAAGAGAAAGCTCAGCCAGAAAAACGGGCTGCCAAGGGTGTAAAAGCTGAACGAGGATACAAAGTCCGAACCAATATCAATGCGCCAGTTCCACAGCACCTCGCCGCTTTTGATGGCGTTGTTGCACAGCATGTTGTAGGAGAGCTGTTCTGCGTCAAAATCCGCCGCAACCAACAGCAGGCCGCCGTCCCGTATCATGTAGGGCAGCAGTGCAGCCGCGGCAATGGCAAAGTTCAGCACAAAAGCCAGCAGCAGCCACCGGTGCGGGAAACGGTTTTGCAGTGTTTGTTTCATGTAGCAGCCTCGCGGCATCAGCCCTGACCGTTAGAAAGTTCGATCCCGCGGGTGGGCATGTTTGCCATATTGTTCAGGGTAGAGTTGTATTTTTCACTCAGGGATTCCATAGCCCAGTCAGTGCAGTCCATAAAGGTATTGTCAAAAATATCATTCATGAACGCATCTTCGCCCATAAACACCCCGGCGTAATGCCCGCCGGAAATGGTGTTGCGGGCAATGATGTTCTCATAGCAGGGGGTAAAATCCAGGCCCTGCACGGCTTCGTCCGCGTTCAGGTCAGTGCTGAGCTCAATACCAAAGAAGTGGAAGGTATCGCTGGCACCCCGGTTGTTGTCAATGATCTGGTTGCACAGAATGGTGTTGCTGAACGCCGAGCGCACAGCCTTGATGCCGGAACCGTAATTGTCCCGCACAATGTTGCCGTAAATGGTGTTGTAGGCGGTGTTATCCAGCGAGATGCCGGGCAGCTTGGCGGGGGAGGAACCATCCGCCATGCGGCCCTGATCCAGAATAAAGTCAGCTTCCAGATCCTCATCACTCATGCGGTTGCGGCCGCCGTTCTGGCGGATCTCACATCCGGTAATGTAGTTGCCGAAGGAGCCGTAATCCAGGCACATGCCCTCTTTTTCGTTCTTGTAGATCGTGTTCTCTACATAATAGTTCAGGTAGCCGCTTTCCGAATAAATGCCGGAGGAATGGTTCTGCGCAACCGTGTTGCCGCGCACAACCAGCTGATGGGGAGACTGTAAAATATCGTACAGCATTTCATCCGGGAACGGATTGTAGGCGGTCTCAATGTCCTCAATGGGCATGGAGCAGAGCACCAGCCCGGCGGTCAGGTTGCGGGCACCAGAGTTATTTTCAATGCGGTTGCCTTCGATCACGCCATTGCTGATCTCGCCGTTCAGGAAGATGGCACCATTCTGGTTTTCATGGATGCTGTTATTGACCAGTGCAAAGCCGGTGTTCTCCCCCATAACGCAAAGGCCCTTGAGGGAAACATTGCTGATGTCAAGGTCAGCCAGATAGAAACTGCTGGAATTCTTGACATACACACCGTAATTACACCCGCCGTTGATGACAAAGCCGGTCACGGCGGTATTTTCCGCCTGGTCCAGAACAATGGCTTTGTCCAGCGTTTCATTGCCGGGAGTCAGCACTGCGCCGTTGCCGTGCAGGATCGTACCAGTGGGTACCACCAGGGTGGCATCCATCACCAGAGCAGGGGAGATGACCTCCACCGTGCTGCCGGGGTTGGCTGCCAGAAAGTCATTCAGTTCTGCCAGGCTGGAACCGGTAAAATTCACAGCCTGGGCGGTTTCGGCGGTGGCCAGGGGGGCCAGCCGGGTCATGACAGAGTTGTACAGGTTTTTCCAGTTGGCCTCCGGGGTATCAAAGGTGGCAGGGTCAATACCGAGGGTCTGAATGCGCTGGATGACCTGCAAAGGGGCAATCAGGCTTTCGGTGTCGGACTGGGTCATCCGCTCCAAAGCGGGCAGGGCATAGCGCTCGGTCAGGCTCTGGCTGTCGGTATCCAGCAGGGAAACATATTCCTCTGCGCCGGGATCCGCAAAATCCACAACCTGCCCGGTACCGGCCAGCACGCAGCTGATGGGCTCCGGCTCAGCGGTAGCCTGTGGTTCTGCGCTGGGGGCCAGGCTGAAAATCACATGCGGGGCAGGGGTCAGCTTGACCCCGACCACGCCGATCACAGTGGCAGCAGCAATGCCCGCAATGGTAAGAACAAACGAATTTGCCTCTTTTTTGGCCATAAGTGTAAGATTCCTTTCCAGGGAAAACCGGGGATAGGCCCGGTAAAATTACTTGTTCAGGTTCAGATACTTTTTCCAGAAGTCCAGACTGCGCACTTCGCCGCAGCGCTCGCGGTAGCTCTGGGCGGCAGCGTCAAACTGGGCGTCGATCTCCTTCATGCAGGCTTTCATCTCGCGCACGCAGCGGCTGTATTCTTCCTTGCTGCGCTCGGTCACAAAGCCTTTCTGGGAGTTAGAATCATAGTTCAGCACCTTCTGCACGCGGTAAGCATTGTAGGCGGTCATGTGCATCATGCTCACAACGGTGTTTTCGCGGGTGGGGGGCACCAGCCAGCCGTTGCGGGTCAGCTTGACCTTGAGGTTTTTCAGCTTGCCCTTGTTTTTTTCTTCCTCTTTGGTGGCGTACAGGTAGCGGGAATAATCAAACGGAACATCCAGCTGGTCCACCGGCTGGGCCTTGTAGCCATATGCCATAATCTCTTTGTGCAGGGCTTCGGCATCGGTCTGTTCCAGCCAGTCAATGCCTTTCAAAAAGTCGCGCACGCCGCGGATCAGCAGGTCAGCATTCTTATAGCGGTAGCGGTTCACTTCGCCCATCACCTGGCTGCGCAGGTCGGCTTTCAGGGCGTTGGCATCATAGCCGGGGCAGTGCATGCTGTTGTCAATGCACTGGTTGCGCAGGATGTAGTAGTACATCGAGGAAGAATACTTGCTCTCAAACGGCTCATGCCATACGCAGATGCCGTTCAGGGTGACCAGGCGTTTGCAGTTGCGTAGGCCGTATTCAATGTCATCGCCGCGGATAAAGATGGGCATGGGCAGGTTGTCCGGCCGCACAACGGCAATGGGGATGCAGCAGTACCACCAGGCGTTATACTCATGGCGTTCTTCCAGCTCATTGGCAACGCACAGGTCAACCTTGGTCAGATCAAAGTTGGCTTTGTGGCTGATCAACTGGCCCTGGTTCCAGGCGGCGCCGTTTTCTACCTGAATGTTAGGGCGGTCCAGCCGCAGCATGGCACCGCCGACAAATACATCCGCATATTCCGGCTTGCGCAGGCTCAGCAGGGTGTAGGTGCGCAGCAGCACATCGGTATCCAGCACAATGTCATCATCCATGACCAGTACATGGGTAACGCCTGCACCATTTTCGTTGGCTTTCAGGATCTCGATCATGCCGCGGGTAAAGCCGCCGGCACCGCCCACATTGGCGTTGGGCACAACATGCACGGTATCGCTGTTCAGGTTATCGTAATCCAGCGTCTGGCCGTTATCGGAAACAAACACTTCCAGGTGGTTGTGCAGCGGGCTGGCGGCGTTTTCCAAAATATCGCTGCGCATGCGGGCAATGTTGCCCATAACGAACGGCTCCCGGCGGAAGGTGCAGATATCCACGCCGATTTTGACGGGCTGCACATCCTTTTCAGCGGCATCGCACTCATAAGCGCCGCCGCAATAGGCGGCATTGCCGCTCAGGGCCTGCAGCTCAAAAAACAGCATGCCGTCAGCGCCCTTGGGAAAATCGAAGCAGAATTCCTGCACGGAATCCGCCTGCACTACTTTTTCGGCCAGCACGGCGCGCACGCTCTGGCTGTTGATGAAATGGCGGCTGCACAGCACAACGCGCAGCTTGCCGCTCAGTTTCAGCCGCAGCGAAAAATTCTGCGCGGCGGTGTAGCGGCGCCATTTGTCTGCGCTGACGCTGTTAAAGTAGGTATCAAAGCAGACGCGTTCGCCCTGCTCAATGCGCAGGATATCCCCCTCATCGCGGAAGCTGGGGGCTTTCATACGGTAATACAGTCGGTCCTCGGTGCATATGCCCACACGGGGCCAAAGCAGCTTTTGCAGCAGCATACGGTATTCTCCTTTCACTTTTTGCCTTATCATATCCGGCAAAGTATTCAAGTATCCGGCACAGCATTATAAAATGCCGCCGTTGGATTGTTTTCCGCGCGCCCATGCGCTCAATGTGCGGTAGGGCAGGTAACGCCCGGCCCGCAGCAGACGGGTGTTTTTGTTGGTCATCATGGCAGCGATGTGTGGGTAAGTCTGGCACAGCATCTCGTCATACCGGCGCAGGGCCAGGCCGGTTTCATGGTCGGGGGGAAAGCGCAGGTACAGCTCAATCAGGTACTGCGCCACATCCCGCGCCCGCTGCACCAGCAGCAGGTCCCGCCCGGCGGGGGCAGGCTGTGCGGCCAGCGGTTCGGCAACATCCAACAGAATGCGCGCTACACGGATGTAATCCTGCGTGTGGGCGCGGTAGCTGGCCATGCTCACGCTCTGGCCATCCCGCCCCAGGCGGTACTGGTACAGAACCACCGGCACAAAGCAGATGGTCTGCGCCGCAGCCATGCCAACAAACGTATAGCCCATATCCGTGTAGCTGCAATGCTCCGGCATGGGGCGCCATGCGGCGCGCAGAGTGTTAGTGCAGAGGGTCAGCGCGTGCATCTCCATGCACAAATCAGGTGTGGCCTGCTGCACTTCACCCACAGCATACACACGGTTTGTATCAAATTTGCAGCAGACATCAAAGGCCTTTCCGTTGCCATTTTCCTGCACGGTGCGGTAGTTGGTGTATACCGCATCCGCCGTGCAGTTTTGCAGGCGGCGCAAAAGGGTCTGCAAAGCATTGGTGTCAAACCAGTCATCGCAGTCTAGCGTGCGAAAGTACCGCCCGGAGGCCAGCTCTACCGCGGTATTCAGCGTGGAGCCGTACCCGCCGTTCACCTTGCTCACCAGCCGGAAACTGCCGGGGTGTGCCTGCACAAAGGCCTGCGCCAGCGCGGCGGTGCCATCGGTGGAGCCATCATCAATAATGATCACATCCAGCAGCGCCTGCAGGCTTTCATCCGCCACCAGGCAGGATTCAAGCGCTTTTTGCAGCGTGGCAGCGCCGTTATAGGCGGCAACCGAAACCGTCAGCAGCTTTTCCATCAGGTTTCACCGGCCTCCATAGCGCGCACATAGTCCGCGCAGACTTCACGCGATGGCCCATCCCCGCGCAGAACACCGTGATCCAGCCAGATGGAGCGCTGGCACAGCTGCTGCACCTGGTTGATATCATGGCTGACGAACAGCAGCGTGGTGCCGTTGGAAAGCATCTCTTCCATGCGGCGGTGGCATTTCTGCTGGAACATAAAGTCGCCAACGGCCAGCACTTCGTCACAAACCAGAATGTCGGCCTGTACTTCAGTGGCAATGGAAAAGCCCAAACGAGCGATCATGCCGCTGGAAAAGTTTTTGACCGGAACATCCACAAAATCTTTCAGCTCCGAAAATTCAATAATGCGGTCAAAATGCTCCATCATATAGTCCCGGTCGTGGCCAAGCACCGCGCCGTTCAGGAAAATGTTTTCCCGCGCGGTCAGATCCATGTCAAAACCGGCGCCCAGCTCGATCATGGGGGCAATTTCGCCGTTGACGGCAACGCTGCCGCCGGAGGGGTACATCACGCCGGAAATCACTTTCAGCATGGTGCTTTTGCCGCTGCCGTTGCGCCCGATCAGCGCCAGGGATTCGCCGCGCTTCATGCTGAAAGAAACATGTTTCAGTGCGTAAAATTCGTTAAAAAACAGCTTGTGGGTCAGCAGTTTTACGGTGTATTCTTTCAGGGTCTCAGTTTTTTCCTGCGCAAGGTTAAAGCGCATGGAAACGTCATTGACTTTAATAATCTCGTCCATACGTTACCTCACGTCAGATATACAGGATAAAGTTCTTTTGCAGCTTGCGGAACACCAACAGGCCAATAGCCATAGAGGCAACGGCGCAAAAAATGCAGGCAATCCAGGTGTTGGGGCCGGGAATGTTGCCGTACATCATCAGGTTGCGGAACAGGTTGATATAGTGGTACAGCGGGTTCAGCTTCATCAGTTTCTGCAGGGTTTCCGGCAGGGCGGTGATGGGGTAGAACAGCGGGGTGGCGTACATCCAACCCATGGTAAGGATACTGTACAGGTGCATCATATCACGGAAATACACCGCCAGCGCGGAAAGCAGCAGCCCCAGCCCGCAGCTGAAAAAGAAGAGCAGCACCAGCGGCAGCCAGCTCAAAAAGATGGTCCAATAGAAGGTGGCACGGGTAAAGATCATGACCAGCAGAACCGCACCAAAGCTGAACAGCATGGTGACAAAGCGGGAAACCGCCTGGCTGATGGGGAAGATGAACTTGGGAATGTACACCTTTTTGATCAGCGGGGCGTTCTGGATAACAGAAGTCAGGCCCATGCTGGTGGTCTCATTGAAAAAGGTAAACAGGGTGTTGCCGCAGATCAGGTAAAGCGGGAAGTTTGGGATATCGTTGCGGAACATGTACGAAAAGATGATGCTTTGCAGCAGCATCATCAGCAGCGGGTTCAAAATGCTCCAGATGTAACCCAGAAAGCTGCGGCGGTATTTGACTTTCAGATCGCGGCTGACAAGTTCATGGATCAGCGGTTGGTATTTTTTTAGGTGGGTCCAGGCGCGCTGCGCGGAGACCTGCATTGTTTCGGCCATGTTTGGCTCCCTCCAGATTTATGGCCCGCATAAAACGTCAGAACGCTGTTTTGTGCGGCACTTGTATCAACACCCCGCGCGGCAGCCGCCGCCAGGGCACAGTTTCTACTATTATACAATAAAAGACATTAAAATGCAATTCGAACCGGGCGGTAAAAAATCATGGGTGTGCGATGTTTTTTGCCGCCCGGTACCGCCCTTTTTGTGCAACAGTGAAAAGGAACGCAAAATATGAGCGCAGTTTGTGTAAAAATCGTTGAAACCGGGACGGAAATACGGTACAATAAATATGACATAACAAACCCTGCGGCGGGCCATGACCTGGTTTTGCCCGTGGGGCCAGAAATGAGAGGTAGATGTTATGGAACATTTTAACCCCCTGCTCCTGCATAACGACAGCCCGGCTAAATTTATTACGATTGGTGAGGTCATGCTGCGCCTGACCCCGCCGAACTATGAAAAGATTCGTATGGCTTCCAACTTTGAAGCCAGCTATGGAGGCAGCGAAGCCAACATTGCCCTGGCTCTTGCCAACCTGGGTGTGGACAGCACGTTTTTCAGCGTGGTGCCCAACAACTCTTTGGGCAAAAGTGCGGTGCGCTGGCTGCGCTCCAATGATGTGCACTGCACCCCGATGATCCTTTCCACCCCGGAGGAAACCCCGACCCACCGTCTGGGCACCTATTACCTGGAAACCGGTTACGGCATCCGCCCCAGCAAGGTTACTTACGACCGCAAGCACTCCGCTTTTACGGAGTATGACCTTTCCAAAGTGGATCTGGACGCCCTTCTGGACGGCTTTGACTGGCTGCATCTTTCCGGCATTACCCCGGCTTTGGGCCAGAACTGCGCCGATTTTGTGATGGCCTGCCTGAAAAAAGCCAAGGAAAAGGGCCTGACCGTCAGCTTTGACGGCAACTTCCGCTCCACCCTGTGGACTTGGGAAGAAGCCCGTGACTACTGCACCAAGTGCCTGCCCTATGTGGATGTTCTGTTTGGCATTGAGCCTTACCACCTGTGGAAAGACGATGCCGACCACGCCCAGGGCGACTGGAAAGACGGCGTGCCCTTACAGCCCAGCTATGAACAGCAGGATGAGATCTTCCAGCGCTTTGTGGAGCGTTACCCCAACATCAAGTGCATTGCCCGCCATGTGCGTTACGCCCATTCCGGCTCTGAGAACAGCCTGAAAGCCTTTATGTGGTATGAGGACCATACCTTTGAAAGCAAGCTGTTTACCTTTAATATTCTGGACCGTGTAGGCGGCGGCGATGCATTTGCCAGCGGCCTGATTTACGCCATGCTGCACAACTACAAGCCGATGGATATGGTCAACTTTGCGGTGGCAAGCTCCGCCATCAAGCACACCATCCATGGCGATGCCAACATCACCGATGATGTTTCCACCATCCGCAACCTGATGGACATGAATTACGATATCAAGCGCTGAGAATAAGTTTGTTTTCAGCAGTGCCCCAAAACGGTGCAGCAGGCTGCGGCTTTGCTGCACCGTTTTTGTATGGGGGTAAGATTGGTTTAGAACCGTTTAAGAATGTACAAACCTTGCATCCCGTGTTATAATAATGCCGGATCAGTAAATGAAAAAGGTGGGTAGATTATGGAACAAAACACCGTTCAAAAACCGGATTGCGCCGCCATTACGGCGCAGGCACGCCAGGCAGCGGAAGAACTGCTGGCGGCTGCACACCTGCGCGCCGGGGATATTTTTGTGGTCGGCTGCTCTTCCAGCGAGATCGTTGGCGGGCATATTGGCAAGGACAGCAGCATGGAAGCCGCCGCGGCTGTGCTGGCGGGTATTCTGCCGGTACTCAAAGCGCAGGGCGTCTATCTGGCGGCCCAGTGCTGCGAACACCTGAATCGCGCCATTGTCATCGAGCAGGAAGCTGCCGAAAAGTATGGTTATGAACAGGTGAACGCCGTGCCGCAGCCCCATGCGGGCGGCAGCTGGGCAACCAACTGCTGGCAGGCGTTTGAACATCCGGTTCTGGTGGAGGAAGTGCGTGCCGCTGCCGGAATTGATATCGGCGGTACGCTGATTGGCATGCACTTAAAGCGCGTGGCCGTACCGGTGCGCCTGACCATCAAGCAGATCGGCGCTGCACCCATCATCTGCGCCCGCACCCGCCCCAAATACATCGGCGGCAGCCGCGCCGTTTACCAGGAGATGTGAACCATGCTGACACAGGAACAACTGACAATGATGGCCGAAAATGTGGCCCGCATCCGTGAAAATATGGCCGCCGCCGCCCGTGAAGCCGGCCGCGACCCGGCAGATATTCTGCTGTGCGCCGCCTGCAAGACCCGCACTGTGGAAGAGGTGATTGCCAGCGCCGCTCTGCCCATTGACCTGTTTGGCGAAAACCATGTGCAGGAACTGGTGGAAAAGACCGACGCCAACGCTTATTGCGGTAAGCCGGGGCATTTTATCGGCCATTTGCAGACCAACAAGGTCAACAAAGTGGTGGGTCGTGCTGCTTTGATTGAAAGCGTGGACAGCGAGCACCTGCTGCAAAAGGTGGAGCGCGCCGCTGCCGCCGCAAACCTGACCCAGGAAATTTTGATCGAGATCAACATCGGCGGGGAAGAGAGCAAGTCTGGCATTTCTGCCGAAAGCCTGTGGCCCCTGCTGGATATGGCAGCCGCACAGCCGCATATCCGCCTGCGCGGCCTGATGGCCATCCCGCCGGCAGCTGCAACCCCGGATGAGACCCGCGCGTTCTTTGCCCAAATGCGGGAACTGCTGGCAAAAGCTGCTGACCGCCATTATGAGAACGCCAAAATGGATATCCTTTCCATGGGCATGAGCGGGGATTACCCCGATGCCATCCGCGAGGGTGCCACCATTGTGCGCATCGGCACCGCCATTTACGGCGCACGCGATTACAGCAAAAAAGCATAAGGCCCATACCTGCACGTTGACAGCTGCAAGGTGAATAGGTAAAGCAACAGCCCGGAACCACCGCAAATGCAGGCGGCAGTTCCGGGCTGTTTTGTTAAGCGGTGGTGGGGGCGTGGGCCTCAAAAGTCTCCACCGGAGACTTTTGTGCGCGGCTTAGCCGTGCCGCCCTGTTCGCCCCCGTGACCATGCAAAAAAAAGACCCCAAAAAGCTCTGCGCCTTTTGGGGTCTTATATCAGTGCCGGTGGTGGGGGTCGAACCCACACGGTGTCACCACCAACGGATTTTGAGTCCGTCTCGTCTGCCAATTCCAACACACCGGCTCATATGTTGCTTGTATAGTATACTACAGGCCTGTCAAAAAATCAAGATTTATTTTGCGTTGATTTTTACGCCTCAAATACGCTCAAAATCCATCCTTGGCATTCCCCGCATGCGTGCTATACTTTACTGCTTAGTCCTAAAAAAGACTATAAACACAAAAACGAAACATACAAAACGTGAAATACAAACAAAGGGGAGCGAATGAAAGAGCAATACTGGCCGCTGATGTGGCAATCCAACCTGGCGGTCATCAAGCTGCGCGGTGCCTATGCCGATTGGGCGCGTGCCAATGGGATGAACTATCACGAACTGCTGGTGTTTTACTCGCTGCATGAGCTGGGCAGCTGCACCCAAAAACAAATCTGAGCCAGATCCACCGTTGGCCGGATGTGTAAAAAGTCAGGCTGCTGAAAAAGAATTTTGCGCGGCGGCAAAAACCCCTTGACATCCCGGTATTAATATTGCATAATGAAACCAGCAAAAGGGAGTAGCGGGCGCGCAGCGCCTGCAAGTTACGTCAAGACGGCTGACAGCCCGTAATTTGTATGAAATAACGCAAGACTTTTGCCGAGCATGGGTGTAGTACCCCTGCGCGGCGAAAGTCTTTTTCTTTTTGCTGTTTGTATTAAGATTGCATTAAAACAAGGAGGGCTATGGATGCAAGAACTGTTTGGAAATCTATGGAACCTGCAATGGCAGCAGGTGGTTATGTGGGGGATCGGCGGCCTGTTGATCTGGCTGGCGATCAAAAAGGAGATGGAGCCATCCCTGTTGCTGCCAATGGGCTTTGGGGCCATTCTCGTCAACCTGCCGCTGTCCGGTGCTGTTACCCAGGTGCTGTCCACCGGCACCGAGGTCGGCCCGCTGGATGTGCTGTTTGATGCTGGCATTGCCAATGAACTGTTCCCGTTGCTGCTGTTTGTGGGTATAGGTGCAATGATTGATTTTACACCGCTGCTTTCCAACCCCAAGCTGATGATTTTTGGGGCGGCGGCGCAGTTTGGCATCTTTTTCACGCTGGGGGCTGCGACTTTGATGGGCTTTGAACTCAAAGATGCCGCCTCCATTGCCGTGATCGGTGCGGCGGACGGGCCGACCTCCATCTTTGTGGCAAACTTTCTGGAATCCAACTATCTGGGGGCCATCATTGTGGCGGCGTATTCTTACATGGCGCTGGTGCCCATCATCCAGCCGCCGGTCATCCGGCTTGTGACGACCAAAAAAGAGCGCCTGATCCGCATGCCATATGCCGAAAAGCAAGTCAGCAAAACGGCAAAAATCCTGTTCCCCATCATTATTACCATGGTGGCTGGGCTGTTTGTGCCGCGCAGTGTGGCGCTGGTTGGCTTTTTGATGTTCGGCAACCTCATCCGGGAATGTGGTGTGCTGGACAGCCTGTCCGAAACCGCACAAAAGGTACTGGCAAACCTCATTACCCTGCTGCTGGGGCTGACGGTGGCATCCAAAATGCAGGCAGAGTATTTTTTGAATCGGCAGACCCTGATGATTCTGGCGCTGGGGCTGGTGGCCTTTGTGTTCGATACCATCGGCGGCGTGCTGGTGGCCAAGGTATATAACCTGTTTGCCAAACAAAAAATCAACCCCATGATCGGTGCAGCGGGCATTTCGGCATTCCCGATGTCGGCCCGTGTGGTGAACAAGATGGGCCTGCAGGAAGACAATCAGAACTTTTTGCTGATGCACGCCGTTGGGGTGAATGTATCCGGTCAGATCGCGTCCGTGATTGCGGGCGGTATGATTCTGACATTGTTTGCCTAAGGTGTATCTGAAAACAAAGAAAATGACGGATATTTTCGACTTTTCAGATACACTCTAAACAAAAGGGGAGAACAAGATGAATTTAACACTGTTTATGCAGGTGCTGCCCAAAGCGGGCCTTGGCTGGCTGGGTGTTTTTGCGGTAACAATTATCATTGTGG
>ENA-OQRA01001591-OQRA01001591.1-human-gut-metagenome-genome-assembly--contig:-NODE-1591-length-12061-cov-7.874563_pt1 | contig 12061 bp, 10 predicted proteins | sample MGYA00243238_ERZ505106 | MGnify/ENA primary metagenome ERZ505106 (study PRJEB26097, sample SAMN02711298) | human gut metagenome | biome: Gut microbiome | host: Homo sapiens | place: Denmark...
CGCCAGAACGAAAAAGGCGCAAGCAGATGGCGCAGTTGAATCTGGAAATAGTATAAAACGCCATTCCGAACAACATGCGTCGGAATGGCGTTTTTGTGTGCAAATAGATGTCACTCAGCGGGTGTTTCGTCGTCCGTGTGGATACTCGGCGCATCCATCGGGCGCTCCGGTTTTTCGGGGATGTCCGGCATCTCAATCGTCGGCACGTCGTCATCCTCCAGCGGCACTTTCACGTCCGTCGTGTCAGGCGCGGGGGCGGCAGAATCCGGCGTCTCGGCGCTCTTCTCGTCCTCCGGCGCGGCGGTCTTGCTTTCGCGCAGCTCCTGCAGTTTCACTTCCAGGTCGCGCATTTCCACCAGCGTCGCTTTCAGCGTCTCCGGCACGTCCTCGCCCGCCTGCCACAGTTCATACAGCCGCAGACCAAGCTGGTTTTGCAGTTCCTTCCGACGCGTGACGATGTTCATCTCATCAACCTTCTGCTTCGTGCTGGTCGCGATGTTCGTCGCCGCCTTGTTGACTGCCTTCATGCTCTGTTCCCAGATTTCTTTGACTGTCTTGCCAATATCAGCCATAACGTTGCCTCCTTTTCTGCGGATATTTCTATATATTCGCCACAGAATGCGGAAATTCCTTCTTTTTGACAGGAAAAGTTACGAGTTTTGCAGCGGCAGCACATACACCTGACACGGATTCCATTCATCCCACAGCGTCGGCAGGCACTCCAGCGGCAGGAAGCCCATGCGCTGGTAGAAGGCGTTCGTGCGGTCATACTCCGCGTAATGCCCCGTCTGCACGGTTTTGACTTGCAGCAGCCGATAGCCTCGCGCGATTGCCTCCGCCCGAATCGCCGCAAACAGCTGCCGCCCGATGCCGCTTCGGTGATATTCCGGCAATACGCCCATGACGTAGATTTCCCCTGCGCAGGGGCTGGTTGCCTTCAGCGCCGCGAATCCGACTGCCTGCCCTTCCCGCACGGCGGCGAAAAACGGCATGTTTCGGCTGTCGTCGATGTACTTCTGCGTGCTGTCCGGCAAGCCGAACCAATCCGGCAGCGCATGGAGGATGTGCGCGGAAATCTCTGCCTTTTCTGCCGGATTTTCCACGCGGATGATGCTGATCGTCGCCATACGCACCTCACCAGTACAGCATCAACGCGCCGGGATGCATGGTAAATTCCGCATGTTCGCAGGCGATAATCTCGCCATCCACCTCGACATGCATTCCGGGCGACGACACCGTCACTTTGTCGCAAAGAACATGCTCCGTAAACGGAAAGTTCAAGATCTGTTTCATCATCATGCGTACGAGATAGTACGGCACTTTCCACCGCGGCTGCTGCCCGACGACCATGAAGTCGATTTCGCCGTCATTCGGCACAGCATCGGGGCAAATCGGGATGCCGCCGCCAATCCACTTTCCGTTCGCCGCAATGCACAGCAGTGCTTCCTTCGTCTGCGTCTTTCCATCCACCGTATACGTCAGCTGCAGCGGCTGATGCTTCCAAATCGCGCGAATCAGCCCAACGAGGTATGGCAGCAGCCCGCGGATTTTCCCGCCAAAATCCGCAACATTTTCCAGCACCGTCACGTCAAAGCCCGCTCCGGCGACGTTCAAGAACAGCTGCCCGTTCAGGTCAATCGCGTCGCACGGGCGCGGCTCGTGGCTGAGGATGAAATCGAGCGCCGCCATCGGCTCTTTCGGCGTGCCGAGCGTCTTGACAAAGTCGTTGCCCGTGCCTGCCGGAATCAGCCCAATCGGAATGCCGCTGCCCGCCAATCCGCGCGCCGCCTCGCTGAACGTGCCGTCACCGCCGATGACGTAGACGGCTTCGCAGCCCATTTCGACTGCTTCCCGCGCCAGTTTCGCCGCGTAGCCGGGGTATTCCGTCCGCATCACACGAAACGGGAGGTTTCGCGCGGTCAGCACGCTCTGCACCTGTTCCATCACTTTCAGCGCATAGCCGCACCCAGCGATTGGATTGACAATCAGCATACGCATTGTTGTTGTTCTCCTGAATTTAGACTCACGCAAAGCGGACAGCGCCCACACCGGAGTGCTGTCCGCAGTATCTCTTGCAGAAATTATGCCTTCGCAATCCGATCGGCAATCTGCTTGCCGGTCAGGCCGTATTCTTCCAGCAGCGCAGCGGGCTTGCCGGACTGACCGAACACATCGTTGATGCCAATCTTCTCGAAGTGCTTCAGCCCCATGCCGCAGATGGCGGAAGCCACCGCGTCGCCCAGACCGCCGATGATGGAGTGCTCCTCCACCGTGAACACCTTGCCGCACTTCGCCGCGTAGGTGCGGGCGAGTTCATCGTCAAAGGGCTTCAGGGTGTGGAAGGACACCAGCGCCGCGTCAATGCCTTGCTCCGCCAGCAGCTGAACCGCTTCGAGGCAGTGCTCCAGCATGATGCCGCAGGTGAAAATCACGCAGTCCTTGCCGTCCTTGATGACATTGCCCTTGCCCACCGTGAAGGGGCGCGCGTCGTACACCGGGGAAGGCAGACGAGCGGTGCGGATGTACACCGGGCCGTTGATTTCCGCAGCCGCGCGGACGCACTGCTCGCACTCGGTCGCGTCGCTGGGGACGAACACCGTCATGTTCGGCAGCACGCGCATCAGGGCGATATCCTCAATCGCCTGATGGGAGCCGCCGTCCTCGCCCAGCGTGATGCCCGCGTGGGAGAAGCCAAACTTCACGTTAAATTTCGGATAGCACACGCCATTGCGAATCTGGTCGTAGCTGCGGCCCGCAAACACCGCGAACGTGGAGCAGAACGGAATCAGCCCCATCGTGGACATACCCGCCGCCATATCCACCATGTTCGCCTCGGCAATGCCGCAGTCGATGAAGCGGTCAGGATACGCCTTCTTGAAACCATTGGTCATGGTCGCCGCCGCAAGGTCAGCGTCCAGCACGACCACCTTGTCATTTTCCGCACCGAGCTTGACGATGGCCTCGCCATACGCCACACGAATTGCTTTCTTTTCCATTTGTTCAGCCCTCCAGTTCGCTCAGCGCCTGCGCCGTCTGTTCTGCATTGGGAGCCTTGCCGTGCCAGCCGACCTGCCCCTCCATGAAGGAAACGCCCTTGCCCTTGAGGGTGTGCAGGTGAATCAGGCGAGGCTTGCCGGGGCAGGCGGGCGCGTGCAGCGCGTCCAGCACCTGCTGCATATCGTTGCCGTCGGCGACGTCAATCACGTCATAGCCGAACGCCTTGAATTTCGCCTGAATATCGCCCAGCGACATCACCTCGTCATTCGAGCCGTCAATCTGCAGGCCGTTGTGGTCGAAAATAACCGTCAGGTTATCAAGGTGATAGTGTGCCGCCGCCATCGACGCTTCCCACACAAGCCCTTCCTGCGATTCGCCATCGCCGATGATGGTGTAGACGTGGCAGGGATTACCCGTCTTCTTCGCGCCCAGCGCCATGCCGACCGCGATGGAGATGCCCTGACCGAGCGAACCCGTCGACGCATCCACGCCGGGGCACTTCTTCACGTCCGGATGCCCCTGCAGGATGCCATGCAGTTGACGGAAATGGTCAAACTCCTCGCGTCCGAAATAGCCGCGTTCGCACAGCGTGCCATAGAGCGCGGGAGCCGCGTGACCCTTCGACAGCACAAAGCGGTCGCGGTTCGGATTCTTGTCGTCCTTGGGGTCAATGCCCTTCATGACGTCAAAATACAGCGCAACGAGCGCTTCCGTTGCGGACAGCGATCCGCCGGGATGGCCCGCACCCGCCTTGTTGGTCATAATGATGATGTCCCGCCGCACTTGACGGCAGATCTCTTGGAGTTCCTGAATATCCATCAAAGTACCTCCTCTATCTCTGATTCTGCGCCGCCGCTCCTCACGATGCCGCAGTATTTCATTATCTTCATTATAGCCGCATTCTGCCGCGTTGTCAATCTGTCCTGCGCGAAATTTGTCAAGCGAGTGGCAAACGGTACGCAATCCACGCGCATATCCACGCCAGCAGGCACTGCCCCGTGACCATCAGCACTGCCAGCTTCCGGCTTTTCAGTCCCTTGATGATGCTTGCGGATGCCGCGGCGCACGGCGGATACAGCAGCACGAACGTCATCAGCGCCAGCGCCGCAGCCGGGGTCGGCAGGGACGCCGACAGCGCCGCGCGGATGCTCCCCTGACCCGCCAAGACCGCCAGTGTGCTGATGATGCTCTCCTTCGCCAGCAGCCCGGTCAGCAGCGCCGCCGTTACCGCCACGCTTCCGAAGCCCAGCGGCGCGAAAATCGGCGCAATCGCCCCGGCAATGCTGCCGAGGATGCTCTCCTGCGTGCTCGCCGCCCACGCGCCCGTCCAGGTGAATCGCCCAATGAGCCAGACGACCACCGACGACAGCAGAATCACGCTGCACGCGCGGCTGAGGAATTCGCCCGTGCGGCGGAGCACCTTGCGCAGGACGCTCGACATCAAGGGCAGGCGGTACGGCGGCAGTTCCATCACGAACGCGGCGGATTCGCCCGGAAACAACGTTTTCCGCAGGATTTGCGCAATCAGCGCCGCCAGCGAAATTCCCAGCGCGCAGAGGGCAAAAATCATCCACGCGCCGCCGGGAAGAAGCGTCGAAAGCGCCGCAAAAACGGGCATTTTCGCGCTGCACGAGACGAAGGGAATCATCAGCAGCGTAAAGCGCCGATCGCGTTCGCCCCGCATCGACCGCGCCGACAGCGCCGCCGGGACAGAGCACCCGAACCCCAGCAGCAGCGGGATGAACGACCGCCCGCTCAAACCCAGCGCCCGCATCGGCCGATCCATCAGGAACGCTGCCCGCGCCATATAGCCGCTGTCCTCCAGCATTGACAGGCACGCAAACAGGATCAGCAGCATCGGCAGGAAGCTGACGACGCTTCCCACGCCTGTCATTAGCCCATCGACAATTAGTCGCCGCAGTGCTTCCGCGACCTGCCAGTGCCGAAGCACGCCATCCAGCGCCGATTGTATCATCAGGATGATATTCGTGAGCCCGTCGGACAGCCCGCTGCCGAACCGTCCGAACGCCAGCGACAGCATGAGCGCCAGCAGCCCCGCCAAAATCGGCAGCGCCAGCACAGGGTGCAGCACAAGCGCGTCGATTGCGTCCGTCCGCGTCGGATTGTCAGGATTCCCCCGCCGCACCGCCGCGCATAGATCATCTGCCCACGCATAGCGAAGCGCCGAAAGCGCTGCCGCCGCCGACATGCCGAACTGCACCCGCAATTGCGCCTGCCCCGCCCGCGCCACCTCCGCCGCGCCCATCTCATCGCCTTCCAGCGCTTTCCACGCACGGAACTCCGACGGGAGATTCCCCTCCGGCAGGGCGCTTTTCATCCGCTGGATAATGGCGGTGTACGGCGCGCTCGGCGGACTTTTCGGCGTTTTCGCCCCGTCTTTCAGTGCGCGCAGGAGTTCCGGGACGCCCGTGCCATCCCGCGCGCTCATCGGCAGCACGCGAATGCCCAGCCGCGCCGACAATTTTTCCGTGTCAATGGTGATGCCGCGCTTCCGGCACTCGTCCATCATGTTCAGCGCAATCGTCATCGGGCGCGACAGCTGCGTCAGCTGATGTGTCAGGTACAGCCCGCGCGCGAGGGCGGTTGCATCCACAATTTGCAGAATTTCATCATAATCACCGCCGGATAAGTAGTCGATGGTCACTTTTTCCTCCGCCGAATACGGGCTGAGCGCGTACACGCCGGGCAAGTCCACCCACTTGACGCCATTTTGCGTCCCCTCTTTTCGCTCCACCGTCACGCCCGCCCAGTTGCCCACATGCTGATGCAGCCCCGTGACGGCGTTGAACAGCGTCGTTTTGCCGCAGTTCGGGCTGCCCACCAGCGCAATCGTTTTCATTCCGCCTCACCACCTGACAGGATGATTTGCCGCGCCAGACGCCGGCGGATGGACACGCGGCTGCCGCGCACGAGCAGAATCAGTGGGTCGCCAAGGAGCGCCGTGCCAATCAGCCGCACCCGAACGCCCGGCGTCAGCCCCATGTCCAGCAGATGCCGCTCTTCCGCGTCCGCCCCGCGATACGCCGCAATCACACCCGACTGCCCCGGCGCAAGTTCCGCAATCGTCATGCGTCCACCTCCTCCGCCAATGTCCGCTGCGGCGCGCTCAGGTAGGCGGCAATCAGCTGCTGCTCCGTCAGTATGCCAAGAAGCCGCATTGTCCCCGGCTCGATGATGTACAATTGCGTCATGCGCGTTGGGTGCAGGGCACGCACGGCGTGGTGCAGCGTCCGCGTGGAGAGCATCGCCATAGGCTGAATCGGCAGTTTTCCATGCGTTTCCATGCGGATTTTTCGGTCCATCAGCGCGCGAAGCTCCATCAGCGCTGTGCTCGTCGTCGCGCTGACCGCGCTATATAGTAGGAAGCAACCCGCTGCCGCCAGCGACCAGCTGCCCTGCCACCTGCGCACCGCGCCGACCACGCCGCCGACGACAAGCAGCGCCCCCGCCGCCGTGCCGATGATGCGCATCACCCGCCAGCACGTTTCCCGCCGCAGGAGGCGCAGCAAGACCGCTGACAGCAGCCGTCCGCCGTCCAGCGGCAGCGCGGGCAGCAGGTTCACCAGCAAAATCCCCGCGTTACCGAGGAAGATAAGCCGCCCCGTTTCCCGCGGAATCACGCCGTTTTGCGTCAGCCACAGCGACAGGGCGCACAAAATCAGCGTCATCAGCGGCCCGGCGAGTATCACGCTGATTCGCGCCGTCAGCGGCAGACGTTCCTCATCCTCCAAGCGCATCATTGCGCCCAGCGGCGTAATTTCTACCTCCTGCGGCGGATGATGCCACAGCGCGCTGACCGCCGCGTGCGCCGTTTCGTGCAGGATGATGCTCGCGTAAGTGCAAATCAGCAGCGCCCGCCAGCGCGTCAGGAGTCCAAGGAGCAGGAGAATACCCGCCGCCGGATGCACCGTGATGTCCGTTTCTCCCAGCGTCGCGATTTTTCGCTTCATTGCCGCATCATCACCGCCGGGTCAACGCTCAAGCCGTCCTGCCGCACCTCCATCACGCACGGCTGACCGTCCATAAGCGTCCCCAGCGGGTCGCCCGTCTGCACCATGTCGCCCGTGCTGACCGTCACACTCGCGAGATTCCCGTACAAGCAGCTCAGCCCGTCCGCGCCTAACACCTGCACCAGCCGTTCGTCCTCATTGCCGTGGTACACGCCGATGACCTCGCCCGCCATTGCGGATGTGACAATTTTCGTCTGCGCATCCCATGAAATGAACGGCTCACTCTGCGACCACGCGTGCACGACACTTGCCGCTTCCACCGGCATGGTCAGCTTGCCGCCCGATTCACCGAAAACGAGCGATGCTTCCGGGAAAATGCTGCTGACAAAGGACAGCTTGCCCAAATCGCCGTTCAGGAGCGAATCATCCGTCGCGGCGCTCATGACTGACTGCACAGCATCCGTCAACGGCGGAATCGCCCCGGTTTTCAGCGCAACCGCGCAGAGCATCAGCGCCGACGCAATGGCGAGATTTGGCAGCAGCCTCTCCTGCCAAGGCTTTTTCGGTGTTTTCACCCACTCGATGTCCGGCTTGCTCGCCGCAAGTTCTGTACGCCTTGGGCGCACGCGGAGTTCCGTCTGTTTCGTTTCGTTCATAGCAAAAAGCCCTGCCTTTCCAGCACATCGTATGCCGGGAAAAGCAGGGGTATGATCTAAATTTATCGTGCTAAATTCATAATTACTTCAGCGTCAGCGCGCCCTGTTCCACCATGCGGTTCAGCGCCATTTGCAGCGCGATTCGCCCGTGCGTGTAGGTCAGGCCGCCCTGCATGTAGGCGGTATACGGCTCGCGCATGGGGGCATCCGCCGACAGCTCAATCGACGCGCCCGCGACAAACGTGCCCGCCGCCATGACGACTTGGTCATTGTAGCCGGGCATATCCCACGGTTCGGGCAGCGCCATCGAGTCAATCGGAGAAGCCATCTGAATCCCCTGGCAGAACGCGACGAGGCGCTCCGGCGTGCGCATTTGAATCGCCTGAATGATGTCGGCGCGGGGCTCATCCGCCGCGGGCGTCGTCGTCATGCCAAGGATTTCAAACACGCGTGCTGCCAAACACGCTGTCTTAATGGCCTGCGCAACGGTGTGCGGCGCCATGAACAGCCCCTGATAGAACGGCTGGTAGCTTGCGGCATACGAACCAACTTCCAGCCCGATGCCCGGCGCGGTCAGGCGGTAGGCGATGCGCTCGACGGCCTCCTTCGTGCCGACGATGTAGCCGCCCGTGGGGGCAAGTCCGCCGCCCGGATTCTTGATGAGGCTGCCAACGCACACGTCCGCCCCGTAGTGGCTCGGCTCCTTCTCGCACACAAACTCGCCGTAGCAGTTGTCCACCATCAGGCGAACGCCGGGGTGCTTCTCGTGCAGCATCTTCGCCAAAGGCGCGAACTCCTCCGGCATCAGCGACGGCCGCCAGTCATAACCGCGGCTGCGCTGGGCGATGACGAGCTTCGTCTTCGGGGTGATGGCGTTCTCCACCGCGTCAAGGTCGATTTTGCCGCCACGCAGCGCCACGGGATGGAAGCTCACACCCATCTCCCGCAGTGAGGCGACCGGCGCGTCGCCCTCGCCCCAGCCGATGATGTCCTGCAAGGTGTCGTAGGGCATCCCCGTCGCAGACACGATGTCGTCCCCCGGCAGCACCAGACCGAACAGACACAGGCTGATGGCGTGCGTGCCGCTGGCAATCTGCGGGCGGACAATCGCCGCCTGCGTGCCGAACAGCTCTGCAAAAATCTTTTCGAGCGTATCACGCCCCACGTCGTCATAGCCGTAGCCCGTCGTCGGCGCGAAATGCCGGTACGCCACCTGATGCTCCCGGAAGGCGTCCAGCACGCGGCGCGTCCCAATTTCCTCCATGCGGTCAATGCGGGCAAACTGCGCCGTCAAGCCGCTTTCCGCCTGTGCAATCAATTCTTCAATGGTCATTTTGCTTCTCCTTGCGTGTAATACGCTTCCAATTTGTCATACGCATCCGGTTCGAGCGCGTCCACCCACAGGACGTCCTCCTCCCGGCGCATCCACGTCAGCTGGCGCTTCGCGTAGTGCCGCGTATTCAGCTTCAGCGCGTAAACCGCCTCATCCAGCGTCGTTTCTCCCAAGGCATACGGTATCATTTCCTTGTAGCCGATGGCTTTCATCGCCTTCGCGTCGCGCGGAACGCCGCTTTTCAGCAGTCTGCTGACTTCCTCCGCCAGCCCGTCCGCCAGCATCTGGTCGATTCGCTGCTCAATCCGCGCATAGAGGATGTCGCGCGGCATCGTCAGCGATGCAACGCGGTAAGAAAACCGACTGTCGGTTTTTATTTGCGGCTGCTGCGAGAACGGACGGCCTGTCAGGCGGTAGACCTCCAAGGCGCGAATTACGCGGCGGACGTCGTTCAAGTGCAGGCGCTGCGCCGTGTCCGGGTCAACCGCCGCCAATTGCTGATGAAGCCGCTCTTTGCCGCCGGGCGCGTCCGCGATCTGCTGCAATTCCTGCCGGATGCTTTCATCCGCCGCCGCTTCGCCCATCGCCATCGGCTGCCGGAGCGCCCGGAGGTACAGCCCCGTGCCGCCGACAAGCAGCGCCCGGTGCCCGCGCGCTTGAATGTCCGCGATGCAGCTTTCCGCCATCTCCTGATAGCGCGCGACGGAAAAATCCTCCGTCGGTTCGGCGACATCTACCATGTGATGCACCGCCTGCGCGCGTTCATCCGCCGTCGGTTTCGCCGTGCCGATGTCCATGCCGCGATAAATCTGCATCGAATCCATGCAGACAATCTCGCAGTCATGCGTCCGCGCCAGACGGAGCGACAGCGCGGTTTTGCCGCTCGCGGTCGGGCCTGTCAGCACCCAGCACGTTTCCTTCATGATATTGTCACCTCACTGCATCCGCCGGAATCGCCGGTCGATGTCCGTTTTGTTCAGCGCAACGACCAGCGGCGTACCGCGCGGGCTCGCCGGGATGACGCGCTTATCCGCCACGCGGCTGACCAGTTCGCGGATGTCGGCGTCGTTCAGGCGCTCGCCGGAGCGGACGCTGCGCTTGCACGCCAGCGCCAGAATCGCCGCGCGCCGCTTTTCCAGCGACACCACGCCGCGCTCATTCTCCAGCTGGTCGATGATGTCGCGCAGCAGCCCCGCCGCCTGCGGCTGACCGAGGATCATCGGAATCGACCGAATCGACACCTCGTTCTCCCCGAACGGCTCGACCACCAGCCCGATATCCGCCAATTCCCGCGCGTGCTCGTCGAGCAGCTGCTGCTCCCGGCGCGTCAGGCTGACAATCATCGGCACGAGCATTTCCTGCCCGCAGCGGTGCTGGTCGAGCGCCTTCATCATGCGGTCAAACATCACGCGTTCATGCACCGCCTGCTGGTCAATCAGCATCAAATTGTCCGCATATTCCACCAGAATGTAGCTGTCAAACAGCGTGCCGATAATGCGCATGTTCGTCTGGTCATTCGGCAGAATCGTCTGCTGCACCGGTATCGTCGAAACCAGACTTGCGGTCGGTTTCAGCAGATTGGCAGGCGGCGGTACGGCGGGTTCGGCGTTGTAATGCTGCGCCAGTGCTGACGGGCTGCGCATCACCAGCGGCTGCTTCCACGCGGGAATGGCATCATCCGGCGCGGGTTTCGGCGGCTCGGACGGCTTTTCCGCTGGGGTGCTTGGTGTCGGAATCGGCGGGTTTTTCGCGGGGATTGCCGCCTTTTGCGGAATTTCCGTACCGACGGTCGGTTTTTTCTCAGTCTTTGGCGGAACAGCCGAGCGAACAGCAGCTTCCGGCTGCGCAGTCTCACTCGCCGTCACAGGCTGCCGAACGACCGTCACGGGCACCGTCGGCGGCGGTTCAGGCGTCAGGCGCAGCACATCTGGCTGCTCAACGGGCGCTTTGTCCGCCAGCGCATCCGCCACAATCGCCTCGACCGCCTCCGCGACCGCCGCTTCGTTCTGGAAGCGGACTTCGAGCTTGTTCGGATGCACGTTGACATCCACCGTGTCATACGGCATGGTCAGATGCAGCACGCACGTCGGGTATTTGCCGGACAATACGCGCTCCCGGCACGCCGCTTCCACCGCCGCGGACAAAATCGACGACTTCATATATCGCCCATTGATGAAGAACGACTGGTGGTTTCGGCTGCCGCGCCCACTTTCGCCCACGCCGACGAAGCCCTTCAATATCAGCCCCGCCTGATGCCCGTCCACCTCGTGCATGGAGCGGAGCATTTCGCGCCCGTAAATGCTGAACACGGCGGAGGACAGCTTGCCGTCGCCCGCGGAGTGGTAGAGCGTTTTGCCCTGACTGACGTAGCGGAAGGACACGTCCGGGCGGGACAAAATCAGCCGCATCATCAGGTCGGACACATAGCCTGCCTCCGTAACCGGCTTTTTGAGGAATTTCAGGCGCACCGGGGTGTTGAAAAAGAGGTCGCGGACGACAAACGTCGTGCCTTCGGGGCAGGCGGCTTCTTCAATGGACTCAATCGTTCCGCCGTTGTTCTGCACCTTGATGCCGCTTGGGTCTGCCTTCGTGCGTGTTGTGCAGGTGACATGCGCCACCGCCGCGATGGACGCCAGCGCCTCGCCGCGGAAACCCAGCGTCTGGATGCTGAACAAATCATCCGTGCGGCGGATTTTGCTCGTCGCGTGGCGCTCAAACGCCATGCGGATGTCCTCGCCGCGGATGCCGCTGCCGTTGTCCGTCACGCGGAAATAGCTGATGCCGCCGTCGCGGATTTCCACCGTGACCGCGCTGGCCCCCGCGTCCAGCGAGTTCTCCACCAGTTCCTTGATGGCGGCGGCAGGACGCTCCACCACTTCGCCTGCCGCGATTTTGCCAATGACCTCATCGGACAGGAGCTGAATCTTTCCTGCCATTTGCTTCCCTTTCTGTCTGTTTTCCCGACTTTCGGTCGGTTTTTATGAGATTTCGGTCGGTTTTTGCCGACTCTCGGTCTGTTTTTATACTATTTCCAAATGAGAATGCGCCAAGATGCGAAGTGAATTTTTCATTCTGGCTAACGGGAGTGAAACGCAGCGTAGCAG
>ENA-OQRA01001632-OQRA01001632.1-human-gut-metagenome-genome-assembly--contig:-NODE-1632-length-11890-cov-6.996789_pt1 | contig 11890 bp, 13 predicted proteins | sample MGYA00243238_ERZ505106 | MGnify/ENA primary metagenome ERZ505106 (study PRJEB26097, sample SAMN02711298) | human gut metagenome | biome: Gut microbiome | host: Homo sapiens | place: Denmark...
GCTCCCCTGCTGCTCTATTATCTTTCTTTTGCAGCATAGTTTTTCGACAGCCTGAACGCCCGGTTCAAATGAACCGGGCGTTTTCGTTTTATTTAGTCATCAGATTGTACATTTGGACGTATTCCGGGGCTTTCATCGCGTTTTCCAGCAGATTATAATATTTGTCTTCAAATGTCCCATAGCCAAAATAGCCAATATAGAACATATCTTTGTCGCGAAAAACTCTTATACCGTTATCCTTCAGGTACGTTTCCAATCTGTCGAGATTAGCAAAATATTGCTCCACAGCACCGCGATAACGCGCTTCGATTATCCTGAACGCATCCAGAAGCGCACGGTTGTTCATCGTCTGCTCGTATATGTTGGGGTAATTTTCCTTTGCATACAGCATGTATGAAAGGATGTAGTACTTAAACTCCGAATAAGCATAATACTGGCTGCTTGATATTTTAACATAATTGAGCCAGTTTTCCTCGGTCTGCTCCTGCGTGAGGTAATACTCATACATTGAGTTATTGGTTATCGTATCCCAGCAATATGCCGTGAACTCGTTCATAAGTCCGTATATGCCTCTTTTATTGGCCGAAACGACTGCACCCTTGCCGACGTAGGTATCATAGCGAAAAGTCCGCAGCTCCTCCGGGATCTGCGCTGCCATTTCCTCGCTTAGGTATGTTTCGGTTTGGGGAACCTTTATGTGCTTGCCCTCGCCCGTATAGTAGGCCATGACCCACGTTCCGTTATAGCTCATGTTATGCGACGTATAGCCATGTGACTGCTCATGCACTGCCGTTCCGATGCAGTCAAGCAAGGCTTCGTTTTCCATCCATGTCATGAAATTGTCGCCCTCAATTTCCGTTGCGCGCAGGATATACGCACCGTTCGGGCAATAGTTGTCCAAAAGCGCAAGAACATTATCGTGCGTTGCTTCATCCTCCGGCGCGGGAACGCAGCTCAAAGGCTCGGGGCAGGGATACGGCAGCTTGCCGCTGACGATGTAATCGCTGCTGACAGGTGCTGCCGGCGTGGGAGCGGGAGTCGGTGTGGGTGTGGGTGTCGGCGTAGGCTGATTATAAAATCTGTACAGGAACGTCACTATCTGGGCGCGGTTGCATATCTCCGACGGCGCAAAGGTCGTTTCGGTCTTGCCGTTTGTTATGTTGTTGGCGACGGCCCAAATGACCGCGCTGCGGCAGAAAGAATCATCAGCAACATCGCTGAAGCGGCAGACATTGCCGACATCGGGGCTTCCCTCCGCACGATAGAGGAACGTTACCACCTGGCCGCGCGTACACGGCTGTTGGGGCGAGAATTTTGTGCTGCTCGTTCCCTTGGTTATGCCGTTTTTGACGGCCCAGCGAACGGCATTATAACAATAATCGCCATAGTGCACATCGTCAAACGTCATCCCTGCATCGACCGTCGGCTCGCCGGCGGCACGCCAAAGGAAGGTCACTATCTGACCGCGTGTGCACGGCTGCTGAGGACCGAAATGGGTTTTATCAAGGCCGTTTGTAATTCCCTTTTCAACCGCCCAATCGACGGCCTCGGTGTAATACTTGTTCGGCGCAACGTCAACAAAGCCGGTTTGCTCAGGCTCTGCTACCGGCGCATTGCAGACCGAGCACGGCGTATATCCCATTGCTCTGGCAGAGCTTGCGGATATCGGTCTGCACGATTCACTGAGATATCTGCATCCGTAATTGTGATACTTCTCGCCGGTGTCCGTTATATACACAGTATAATCCGCCGCAGCTCCGACAGCCAGCAACGGGCACAGCAACGCGAAAATAAGAAGCAGTGCAATTAACCTTCTTTTCATCTCTTTCCTCCTATTTTTCGTACATTGTGGTCTCCTATGTCTACGACTTTACCATACAATGGACATATATGCAACAAAAAAACCGATGCAAAAGCATCGGGTTTTTTGTTTTATGGGGAAGAGAGAGGATGAAAGAAAACTATCTGATCTGATTTGTTTTGGATTATTTGATCTCAAGACGTCTTGCCGCAGGAACCTCGGGGGTCTTCTCCGGCATAGTCAGAGTCAGGACGCCGTCGTTATACTCAGCGGTGATACCGTCAGTATCAATACCTTTAATATTGAAGCTGCGGCTGAACGATCCGTAATAACGCTCGCGGCGTACAAAACCGTTGTCGCCCTTGTCTTCCTTTTCCTCGGACTTGCGCTCCGCGGAAATGGTCAGGCAATCCTTGTCGATATCAATGTTGATATCTTCCTTCTTGAAGCCAGGCAGTTCAGCCTCGAGGACATAGCTGCCATCGACCTTCTTGATGTCGGTGCGGAAACCGCTGACATCTGCGTCGTTCCAGAAGCTGTGGCTCATTTCCTCCAGCTCACGGAAAGGATTATAAGATGCTACTCTGCGATAGCCAAAAGGTGTAAGTTCAAACATAATCAATACCTCCAATTTTTGAGGAGAGTTTAAATTCGGTTTTGAATTTATAACTCTCGTTTCTTGTTGTATATAAAGTACCATATAATTATGAACAAATATAGTGCTTTTTGTGAATAAATTGTAAACCTTAGCACTCTTTTTGTTCGAGTGCTAAGGTTTTGAGCTTGCAGATATTATTATGTCCTAAATCGTTCGTATTATTCGCCCTTTTTATTCAGCGCTTTATGCTTTACAAGGACGAGGATCGCAAAGGCGATCGCCACTGCCGCGATCGCAACGGATGTGTACACTATCGCGGAATTATATGTGTTGCTTATGTTTATCGCCTGCTCCGGGCGAACCGGGACAGTGGGCGTAGGCGTTGCCTCGGGGTTTTCCGGCTCCTCGCTCGGTTCGGGCGTAGGATCCGCTATCATCGGGTGGTCGGGGATCTTGACTGGAGCTTCCGCAGCCGGCTTACCGTCGGCTCCGAGCAAATCGCTCATAAGCACCCAGCCGGCAAAATCCTCGTCGCCGTCGTTTTTCACTGTGACATGCCCCCAAGGCACATCGCCCATATAGCTAACGCGATATTCGACCTTCAGCTCGGTATCGTTTTTGATGAGCATATACTTGCCGTTTACATCGCATTCCGGCGTTTCCCACGCGACAATATATCCATCTTCGTTATACGCCGTATAAACTGCCCCGTCTTTTATGAGATTATTCGGATCGTCCCACGGGTCGGCTACGGGCTTTATCCCCAGCTCGGCGCTTGCCGAAATCGGCAGTGCAGCCACCACGAGCAGCAGCACCAGGGCGAAGAGAAGCTTTTTTTTCATACCAATGCCTCCAATGTGCACAAACACCCGAAGTATAGCACATACGCGCGGAAAATGAAAGCACAATTTTGTTAACTGAGAAAATTTATGCCCATCAAAGCGCTGTCGGCACGGTCTCCGGCTCTATAGGGCAGGTGTATCCGCCCTTTGCACGGCGCTTAAACTCCTCGCGTGCTGCTTTCAGCAGCTCAGGATCCTCTATGAGATCTATTGCGGAAGCCGCGCTCTGCGTTGGGAACGTTTTTCGAAGCTCGCCGCGAAGGCTCGTTCTTCATCGTTGTGCTGAACGACGCCGATCTTTTCAAAATTATCATACATGAGCTTTTCGAGTGTGAAGTTCGGTAAAAGCTCGGCCGTTCCGTCAATGAACACGCGCTCAAAGCTTGTTTCGGTCATAAGCGCCGCGGCCCTGTACTCCTTTAGCGAAAGCTCGGGGTTCTCCCATATCTCATCTGCTGTTTTTTTCGTAGAAGTCCGCCATAGACTCGATTGAATCTATGGCGGCATTTTTGAGTTCTGTTTTATTCATATCAAAGCACCTTGGACAGGAAGTCCTGCAAGCGCTCGCTCTGAGGATGCTCAAAGATATCCTCGGGCGTACCTTCTTCAACGAGCTTACCGTCAGCCATGAACAGCACGCGGTTGCCGACCTCACGGGCAAAGCCCATCTCGTGGGTAACGACGACCATTGTCATGCCCTCGTGGGCAAGCTCCTTCATAACGTCGAGAACCTCGCCGACCATTTCGGGGTCGAGTGCACTCGTCGGCTCGTCAAAGAGCATAACGTCAGGCTCCATGCACAGCGCGCGCACGATGGCGATACGCTGTTTCTGGCCGCCGGAGAGCTGGCTGGGATACGCATTGGCGCGGTCGGCAAGGCCTACGCGTGCGAGAAGCTCCATAGCCTTGGCTTCCGCGTCCTCCTTGCTTTTTCCGAGAAGCTTCATCGGCGCAAGGGTCATATTTCTGAGCAGTGTCATATGCGGAAAGAGGTTGAAGTGCTGGAAAACCATACCCATCTTCTGACGGTGGAGATTTATATTGCAGCTCGGATCAGTTATATCAACGCCGTCAAAGGTTATCGTGCCGCCGGTGGGCACCTCAAGGAGATTGAGGCATCTGAGGAAGGTTGACTTACCCGAGCCGGAGGGGCCGATGACAACAACTACCTCGCCCTTATGTATGTCGGTGCTCACACCGTCGAGCGCTTTGATCTTGCCGCCCTTAAACTGCTTCTGGAGATTATCTACTTTTATGAGAACATCAGTGGTCACTGCTGCGCAGCCTCCTTTCCAGCCTGCCGACGAGCCATGTAAAGAACACGACCATTATGAGGTATATGAGTGCAACGACGATAAGCGGCAGGAAGGGCGAATAGGTTGCACCGCGAATAATATCGCCCGCCTTGGTGAGATCACGGATCGCTACATAGCCGGCAACGGAGGTCTCCTTGAGCAGGACGATGAACTCGTTTGCGAGCGTCGGCAGAACATTTTTGAAAACCTGCGGTATTATTATGTACTGCATTGTGCGGACATAGTTAAAGCCGAGCGAGCGTCCCGCCTCGAACTGTCCCTCGTCGATGGACATTATGCCGCCGCGTACTATCTCGGCGACATAAGCACCGGAGTTTATTCCGAATGCGAGCATCGCTATCGCAAGGCTGTTTCGGGAGGATGCAAATATTATATAGTATATGATCATCAGCTGAACGACCACAGGTGTGCCGCGGATAACCGTCAGGTACACCTTGCATATGCCGTTAACTATGCCGAGCAGGGTCTTGCCGATGCCCGGTCGCATCGTGAGGTGGTTTTTATCCCATGTTGACCGCACTATGGCTATGATGACACCGATGCATATGCCGATAAGGCAGGCAACGGCAGTTATTTTGAGTGTGTTGCCGAGACCGTCAACCAGAAGCCGCCAACGGTCTTTTTCTATAAAATTTAATATGAATTGACTTTTGATATCTGCCATCCACGCTTCCAAAAATCTACCTCCTAATTCTCAAACGCTCAAAATGAGGCTCCATGACCGCACGGAGCCTCATTTATTAAATTGTTTAAGCTGACGGGAGTCGAATCCCTGCCGCCTGTCAGGTTAGCTATCAGCCGTTGTTTGCTTCAACAAATGCCTTTGCCGGCTCATTGTCGATGATAACGCAATCGATCTTGCCGCTGGTGAGAGCTGCAATAGCGTCAGCACCCTTGGGGAATGCCTGAACATGATCCTCGCCGAAGCCGCCGTTCTCAATTGTGTCGGAAGCATAAATGTAACCGGTAGTTACGATCTGGCATCCGATCTGGATGTTCTCGCCGTTCTCGATCTTTGCAACGATGTCGTCAGCACTGGAGATGTCGGAGTCTTCCTTAACGATAATTACCTGAACGCCGGTAGCATAGCTGTCGGAGAAGTTGATGCTCTGGAGACGCTCCTCGGTAACGGTCATGCCGGCCATTGCGATGTCGGCCTTGCCGGAGGTGAGTGCAGGAATGATCGCGTCAAACTCCATATCGTTAATGACGAGCTTCATGCCGAGCTTATCGGCAATAAGGCCTGCTACAGTGGGGTCGATACCGACGATCTTATCGCCGTCAACGGACTCATACGGAGGGAATGTAGCGTTGGTAGCCATAACGAGCTCCTCTGCGTCGGCCGCAACATTCTTCTGAACCTCGGGGAGAGTGCCGGTGCCTGCGATGAAGTAATCGGTGACAGTCTTGAGAGTGCCGTCGTCCTTGAGCTCCTTGAGAGCTGCATTGACCTTATCAAGCAGTGCGGTGTTTTCCTTTGCAATGCCGATAGCGTAATCCTCGGTGACATATTCTGAGTCAAGGATCTTCAGCTTTGTGCTTGCCTGGTCGCCGTCTTTATCCTTATTGCCTGTGTCGTTGCCGCAGGCGCACAGTGCGAACACCATGACCATCGCGAGCATAAGTGCGATAAACTTTTTCATTTTCTATACCTCTCAAAAAATTTTAAACTGTTTTTTGTGTCGTTCCTTACGACGTTGCCTATATTAGCATGTTTATTCACTGTTGTCAACACTTTTTTGAAAAAATATTCGTAATTTTTCGTTAAACAGCCGTTTTTAATGAATAATATTCATTATCGCGCGAATATTCACCGTTTTCATGAATTTTTGCATAAAAAATCGGCCCCGAATTTGGTGTTCGGAGCCGGCTTTTATGTGCTTTGTACAGTTTTATGCTCTCTTTTTTAGTAAAGCTGCAAAAGAAAATGCCGCAAACGCGATTATATTGACTATCACTATCGCCGCGCCGGACGGCAGCTCGAATGCATAAGATGCAGCCATACCAATCACGAAGCACACGACGGAAACCACAGCCGAGCAAATAACTACTCCCTTAAAGCTGCGGCAGATGCGCATTGCCGTCAGCGCCGGGAAAATTATCAGGCTCGATATGAGCAGCGCGCCCATCATGCGCATACCGATGACCACCGTGACGGCGGTGAGGACGGCTATGACGCTGTTTATAAGCTGAGCCTTTGTTCCCGTTGCGCGCGCAAAGGTCTCGTCAAATGTGACGGCAAATATGCGCGGATACAGCAGCACGAACATCAAAAGCACGACGACGGAGAGCGCTATGCTCAGCACCGCGTCGGCATGGCTTAGCGAGAGGATGCTGCCGAACATGTAGTTTGAAACGTCGGTGTTCATGCCCGTTGTGAGCGAGACGGTCACAACGCCTATCGCCAGCGCCGACGAGGATATCAGCGCGATAGCCGCATCGCCCTTTATCTTGCTGTTCTGATTTATCCTCAGCAGCAGGAACGCCGCCGCGATAACGACAGGAACGGCAAGGTACAACGGCGCGACATTCACCGCTGCCGCTATTGCCAGCGCGCCGAAGCCGACGTGCGACAGGCCGTCCCCGATCATGGAATAGCGCTTGAGCACGAGCGATACGCCAAGCAGCGCCGCGCACAGCGAAACGAGCACGCCGACTACTACGGCTCTTACCATGAAGTGATAAGAGAACATCTCCTTAATAAGCTCTATCATGCCCTCTCACCTCCCACAAATCTGCGCGCGAGATCGCTTTCGCGGTACTGCGCGGTCGTGCCGAAGAAAAGCTGGCTGTGTCCGAGGTGCAGGATATGCGTGGCATACCGCACCGCGGCGTGGATATCGTGTGATATCATTATAACGCTCGTATTGTCGCAGAGGTTTACGAGCTTTATAAGGTTATACATCTCGTTTGCCGCAACCGGGTCAAGGCCTGTCACCGGCTCATCGAGAAGCAGCAGCTTCTTCGTTGCGCACATTGCGCGCGCAAGCAGAACGCGCTGCTGCTGTCCGCCGGAAAGCTCAAGATAGCAGCGGTCGGCTATATCATCGATGCCGAGCCGCTCCATATTCTCGGCCGCGGCGGCTTTGTCGGCAGCGCTATAAAACAGCCTGCCGTGCATGGAATTGAGCCTGCCCGAGAGCACCACCTCGCGCACGGACGCCGGAAAATCGCGCTGGATCTGCGTCTGCTGCGGAAGATAGCCGATCTCGGTCGGCTTAAGATCATTGAACGTTATCGTGCCGGTCGAAGGCGTTTTCAGCCCGAGAAGTCCGCGCATGAGCGTGCTCTTGCCCGAGCCGTTTTCGCCGACGATGCACAGATACGCGCCTGCATCGAGCGAAAAGTTTATGTCACTGAGCACCGTTTCGCCGTCATATGCAAAGCTCAGGTCGCGGCATATTATCTGTGCCATATCAGTAAAGCGCCTCCTTCAGGGTCTCTATATTCATGCGCATGAGGTCAAGGTAAGTCACCCCGTCCTCAAACTGCTGTGCGGTGATGCTGTGCGCCGAGTAAAACGGCAGCTTTTTGCAGCCGGTATCCTCACAGATAACATCGGCCATCTTTTCGTTTGAAAACTCCATGTACAGCACCTCCGGTATGTTCTCCTCGCGCACATGGTCGATGAGGAACGCCACCGTCTTGGCCGACGGCTCGGTCTGCGATGCGCAGCCGGGGTAGGCCGCGTAATACGTCAGGCCGTACTCGCGCGTAAAATACCGCATCGGGAATCTGTCGGCAAAAACGAGCGTTTTCCGCACACCGTTCATTATCGTCGTGCGTATGTCAATATCAAGCTCCATGAGCTTTGCGTTGTAGACCTCGTAATTGAGCATATACTCGTTTGCGTTATCCGGGTCAAGCTCGCAGAGCTTATCGCACAGGGCATAGCAGATCTTCGCCGCGTTTCCGGGCGTTGTCCACACATGCTCGTCAAGCTCTTCTTCGTGCTCTTTTTCCCCATCGTGGTCGTGATTCGACGAATATATGCCCTCACTGCTTTCGGCAAGAGTCTCAACGCAGTCCATCATGCGCAGAACGTTTACATCGTCGGACACGAGCGACTCGACCCAGGCCTCGGACTCGCCGCCGTTGCAGATAAACAGGTCACTCTCCTGTATCGCAACGATCTCCTTTGGCGCAGGCTCGTATGAGTGCACCTCCGCGCCGGGCTTTATGAGAAGCTTTATCTGCGCCCTGTCCCCTGCCATCTCGCGCGCAAAGTCGTAGGCCGGGAAATTCGTGCAGACTATCTGGAGCTTTGAGCTGTCCTTTTTCTCCGCTTCCTGCGCGGTGCAGCCCGACAGGGCAAGACACAGCGCCAGAAGCAGCGGTATGATTTTTCTAAATGCGTGTTTCATAGCTTATTTCAGCAAAACCGCCGCGGCGGTTCCGATAAGGCTCATATTTTCGGCATTCACGAACTCATAGCGTCTGCCCATGATCTCTCCGGCGTACACGTCCATGAATCGTTCAAGCTCGGGCCGCAGGAGCTTGCTCTCGGAATACAGCGAGCCATCAACCGCGATGCACACAGGGCGTGCCTCGCCCGCTCCCGTGACCTCGAGTATGCCGCAGAGCATGCTTGCAATGCATCTGGCCGAGCGCTCGAAAATTTCGTTTATTATGTAAACCAAATTGACCCGATCCTCGCTGTTGAAGCCCTTCGGGAAGCGTCCGCTACCCCACTTGTCGATAGTCGGGGTCACGACCTCGGTCATTTTCTCGATCATCTCGGATGCGCGCTCGGAGAAAAGTCCCTCGGCAGCGGCCATTTTCAGCGTGTACATGCACACCTGCCCGAGATAGCGGCCGGATATCATCTTTTCGGCCGTATATGCGCCCGTATCCGGTAGATCGGCATCCATTGCGAGATCGGCATCGCCGCGCGCGAAACCCGAAAACGAGCCGCTTTCGAGGTTAACGAGCATCTTCCTGCCGCCGGGCATATCGAGCTTCCCTATCCTGCCGCATTCGATCTCGCAGCAGGTGTTGCAGCCGGTACCGGCAACGAGGCCGATATAGCCGTCGTAGCTGCCCTTGGCAAGCGCCTTACCGGCGAGCAGCGTAGCCGGAGTGTCGTTCAAAACGACGATCCTGCCGGGGTGCTCACCGCGAGCTTCAAGCTCTGTGCGCAGAGCCGCGCCGAGATACGAGCCGACAGCGCCTTTGATATCCACCTGCTTTGTCAAACCTAGTATCTTACCGTCGCACTCGGGCGTGATCTCGATGGGGTATGAAAAACAGAAGCCTATATCCGCGGTCTGCCCCATCAGCGGCTGCACGCAGTCGGCAACGCAGGAGATAAACTCGCTCCATTCCGCAGGCTCGTCCGCTCCGGGCATGGGGCGCTTGTCGAGCGATTCGATGACGGCCTTTTTTCCGTCAAAGCCCACGACGGCCGTGCGGAAATTCGTACCTCCGGCGTCTATGACTACGGCCCTGCCGCCCTTTTGGAGCTTGCCGGAGGAATACAGATACGTCGGAAGCATTGGCATTTCCTTCTGAAAAGCGCCAAGCCCCGAGCGCATTGCGCCGGCAAAGGCTTTCGTGTATTCGGCAAGGTCGATGCGCTCGGCATCCATGCCGTGGTTTTTCATAAACTGTGCTACTTTGATCATAATATACCTCAAAAAGACCCGGCGGAGCCCCCGTCGGGTCTTTTATTAAACTTTTTTCTTACTCTGCCTTGTCTGCCGGAACGTCCTTTACAGACTGAACAACACCCTCGGCCAGGCCTGCAATGCCCTGGATCTCGCTGGGGATGATGATCTTGGTCGCCTTGCCGTTGGCAGCGGCGGCAAATGCCTCAAGCGCTTTGATCTTCAGCACTGCATCGCTCGGCATGGACTCGTTTATAAGGCGGATACCTTCAGCGGTAGCGGTCTGAACCTTGAGGATAGCCTCAGCCTCGCCTTCGGCTTCAAGGATCTGCTGCTGCTTCTTTGCATCCGCGCGCAGAATAGCCGACTCCTTCTCGCCCTCGGCCTCGAGGATCGCAGCACGTTTTTCGCCTTCGGCGCGGAGAATGGCTTCACGGCGCTCACGCTCTGCCTTCATCTGCTTTTCCATCGCCGACTGGATCTCTCTGGGCGGCAGGATGTTTTTAAGCTCAACGCGGTTTACCTTGATGCCCCAGGGGTCGGTAGCCTCGTCAAGGATGGTGCGCATTTTGCCGTTAATAAGGTCGCGGCTGGTAAGGCACTGGTCAAGCTCGAGATCGCCGATGATATTACGCAGCGTGGTTGCCGACAGATTCTCGATAGCGACCATGGGGTGCTCAATGCCGTATGTGTAAAGCTTGGGATCGGTTATCTGGAAGTAGATAACGGTGTCGATCTGCATGGTGACGTTATCCTTGGTGATAACGGGCTGAGGCGGAAAGTCCGCAACCTGCTCCTTGAGGGAGATGGTCTTTGCAACTCTTTCAAAGAAGGGGATCTTGACATGGATGCCGGTGCCCCAGGTGGCCTGATATTTGCCAAGGCGCTCGATTATCATGACCTTGCTCTGCTGGACGACGCGGATATTTCTTACGATGATTATAAGCGCAAGAAGTATCAGTACGTAAATTACATATTGCATTTGCTGTCTCCTTAAAATTTATTTTATTGTTTCTTTTTCCATAGCCGAAACTATGAGCTTGACTCCGTCTATCTGCCGTGCCGTTACAAGCGTTCCCTCGGGGATAGTCTCGCTATCGTCGGCGCTGCGTGCCGTCCATGTTTTCCCGTCAACATAAACGGCGCCGGTTCCTGCGATATTGTCGATCGTTTCGGTCACGCGGCACTCCTTCCCGATAACGATATCGGCATTTGTCGGCTCGACCTTATTGTTGACATACTTCTTAACCAGCGGTCTTGTGTAATACAATGTCACCGCCGACACGATGAGAAACACAACGATCTGAAGCCAAACGGGCGCATCGAACATGGCGCACAGCAACGCAACAAGAGAGCCGGCTGCAAACCAGATGCACACAAGTCCCACCGTTACCGCCTCGACAACGAGGAAGAACACCATGGCGATCAGCCAGAACATTGTCATCGTCATTTCAAATGATGGCATTGCTTTCACCTCCAATTTTCTTAAGCTGACGAGAGTCGAACGCATATCGCCTGTCGGCGTACCCTTCCGGCTTTTTTCGCCTTTTTTGCCTTGATGGGCGCCAGCCCACCTGCATCAAATAAAGCCGAAAACATCTCGAAAAGCACAGCCGACAGGTGCTTTGCAGTTTTGCCGGAGCAGATTTTTGCTCAGGCAAGGCAAAGCTTGAAGAGAATACTGTCGTATTGTCAAGAGCTTTAACGCAGCATGGGCGGAAATCTGC
>ENA-OQRA01001639-OQRA01001639.1-human-gut-metagenome-genome-assembly--contig:-NODE-1639-length-11861-cov-3.738438_pt1 | contig 11861 bp, 10 predicted proteins | sample MGYA00243238_ERZ505106 | MGnify/ENA primary metagenome ERZ505106 (study PRJEB26097, sample SAMN02711298) | human gut metagenome | biome: Gut microbiome | host: Homo sapiens | place: Denmark...
GCCTGTGCATACCTGTATTTTGTATAATAAAAGTTAGTTTTTTCTATTGTATAATAAGTATTATATATGGTATAATGCTTTTGTCAGATATTTATTAGCAGAGGTGGAGAGTATGCGTGAAATTTTGGTTGCGTATCCGTCAAAGGATACTGCGCTTAAATTGCGCTCTCTTCTTGAGGGTGAGGGCTACGACGTGCCGTATGTTTGCGCAACGGGAGCAAGCGTGTTGAGTATCGCTCAGGATATGAGCGAAGGCGTTATAGTTTGCGCCGAAGGTCTAAGGGATATGACGGCGGGTAATATTGCCGAGCATCTTCCACCGGGGTTTGATATTGTTGCGTTTACACGTGGGGATACGGACAGCTTTATGAGTAACCTTATTTATCTTCCTTTGCCGGTTGACAGGCAGGAGTTTTTAAATACGGTCGGCGTACTTGTAAACAGCGTTTCAAGCTTTACCAAGCGAAGCGTCAGTGACGAGGACGTTATATCAAAGGCTAAGCTTATTCTCAAAGAAACCAACGGCTTTTCCGAACTTCAGGCGCATAAATATCTCCAGCGTGAAAGTATGAAAATGGGCAAGAAAATTGCAGTGCTTGCTCAGGAAATAATTAACGATTTTATGTAGTACATATTTTATTGCAAGCTTTATTGCGATTATTTTTGAAACGGACTGATTTTATGAAATTTACTAAGATGCACGGTTGCGGCAATGATTATATATACATTGATTGCACTGAAGAATTTGTCGAAAATGAGGAAAAGGCGGCAATTATTTTATCTGACCGTCATTTCGGTATCGGCGGCGATGGAATTATTCTTATCAAAAAAGGCACAAAGGCTGATTTTGAAATGGTTATGTATAATGCAGACGGCTCAAGAGGTGCAATGTGCGGCAACGGAATAAGATGCGTTGCAAAATATTGCTACGACCATAAGCTTACCGATAAAACCACGTTTACTATTGAGTCAATGGGCGCAGTTAAATATATTGACGTTAATGTTGAAAACGGCGAGGTTAAAAGTGCAAAGGTTGATATGGGCAAGCCGTCGCTTAAAGCAAGCGACATTCCTGTTAATGTAAGCAGCGATAAAGCGATTGACGAGCCGATTAAAATTCTTGACAGGGAATTTAAAATGACCTGCGTTTCTATGGGAAATCCTCATGCCGTTATGTTTATTGACGAGCATCCAAAGGATTTTGACCTTGAAAAATACGGCAAAGCCTGCGAGGGAAATACGAATGTTTTTCCTGACAGAGTTAATGCCGAATTCGCAAAAATAATTGACAGGAATAATATAGAAATGCGAGTTTATGAGCGTGGCTCCGGCGAAACGCTTGCTTGCGGAACAGGCTCCTGCGCTACTGCCGTTGCCGCAATCACTTTAGGGCTTTGCGATAATGACGTTACCATACACCTTTTGGGCGGCGACCTTGATATAAGCTGGAGCGGCGATGTAAACGACAGTGTATTTATGACCGGGCCTGCAAAGGAAGTATTTACGGGCGAAGTCGATTTGAATAAATTTGATTAAATATTTGTATTAAATGGAGGTTTAAAATAATATGAAGATTAATGAAAACTTTTTGAAGATTGAGTCAAGCTATCTTTTCTCAACTGTTGCCAAGAAGCAGAGAGAGTATCAAGCTGCTCACCCTGAGGCAGACGTTATTCGTCTTTCAATCGGTGATGTAACAAAGCCGCTTGCTCCTGCTGTTATTAAAGCTATGCACAAGGCAGTTGACGAAATGGCAGACGAGGCTACATTCAGGGGCTATCCGCCTGAGTACGGTTATGATTTTATTCTTGACGCTATTCAAAAGCATGATTATACAGGCAGAGGAATTGACATTGCCAAGGACGAAATTTTCCTTTCAGACGGCGCTAAGAGCGACTGCGGCAATATCGGAGATATCTTTGCTGTTGACAATAAGGTTGCTATTTGCGACCCTGTTTATCCTGTGTATGTTGATACAAACGTTATGGCAGGCAGAAGCGGAGATAAAGACGAAAACGGACTTTGGTCAAATATTATCTATATGCCATGCACCGCTGAAAATAATTTTACACCTGATCTTCCTAAGGAAGTTCCAGATGTAATTTATCTTTGCTTCCCTAATAACCCTACGGGTATGGTTGCTACTAAGGAACAGCTTAAAAAGTGGGTCGATTATGCAAACGAGCATCATTCTCTTATCCTTTTTGACTCTGCTTATGAGGCATTTGTTGTTGAGGAGGGTATTCCAAAGTCAATTTATGAAATTGAAGGCGCAAAGACCTGTGCTATCGAGCTTCGCTCATTCTCTAAGACAGCAGGCTTTACAGGTATGCGTTGCGGATATACGGTAGTTCCTAAGGAGCTTGTATTTAACGGCACGAGCCTTAATCCGCTTTGGGCAAGACGTCAGGCTACCAAGTTCAATGGTGTATCATATATCACTCAAAGAGCGGCAGAGGCTATTTATACAGAAGAAGGACAGAAAGAAATTAAAGAAACACTTGCTTATTATCAAAAGAATGCAAGAGTTATTTATGACGGACTTTGCGATGCAGGCTTTGAGTGTTACGGCGGTGTAAATTCACCTTATGTTTGGCTCAGAGTTCCTGAAGGTTACACCTCTTGGGAGTTCTTTGACGAACTTCTTGAAAAATGCCAGGTAGTAGGCACACCGGGTTCAGGCTTCGGCCCTGCAGGTGAAGGCTACTTCCGTTTAACCTCATTCGGCAATGATGAAAAGACGGTTGAGGCTATCGAAAGAATTAAGAAGGCTTACAAGAAATAATTTGATTTTTTAATCATTTATATACCCTACGGGCAGGGGAAACGGTTCCTTGCCCTCGGGATTTTTAAAATAAAGGAGATATTTAAATATGGAAAAGACTGAACAGCTTTATGAAGGCAAGGCAAAAAAGGTTTGGGCAACAGATGACCCTGAAATCGTAATCGTTGATTATAAGGATGATGCAACAGCATTCAACGGCCTTAAAAAGGGCACTATCGTAGGTAAGGGTGTTGTAAACAATAAGATGTCTAACTATCTTATGCAGCTTCTTGAAAAGCACGGTGTTCCAACCCATTTTGTTGAGGAACTTTCAGACAGGGAAACAGCAGTAAAGAAGGTTAAAATTGTTCCGCTTGAGGTTATTATCCGTAACCGTGCAGCAGGCTCAATCTGCAAAAGACTCGGTCTTGAAGAGGGTATGGATTTTGTTCGCCCTTCAATCGAATTTTCATATAAAGACGATGACCTCGGCGACCCGCTTATCAACAGCTATCACGCTATTTCCTGCGGCTTTGCAACTCAGGAGGATGTTGACACAATTAAAAAGTATGCTTTCAAGGTAAACGAAGTATTAAAAGAATATTTCCTTTCAATCGGCGTTGAGCTTATCGACTTTAAGCTTGAATTTGGTAAAACATCAGACGGCACTATTGTTCTTGCTGACGAAATCAGCCCTGATACATGCCGTTTTTGGGACAGCAAAACTCACGAAAAGCTTGATAAGGACCGTTTCCGTCGTGACCTCGGCGGTGTAGAGGACGCTTATGCAGAAATGATGAAGAGAGTAGGACTTGACTAATGCCAAACGATACATATAATTCACCCTTTAATGCACGTTACGCATCAAAGGAAATGCAATATATCTATTCACCCGATTTTAAGTTCAAAACTTGGAGAAAGCTTTGGATTGCACTTGCAGAGGCTGAAAAGGAACTTGGGCTTGATATCACTCAGGAGCAAATTGACGAGCTTAAGGCAAATGCCGATAATATCAATTATGATGTCGCAAGAGAGTATGAAAAAAAGTTTCGCCACGATGTAATGAGCCATGTTCACGCTTACGGCGAGCAGTGCCCAAAGGCTAAGCCTATCATTCATCTCGGTGCAACAAGTTGCTATGTTGGCGATAATACAGATGTAATCACGATGCGTGAGGCACTTTTGCTTATCAAGAAAAAGCTTGTTAACGCAATTGCGTCTGTTTCTAAATTTGCTGATGAATATAAGGATATGCCTTGCCTCGGCTTTACTCATTTCCAGCCGGCACAGCCAACTACCGTTGGCAAAAGAGCCACCCTTTGGCTTATGGATTTGGTAATGGATTATGAGGAAATTTGCCATGTTATTGACAGCCTTATGCTTTTAGGCTCTAAGGGCACAACGGGTACTCAAGCGTCATTCCTTGAACTTTTTGACGGCGACCATAATAAATGTAAGGAGCTTGACCGTAAAATTGCGGAAAAGATGAATTTTAAATCCTGCTTCCCTGTAAGCGGTCAAACCTATGCAAGAAAGCTTGATACAATAGTTTGCAACTGCCTTGGACTTATTGCTCAGTCATGCTGTAAGTTTTCAAACGATTTGAGACTTCTCCAAAACCTTAAGGAAATTGAGGAGCCGTTTGAAAAAAATCAAATAGGTTCATCTGCAATGGCTTATAAGCGCAATCCTATGAGAAGCGAAAGAATTGCATCTCTTTCACGTTACGTTATGATTGATACGCTCAATCCTGCATGGACTGCATCTGCACAATGGTTTGAAAGAACACTTGACGATTCGGCTAATAAGCGTGTTTCAATTGCAGAGGCATTTCTTGCAACAGACGGTATTCTTGATTTGTATATCAATGTAACTTCAGGACTTGTTGTATATCCTAAGGTAATAGAGTCAAGACTTATGAGTGAACTTCCGTTTATGGCAACTGAAAACATTATGATGGACGCAGTTAAAAAACCGCCTGCGCTTCCGCGCGCTGACGGAAGTCATCGAATTTGGCGGGGCGAATGTGCTTTTGATGATGCCGCAGACCTACATGAACCTCTCCGGCGAGGCTGTGGGCGAGGCGGCGCGGTTCTATAAGATTCCCGCCGACCACGTCATCGTCATCTCCGACGATATTTCGCTCCCGCTCGGCAAGCTCCGCGTGCGCGGCAGCGGCAGCGCGGGTGGACACAACGGCCTCAAGAACATCATCGCGCACCTCGGCACCGACGCTTTCCCGCGCGTCAAGGTCGGCGTCGGCGCGCCGGAGCACGACATTGTCGACTGGGTCATCGGCCCGTTCACGGCCAATGAGCGCAAGGTCATCGACGGTGTGCTCGACCGCGCGCTCGGCGCGGCGGAGTGCATCATCACCGACGGCGTGAGCGCCGCGCAGAACCGCTACAACGGCTGAACGCTTTTTGCCGCCAAAATTTAAAAAATCGACATAGACTTTTTGCCAAAAGCCTATATAATAAAATGATTGACAACCACGGGCATGACCCGCCGCGGCTGCGGCGGATCTGCCCTTTTGCGCGTTGCGGAAGGAGGAATACGGCATGGCGCAGGGGATGAACAAACTCAATGAAGCGCTCGCATCTCTTCCCGAGGTGCGCGAGCTGCTGCTCTCGCTTGACGCGGGCACATCGCCCATCGCCGTGTCGGGCCTTTCGGGTGTGCACCGCGCGCAGCTCACCGCTGCCGTGCGGCACAAGACACAGCGCCCGCTTTTGATCGTCTGCGCGGATGAAAACGAGGCAAACCGCATGGCAGGCGACCTGCACGAGCTGCTCGGTGAGGACGTGAGCCTGCTGTTCGCGCGCGAATGGCAGCTGCGCGACCGCGTGTTCGCCTCCCACGGCTGGGAGCAGCAGCGCATCGGCTCGCTGTGCAGCCTTGCCGCCGGAAAAGCGCCGATCTTAGTCGCGACCGTCGATGGCCTGATGCAGCGAACGCTCCCGCCCGACGCGCTGCGCGGCGCGGTGACGGACATTTCGCTCGGCGACCGCTTTGACCTGAACGCGCTCTCGAAAAAGCTTGTCGAAAGCGGCTACACGCGCGCGGAAACGGTCGAGGGCGTCGGCCAGTTCGCGCTGCGCGGCGGCATTCTCGACGTCTGGTCTCCGCTGAGCGCGCCCGTGCGCGTCGAGTTTTTCGACGACGAGGTCGACGCGATGGGCGAATTCGACGTGACGACCCAGCGCCGCACGCAGAACGTCAAATCCCTGACCGTCCTGCCCGCGGCAGAGGTACTGCCCGCCCTCTCGGACGGCGGACGCGAAAAAATGCTCGAGCGCCTTGGGCGCGCCGCGCAGAAAATTGCGAAAAAGGCCGAAGACAGCCCCATCGTCCAAACGCTGCGCAGCGACATCGAGAGGCTTCGTAACGACCTGCCGCTCGGCGGCATGGACCGGTATCTCGCCGCGTGCTACCCCGACGAAGTCTGCGCGCTCGACTATCTCTCGCCCGACATGCTGATCGCCGTCAGCGACGGCATGCGCGTTTTGGAGCGCAGCAAGAACTACCACTGGGAGCTCTCCGAGGACGTAAAGCCCCTGATCGAAGATGGCGTTTTGTGCGGCGAATTTGCCGCGCTCGCGCTGAGTCTGGAGGCATTGAGCCACCGCATGGGCGCGTTCCCCGTGCTGCTGCTCGATTCGCTCCCCACGTCGCGCAATCTGCTGCCGCCGAGGGCCATCCTCAGCATAAACGCGCGCTCGCTGCCGTCGTACGGCGGCAGTCTGGAGACCGCCGCGGGTGATATGGAGCGGTATCTTGGCGCAGGCTGCGGCGTGCTCGTCCTCTGCGGCAACGAAACGCGCGCGAAAAACTTCCGGCGCCTTTTGGAAGAGCGGAACATCCGCGCGCAGCTCAACTTGAAAAACGACCGCCTCCCCGCCCCGCACGAGACCGTCATCGGCCTCGGCGCGCTGAGCGCGGGCAGCGAATATCCACAATTAAAGCTCGTCATCCTGACCGAGGGCCAGCTGACCGCTCCCCTCTCCGGCAAGCGCGCGAAGGCGCGGCCGAAGAAGGAGATGTCGGCCCGCGCCGCGCTGCGGTCCTATGAAGACCTCTCCCCCGGCGATCTCGTCGTGCATGTCCACCACGGCATCGGCCGCTTTGCGGGCATCAAGCGCATGCGCGTCGACGGCGTGGACAAGGACTATATCAAGATCTGCTACGCGGGCAACGACAGCTTATACGTCCCCGCGACGCAGCTCGACATGGTGTCGAAATACATCGGCGGCCATGGCGAGGACGAGGACGGCCAAATACGCACGAAGCTCAGTAAGCTCGGCGGCACGGACTGGTCGCGCGCGAAGACGAAGGCGCGCGCCGCGGCAAAGGACCTCGCCAAAGGGCTCATCGCGCTCTATGCCGAGCGTCAGCGCCGCCCGGGCTTCGCCTTTTCGCCCGACTCCCCGTGGCAGAAGGAATTTGAAGAGGCCTTCGACTACGAAGAGACCGACGATCAGCTCCGCGCCATCGCCGAGATCAAGGCCGACATGGAGCGCAGTACGCCGATGGACCGCCTGCTCTGCGGCGACGTCGGCTACGGTAAGACTGAGGTCGCGCTGCGCGCCGTGATGAAGTGCGTGCTCGACGGCAAGCAGGCGGCAATCTTAGTGCCGACCACCGTGCTCGCCCAGCAGCACTACGCGACGGCGCTGAACCGCTTCCGCTCGTTCCCCGTGCGCATCGAAGTGCTCTCGCGCTTCAAAACGCCCGCGCAAAAGAAGCAAATTTTGCAGGATGCCGCCGCGGGAAAGATCGACTTACTCATTGGCACGCACTCGCTGCTGCAAAAGAGTTTGCACTTCAAGGACCTTGGCCTTCTCATCATCGACGAGGAGCAGCGCTTCGGCGTAACGCACAAGGAAAAGCTCAAGGAGCTCTCGCGTCAGGTCGACACGCTGACGCTCTCGGCAACGCCCATCCCCAGAACGCTCAACATGGCGCTCTCGGGCATCCGCGACATGTCGACCATCGAGGTCCCGCCCGTTGACCGCCAGCCGGTGCAGACATATGTGCTCGAGCATAACTGGAGCGTCATCGCCGACGCCATCCGGCGCGAGCTCGCGCGCGGCGGGCAGGTCTACTACATGCACAACCGCGTTGAGACCATCGACCGCTGCGCCGCGACACTCGAAAAGCTCCTCGGCGACGACGTCGCCATCGGCGTCGCGCACGGCAAGATGGACGAAAAGGGCCTGTCGTCCGTGATGCAGCAGCTCTCGGACGGAGAAATTCAGGTGCTCGTCTGCACGACGATCATTGAGACGGGCATCGACATTCCGAATGTCAACACCCTCATCATCGAGGACGCCGACCGCCTCGGCCTCGCCCAGCTGCACCAGATCCGCGGCCGCATCGGCCGCAGCGCGCGCCGGGCGTATGCCTATATGACCTACCGCGCGGGCAAGATCCTCACCGAGGTTGCGGCCAAGCGCCTGACGGCCATCCGCGAATACGCGGAGTTCGGCTCCGGCTTCAAAATCGCCATGCGGGATCTGGAAATCCGTGGGGCAGGAAACCTGCTTGGGGAGGAACAGCATGGACATATGGATGCAGTGGGATACGATCTTTACTGTAAGATGTTAAGTGAGGCAGTCCGTCACCTGAAGGGAGAAATCCCGGAAGAAACCTATGCGACAACCGTGGATCTGAATATTGATGCTTATATTCCGGCATCTTATATTCCGAATGAGTATCAGAAACTGGATATCTATAAACGGATCGCAGCAATTGAGACAGAAGAAGAACAGGAAGATATGCTAGAAGAACTGATTGACCGTTTCGGCGATCCGCCACGCAAGGTGCAGCAGCTTCTGATGATCGCGCAGCTGAAGGCGAAAGCACATGCGGCTTATGTAATTTCGGTAGAGCAAAAAGGCGATGAATACAAATTTACCATGTATGAGAAGGCAAGGGTAAATGTAGCAAAGATTCCGGAACTGCTGGCAAAATATAAGGGAGAACTGACATTTAAGACAGATGCAGAAAATCCATATTTTATTTATTGTAAACTTCGGAAAAATAAAAAAGAAAAAGCAGAGCAGATTCTTGAAAATGCAGGAAAAATTGTCGAAGATATACAGGGACTTGTCGAAGAATAATGTGTATTTTTTATGAAAAAGATTGCCAGTAAGGTAAAAAAAAGATATACTATACGAGTGCATAGTGAAGAAGTGTGTACAATGGAGAGAAGATCAAGGAGGAAATTTTATAAATGAAAAAAAGAGTGGTTGCCTGTATACTGGCAGTTGCCTGCATTGCATCTTTAAACGGATGTGGAAGCAAGTTTAACGGACAGGATACAGTGGTAGAAGTCGGAGATGAGAAAGTGACTGCAGATGTGGCGAACTTTTTTGCAAGATATCAGCAGGCGCAGTTTGAAACAACATATAGCAGTTATCTGGGAGATGATTTTTGGGGAAAAGAAGTTACAGACGGAAAGACTTACGAAGAGAATTATAAGGATTCAATCATGGATTCTCTGGAAGAAATGTATATTCTGGATGAGCACAAGGATGATTATAAAGTTTCGCTAAGTGATGATGAGGAAAAAAGCATCGAGGATGCTGCGAAGAAATTTACTGACAGCAATGACAGTGCTGCAAAAGATACAGTATCGGGCGATGAAAAGACGGTAAAGAAAGTACTGGAACTTCTGACACTTCAGAAGAAGATGGAAACTGCCATGACTGCGGATGTAGATACGAATGTATCCGATGAGGAAGCAGCACAGAAGAAAATGCAGTATGTGCTGTTCTCTACAAAGACAACGGGCAGTGATGGAAAATCGACAGATATGTCAGATGACGAAAAAGCAGAAGTGAAAAAGAAAGCAGAAGATTTCCAGAAAGATGCGGCTTCGGCAGAAGATTTTTCTGTATTTGCAACAGCAGTAGGTGCATCAGCCACCGATCTGACATTTGACTCGGATACGACATCGCCAAACGAAGATCTGATCAAAGCTGCTGATAAGTTAAAAGAAGGCGAAGTAACAGACGTGATCGAAGCAGACAATGGCTATTATGTTGCAAAAGTAGTCAGCCTTCTTGACCGTGATGCAACGGATACCAAGAAAGAGTCCATTGTATCACAGAGAAAGAGTGACCAGTATCAGTCAATTTGTAAGAAATGGAAAAAGAAAACGGATATTAAAGTACATAAAAAAGTATGGAATACGATCAGTTTTGCTGATCAGGGCGTAACGGTTAAGAGCACGACCGAAGATACAGATACATCTTCAGACTCTTCATCAAAATAAGCGTCTGACTTAACAACAGGAAAGTACGACAGGAGGAGAGATTAGGATGGAATCAATAGGTATAGTATTGAAGGATATCATGGGAAACAGTGCGGTATTTATAGCAGGAAAAGAAGCCGTGATTGTTTCGGCGGTATCAATTGTTATATCGGTTTTCATTGGAATTTTAGGTTTGAAGCTGATCCGTGTCTGGAATGCAGTGATTGGATTTGTTGCAGGGGCATTGCTTGGATTTGCCGTGACATATCTTATGGGACTGGAAGTTGTTCCGGTACTGATCGCAGCCGGTGTTGCGGGTTTGGTTTTTGCAATACTGAACAGTGTATTTAAGAAATTCGGAGCTTTCTGGGTATGCTTTCTGGGAATGGCTGGCACAGTACTTGCGATTACAAATGCGGGAAACTGGATCATGCTGGCAGTCTGCGGAGCAGTCGGACTGATTTTCGCAATCCTTGCGATGATCTGGTTTGAACCGTTTGTGATTATTGCGACGGCATTAGCAGGCGGTTTTGGAGCAGGAATGATGATCTATGATCTGGCAGGTCTGAAAAATGTGATTTTCATGTGGATCATTTCGATTGTGATTACATTTATCGGAATCGTGATCCAGTTTATCATGAAGTCAAGTGAGATCAACAAGAAGCAGGTTCGAAGAGCAAATGCGATCAAGAAAGAAACATCAAAAGAAGAAGAAATAGAGATGGCAAGAACCATGCTGATCGATCTGGATGATGATGATGACGAGGATGAAGAATAGATAAGATGGATGAGAGGATGTATCAGAATGTGATACATCCTCTTTTGCATCTGATCCGGAATGGCTGGAAGAAAACGGTATTTCTTGCAGCGTTATAAAAAAAGAGGTATAATAAAAATAGTATCAACGATATAAGATCTGGAGATGAAAATATGAAGATAGATATGCATTGTCATGTAAGAGAAGGATCAATTGACAGCAAAGTGCCGATTGAAGAATTTATTAAAAAGCTGCAGTCTAAAGGCATTGGCGGAATGCTGGTTACAGATCATGACACCTATAATGGATATCGGCACTGGAAGAATACGATCAAAGGGAGAAAATACAAAGATTTTGTCGTATTGAAAGGAATAGAGTATGATACACTGGATGCGGGGCACATTCTGATCATTATGCCACAGGGAGTAAAGATGCGCCTTCTGGAGCTGAGAGGGCTTCCGCTTTCGCTGCTGATTGATTTTGTGCATCACAATGGAGGAATCTGTGGACCGGCACATCCGTGTGGGGAAAAGTATCTGAGTTTTACGAATACGAAAAGATGGCAGAAATCTCCGGAGTTGATTGAAAAATTTGATTTTATAGAGACTTTCAATGCATGTGAGCCACCACAGTCCAATGAAGGGGCGAAGTATCTTGCTGAAAAATATGGAAAACCGGGAACCGGAGGAAGTGATGCGCATAAGCTGGACTGTGTCGGCATGGGGTATACGGAATTTCCGGTACGGATTGAGACAGAGCTGGATCTGATCCGGCAGATCAGGGAAAAAGGAGAGATCCAGTCCGGTGGGGAGTATTACACGAAGACGACAAAAGACAAAATTGGAAAATTCAATAAACTTCTGATCTTTTCTTTCTGGTTTTATAACCGGGGTGGTGCACTTCTGAAAAAGCACACACGCAAAAAGAAGATCAATAAAGAACAGCCACTTGATGCAATCGATCCAATCGAGATTCCGTATCTGGACAAGATCAAGAGGAAACATTAGTGAGTGACAAAATTTACTTTTGACACTCACATCATAATTTTAAAGATAAAAAATCCATCTGATTTCTTTTTTAAA
>ENA-OQRA01001651-OQRA01001651.1-human-gut-metagenome-genome-assembly--contig:-NODE-1651-length-11776-cov-4.052811_pt1 | contig 11776 bp, 7 predicted proteins | sample MGYA00243238_ERZ505106 | MGnify/ENA primary metagenome ERZ505106 (study PRJEB26097, sample SAMN02711298) | human gut metagenome | biome: Gut microbiome | host: Homo sapiens | place: Denmark: Copenhagen...
ACGGGAAGGCCCGCCGAGCGAGCCTTCCCGGAAACGCGCGGGTCGTGCGGCCGCTCAGCAAAGCTGCGCGCCGGCGGGCACGCTGTCATCGAGCATGAGCAGGTTGAGCTTGCCGTCCTTCTCGGCCGAGAGGAGCATACCGTTGGAGACCATGCCCATCATCTTGCGCGGCGGCAGGTTCAGGATCGCGACGACGGTCTTGCCGACGAGCTCCTCGGGGCGGTAGTACTTGGCAATGCCGGAGAGGATCTGCCGGTCGGTGCCGCTGCCGTCGTCGAGCGTGAAGCACAGGAGCTTATCGGACTTTTTCACCGGCTCGCACTTGAGGACCTTGCACACGCGCATGTCGCACTTGGCAAACTCGTCGATCGTCACGTCCGGCAGCACAGGCGCGGACTTGGGCGCGGCGGCCGCTTTCTTCGCGGCCTTGAGCGCCTCGAGCTCGGCGAGTTCCTTGGCCATGTCGATGCGCGGGAAGAGCGTCTCGCCCTTCTGAACGGTGACGTCCGCGGGCAGCACGCCCCAGACGGCGGCATTGTCCCACGTGGTCTGCTCCGCCGCGGCGCCGATCTGCGTGAAGGCCTTCGCGCAGCTGTCGGGCATGAAGGGCAGCAGGAGCGTGACGGTAATGCGCAGCGTCTCGAGCAGGTTATACAGAACCGTGGCCAGGCGCGCGCGCTTGCTCTCGTCCTTGGCGAGGACCCAGGGGGCCGTCTCATCGATATACTTATTGGCGCGGGAGATGACCTTGAACACCTCAATAAGCGCCTGCTGGGTGCCGAAGTTATCCATATAGCCGGCATACGTCTCGCGCAGGGCGGAGGCCATGGCGATGAGCTCGTCATCGAGCGCATCGTGCTCGCGCTCGGCCGGGAGCGTGCCGCCGAAGTACTTGATGACCATGGCGACGGTGCGGCTCAGGAGGTTGCCGAGGTCGTTGGCGAGGTCGGTATTGATGCGGGAGATGAGCAGCTCGTTGGAGAAGTTGCCGTCGCTGCCGAGCGGGAACTCGCGCAGGAGGTAGTAGCGCAGCGCGTCCACACCGTAGCGCTCGGCGAGCACGATGGGGTCGACGACGTTGCCCTTCGACTTCGACATCTTGCCGCCGCCGAGCAGCAGCCAGCCGTGGCCAAAGACCTTCTTCGGCAGGGGCATACCCATGCTCATGAGCATGGCCGGCCAGATGATGGAGTGGAAGCGCACGATCTCCTTGCCGACCATGTGCACGTCGGCGGGCCAGAACTGGTCATAATCGTCGTACTTATCGTTCAGGAAGCCGAGGGCCGTGCAGTAGTTGAACAGCGCGTCGACCCAGACATAGACGACGTGGCCGGGGTCAAAATCGACCGGGATGCCCCACGTGAAGCTCGTGCGCGACACGCACAGGTCCTCGAGGCCGGGGTCGATGAAGTTTTTGATCATCTCGTTGACGCGGCTGGCAGGCTCGAGGAACGTGCCGCTGAGCAGCAGCTCGCGCACGGGCTCGGCATACTTCGACAGGCGGAAGAAGTACGCCTCCTCCTCGGCATAGTGCACCTCGCGGCCGCAGTCCGGGCACTTGCCGTCGACGAGCTGGCTCTCGGTCCAGAAGCTCTCGCACGGCGTGCAGTACATGCCGGAATACTTGCCCTTATAAATGTCGCCCTTTTCGTACATCTTCTTGAAGATGCGCTGCACGGCCTCGACATGATAGTCGTCCGTCGTGCGGATGAAGCGGTCGTTGGAGATGTTCATCAGCTTCCACAGCGCACGCACGCCGCCGGGGCCTTCGACGATGTTGTCCACAAACTGCTTGGGCGTGACGCCGGCAGCCTCCGCCTTCTCCTCGATCTTCTGGCCGTGCTCGTCCGTGCCGGTCAGGAACATGACGTCATAACCGCACAGGCGCTTGTAGCGCGCAATCGCATCGGTCGCGACCGTGCAGTAGGTGTGGCCGATGTGCAGTTTGTCCGAGGGGTAATAGATCGGGGTGGTGATATAGAACTTTCCTTTGCTCATACTGCATTCTCCTCTGTATTAGTCTTCACCGGCGTCACCTGGGTCGTAGACGGACGGATAGGGTGTCGGCTGCGGCTTTGACGTGGGTGTGGGCGTCGGGGCCGGCTTGGTGCTGGGGGTGGGCGTCGGCTTCGGCGTGGTGTCGTGCGAATGGTAGGTGCTGGTGGCCTCGAGCGTGTGGCTGATCTGGCTGCCGTCCTTATCATAGACGGTGCGGTAGGTCGTGGCGCGCAGGCCGTTGGCGGTGTAGCTCATCTTGACGTAGCTGCCGTCCACATCCGTGCCCCAGATCTCGACCGTGACGCTGCCGTTCTGGACATACGCCTTGATTTCGATCGGGTAGTCGCGGTTGTTCGTGAACTTGAACTCCGGCCCGCCCCAGCTGACCGTGGCGTCCATGCCGGGCTCGATATAGGCCACGGGGAAGTAGTGGCAGGTGCGGGTGTTGATCTTGAGGTTGGAGACCATGGCGCAGTAATACAGCGTGGACGACACCTGGCAGATGCCGCCGCCGACCTCCTGCACGACCTGGCCGCCGGAATAGGCCCCGGCCTCCTTGAAGCCGTTGGCCTTCGTGCGCTGGCCGACGACATCGTTGTACGAGAACGTCTGGCCGGGCTGGAGAATGACGCCGTTGATCTTCTCGGCGGCGAGCTTCACGTTCGTGATGCGGTTGCTGCTGCTGCCGGAGAGCGAGGTGGTCTTGGTGGCGAGCTTATCGGCCAGAAGGTGCTTTTGCAGCTGCTCCTGCGTCATCTCGGGCTGCGTGAGCGTGGCCGGGATGGTGACGGTGTCGCCGGTGGACGCCGCGTCCCACAGGGGCTGGGCGGCGGCGACGTCAAATTCGATGCCGACCTTGCTCTCGGTGGCGGACTGGGTCTCGGGGTCGTAGCCCGCGTTGACCGGATCGCCGCAGACGGCGTCGTGCAGTTCCTGCAGCGTCATTTTATCATCGCCGCTCATGTCAACCGGGTAGGCCGACGTGCCGAACTTGCCGGCGCGGATGTCGCTGAGCATCCGGTCGGCGACGGCGGCGGGATCGAGCGTGATCATACTCGCGCCCTTGACGACGCGGATGGCGCTGTGCGCCTCGTCGATCTCGATGCTGCCGGCGGAGAGACTGACGTTGATCTCCGCGGCCTCGCGCTCGATGCGCGTGCGCAGGGCGTCGGCGTCCATGTCGGCAAGGTTATCCGAGGCGACATCATGACCCTTGAAGGCACAGTGCAGCCACGTGAAGAAATTTGAGAACACATTGCCGCTGCGGCCGTAGGCATAGGCCGTTTCGGCGGCGGCATCGGGCGTGGCGTCAAAGCCGATCTCCGTTGCGGTGACGGTGATGGTCCGGTCGCCCGGGAAGGTCATGGTGAGCACCGGGGCGCTCGTATCGTCCCAGCCGGCGGCGCGGATGGCGTCCGCCGCGGCGGATTGCGTCATGCCGCCGACGTCGGTGCCGCAGACAGAGACGTTCGGGAAAATGGCGCTCTTTTTCGCCACGAGCACCATGCCGAGGGCGCCCGCCGCCACGAGGACGGCCAGCACGATGAGCACGACGCGCACGGCGATCCTGCCGCCGCGGCCGCGCGGTTTATTCGCTTTCGGCGCCGGCTGCTGCTGGACGCCGGGCGCACTGCGGCGCGCGGTCTGCTCCTGCCGGGGCACGGGCGGACGCTGGGGCGCCGCCTGTTTCGGTGCGGCGGCGCGGCGGGCAGCCGCCTCGCTCTGTGCGGAACGGTTGGCGCCGCTGCGGTGCGCCGAGCGCTCTTGCGCTGCGAAATCCGCCGCCTCGCGGCGGGCGGCCGCACTGCGCTTGGAAGTGTTGCCGTTGAGTTTCATTTGCTCGTATCCCTGTCTTTCCCTGTCAAAATCGGATTATTTAAATATGTATTGCGGAACGCCTCCGCCTCGCTGGGCGGGAGCTTGGCGCGGGGCTGGCGTTCGATCTGCGGCTTCATCCATGGGTTGTGCTCGGCCTTGCGGTCGGTCTGCGCCTCGAGGAGCTTACCGATGAGCACGTTCGAGATGAGAAAGCCCGCGGGCGTGAAGTGCCAGCGTTCCCCGTCCGCGACCGCCCAGCCGGAGCGAATGAACGCCTCGAGCTGCTGCGCGATGCCGGAAAAATCACTGCGGTAGAGCCGCTCATACTCCGCGCGCGACACGCCGTGGACGGTGCGCATGCCGAGCATGAGATACTCCGCCGCGCGCTCGAAATCGCCGACGGTCTCGTACTCGTCGATCATGTCCTCACCGTGGAGGACACCTGCAAGGTAGCGGTCGAGATCGCGCACATAGCTGTAGCGCGTGCGGCCGATGCACGAGTGCGCGCCGGGGCCGAAGCCCATATAGTCGTCGAGCTGCCAGTACTTCAGATTATGCCGGGATTCGTAGCCCGGTATGCTGAAATTGGAGATCTCATACTGCTCATAGCCGTAGCGCCGCAGCTCCTCGACCATGCACAGGTACATGTCCGCCTGTTCGTCGTCCGACGGGATGAGGGGCGAATCCTTCAGGGCGTACATGGGCGTGCCCTCCTCGAGCTTGAGCCCGTAGCCGGAGATGTGCTCCGGGCGCAGGGCGATCGCCTTGGCGAGCGTGTCCGCCCAGTCGCTGCGGGTCTGGCTGGGCAGGCCATAGATGAGGTCGAGGCTGATGTTATCGAAGCCCGCGGTGCGGGCGTTCTGCACGGCCATCTCCACCTGGCGGAAGCTGTGGCGGCGGCCGATCATTTTCAAAATATCATTGTTCGCCGACTGCATGCCGATGCTCAGGCGGTTGAAGCCCGCCTTATGCAGGGCGCGCAGGTCGTGCAGGCGGACGCTGTCCGGATTGACCTCGACGGTCACCTCCGCGCGCTTGAGCAGGCGTCCGGTGGCCTTGACGGCGTCGAGCAGCTCGATCAGGCGCGCCGCACCGTAAAAGCTCGGCGTGCCGCCGCCGAAATACACCGTGTCGATGTACGCCGGGGCGATGCGCCCGGCGCTCTCTTCGATGTGCTCGAGCAGGGCGTGCTGATAGTCCGCCATGCGGTCGGCCGCGCCGGCGCAGGAATAAAAATCGCAGTAGCCGCACTTGCTCGCGCAAAACGGGATGTGGATATAGATACCGAGACGCGGTTCCATAGACAGCTCCTTACATGGGGATGCCCCGGCCGCCGGGGCGCGGCGGCCAGGGGACGGATCAAATCAGATGAGCGTGCAGACCAGCTCCGAATACGCGGCCGGATCCTCGAGCGGCTCGCCCGCGATGAGCAGCGCCTGCGCGTGCAGGATGCGCGCGATGCGGCCGGCCTTGTCCTTGTCGCCGGCGTCGAACGCTTCCTTCATGGTCTGATAGGCGTGGTGGTTGGCATTGAGCTCGAGCACGCGGATGGCGCGGATGTCGGTCGGCGCGCCGGGCATGCTCTTGAAATAGCGCTCCATCTCAAGCGTGACGCCGCCCTCCGTGCTCAGGCACACGGCGCTGGACACGAGCTTGTTCGACAGGCGCACGGACGCAACCTGATCGCCGAGCGTCTCCTTGACGAAGTCGAGCAGGTCCTTGTCCTCGGCCTGCTTGGCCTCGGTCTCCTTCTTCTCTTCCTCGGTCTCGAGGCCGAGGTCGTCGGTCGCGATGTTGCAAAACGGCTTGTCGGCGTAGCTCTTCATGGTGTCGACGAAATACTCGTCGATCTGCGAGGTCATGCACAGGACATCGTAGCCCTTTTCGTGCAGAAGCTCGGCCTGCGGCAGGCTGAGCAGACGCTTGACGTTCTCGCCGCAGGCAAAGTAGATCTTCGTCTGCTCGGCGGGCATGGAATCCACATACTCCTTGAGGGAGACGAGCTTCGTCTCGCTCGTGTGGTAGAGCAGCAGGTCCTTGATCTCGTCGACCTTGTCGCCCGTCTCGGTGACGGCGCCGGCGCGCAGCATCATGCCGAAGGCGGCGTGGAACTGCTCGTACTTTTCGCGGTCGTTGGTCATGAGCTTGGTCAGCTCGGACTTGATCTTCTTGCCGAGGTTCGCGGCGATGAGCTTGAGCTGGCGGTCGTGCTGGAGCATCTCACGCGAGATGTTCAGCGACAGGTCGGGCGAATCGACCACGCCGCGAGCAAACGCGTAGCACGGCGGCAGGAGGTCGGTGCACTTGTCCATAATCATGACGCCGGAGCTGTAGAGCTCGAGACCGGGGTCAGATTCGCGGGTGAACATGTTTGCCGGGGCCTTGGCCGGGATGAACAGCAGCGCACGGTAAGAGATCAGGCCCTCGGCGTTGACGCGGATGACGGCCAGCGGGTCGTCCTTATCATGGAACTTGTCCTTATAAAACGCGATGCACTCCTCGTCCGTCGCTTCCTTGCGGCTGCGCTGCCAGATGGGGACCATGCTGTTGATGGTCTGCTCCTCGGTCTTGGTGACCATCTCCATCTTCGGCTCTCCCTTTTCGTCCTTCTCGCCGGTGTCGACCCAGTCGCTCTGCTCGACGTCCATGACGATCGGCCAGCGGACATAGTCGGAGTACTTGCGGATGAGCATCATGAGCTTCCAGTTTTCGAGATAGGTGGAGTACTTCTCGCCGGTCTCATCGGCCTTGATGTGCATGATAACGTCGGTGCCGACGGTGTCCTTCTCGGCCTCGGTGATGGTGTAGCCGTCCGCGCCGGTGCTGACCCACTGGTAGGCCGTGTCGCTGCCGTAGGCGCGGGTGATGACCGTGACCTTATCGGCGACCATGAACGCGGAGTAGAAGCCGACGCCGAACTGGCCGATGATGTCGATGGCGGCGTCCTCCTGCGCGTTCTCGCCGAGGCCGTCCTTGAACTTCAGCGAGCCGCTGCGCGCGATGACGCCGAGGTTGCTGTCGAGCTCCTCCTTGGTCATGCCGATGCCGTTATCCGACACCGTGATCGTGCGCGCGTCCTTATCCGGGGTGACGCGGATCTTGAAATCGCTGCGCGCCATGCCCACGTTTTCATCCGTGAGCGACTGGTAGCAAAGCTTGTCGATCGCGTCCGAGGCGTTCGAGATGATCTCGCGCAGGAAAATTTCCTTGTGCGTGTAGATCGAGTTGATCATCATGTCGAGCAGCTTTTTCGACTCGGCCTTGAATTGTTTCTTTGCCATATCTATGCCTCCAAAAATTTAATTACACCTTTGGGTCCGTACCCGGCCGGCACGCAATAGCGGCCCACGGTACAGATTTTAATATTATAGCACATCGACCGTTTTTTTCAACACCCGCAGCCGGAATAATTGGGATTGTACAGCGCGTTTTTCATGGTATAATAGGGTGTTAAGAAAAAAATAAGATTCTGTGAGGTGGCTCCCATGAACGATCTGAAAGACCTGCTCGGCGCGCGCCTGTTCCTGCTGGACATGGACGGCACGCTCTACCTCGGGGACGACGTGTTCCCCGGCGCGGTCGACTTCATCCACACGCTGGCCGATACCGGACGGCAGTACATTTACCTGACCAACAACTCCTCGCGCGCGGGCACGGACTACATCACGCGCCTGCGGCGGCTGGGCTTCCCGTGCGAGAGCGAAAACGTGTTCACCTCCGGCATGGCGACGGCGCTGTATCTCAACCAGCACTACGCGGGCAAGCCCGTGTACCTCGTCGGCACGCAGGCGTTCCGCCGCGAGCTGCTCAGCTACGGCATCCCGCTCGTGGAAGAGGGCGCGGAGATCGTCGTGGCCGGGTTCGACACCGAGCTCGTGTACGAAAAGCTCGATAAGGCCGTACACTTCCTGCGCCGCGGCGCGACGTTCATCGCCGCCAACCCCGACTGGGTCTGCCCCATGCCGGCCGGCGAGGTGCTGCCCGACTGCGGGAGCATCTGCGCGCTGCTGACCGCCGCCTCCGGCGTGAAGCCGACGTATATCGGCAAGCCGAACCGCAACATGGTCGACGTCATCTCGGCGCAGACCGGCGTGCCGAACGCGCAGATCTGCTGCGTGGGTGACCGAATCTACACCGACATTGCCGTGGCCGTGAACGCGGGCGCGCAGAGCGTGCTTGTGATGTCCGGCGAGACGGACGAGGCGATCCTCAAAGCGTCCGACGTGCAGCCGAAGTACGTCCTGCGCGACGTGGCGGAGCTGGCGCAGATTTTGCGCAACGGCGCGGCAGTGTAAGAAAAAGTTCAAAAAATTCCGAAAACTGCTTGACAAAAGCGGACACAAATGTTAGGATATGTTCAGTAAACATCGTTTTAGTAAATGGTGTTGCGAATCCCTCGTTTGTGTTCTCTCTTCCCCTTTGCAGCGTCCGGGTCTGCATCCGCCGCGGACGTGCAAGCACAAGCAAACAACAGCAGCCACACCGGCTTACACCGGTGTGGCTGCTGTTTTTCGTTATGTGCGGATGTGCAGGCGGCGGAGACTGCGTCTTTTTAAGCCTTCCCCTTTGAGGGGAAGGCCAGGGTGCGCTGCCGGTGCCGCCGGAGAAAACTGCGGCCTTTCCGCCGTATCCGGCGAGCACGGCTCGGCACCTTCTCCTCACGAACGCCAGGAAGAATCCGCTCAGATATCGGCGCGGAACCAGGCGCCGGGACGGTAGTACTCAAAAATGACGATGTCATAATCGCGCTCATGCGTCCAGGCGCGGCTCGTCCAGCCGGCGCGCACGGCGCCCATGGCCTCGCACAGGCGCACGCTCAGCGGCTTCGGCCCGATCTTGTAGGCGATGAACTGCGGGCGGGCGATCACATTCGTGAGCACGTTGCCGACGATGGCGGCCGCGGGCTTATTGAGCGCCTTGCCGTAGTCCTTCGGCGGCTGGCTGAGCTGGCCGCGCAGAATGTCGGGCGCGTTGCGCCGGAACCACGCGACGATCGTGGGGTCAAAGCTCTCGACGCAGTACGGCCCGCCGTAAGTACGCAGGGCGGCGAGCGTCAGCTCGCACAGGCGGCGGTTATTATGTCCGCGCTTGACCTCGAGCAGCAGCGGCACGCGGCCGCCGAGGGCGGCGAGCGCCTCGGCAAAGGTCGGGATGACGCAGTCGGTATCGCCGAGGCGCAGGGCGCGCAGCTCGGCGAGCGTGAAATCATCGATCACGCCCGGCACGCCGCACATGCGCTCGAGCGTATCGTCGTGGAACACGACGAGCTGGTCGTCCGCCGTCAGGTGCACGTCCATCTCAACGGCGTAGCCCGCCTCGGCCGCGGCACGAAACGCCGGGAGCGAATTTTCCGGCACGGTGCCGTCCTCGGTGTGCAGGCCGCGGTGCGCATAGTTGCGGTACAGAAACGGGGCCTTCTGCGCGCGCGTGGCGTGGCCCGGCGCGACGAGAAACGCAAACGCACCCGCGCAGGCGGCGGCCGGCGCGGCGATCTTGCAGGCAGTTTTCCAATTCATAACGAGTCCTCCTTTCGGCGGCGCAGGCCGCCGGTTTGCTTTGCCCTTATTAAACAACAATTTCTGCTTTTCGTCAAATGCCTGTTGAATTGCCGGGCGAGGTATTGTAGAATGAGACAAATCCGATACAGAACGATGGAGGTATCCCTGTGAAGCTCAACTACAAACGCACCATCTGCGTTGGCTTTGCCTTTTTCCTGATCTGCGCCTTCTGGCAGGCGTATGACAACACCATCCCCCTGATCCTGACGAATAAGTTCGGCATGTCGCAGGCGTGGTCCGGCGTCATCATGGCGCTCGACAACATTCTGGCGCTGTTTCTGCTGCCGCTGTTCGGCGCGATCTCTGACAAGCACACCGGCAAGCGCGGCCGCCGCACGCCGTTTATCGTCTTTGGCACGATCGTTGCGGCCATCGCGTTCATCAGCCTGTCGCTCGTCGACGATGCGCAGCTGAAAAACATCGACGCGGCCGCCGCCATCGACGATCCCGCCGCGCTGCGCGTCGTGTACCAGCAGGAGGCCGACCGCACACTCAAGACCCCCGACGGCGAGACATTCGTGCTCGAGGACACCTTCACGGAGGACGAATTTGCCGCCATCACGAGCCAGGTCACGACCGCTGAGGGCAAGACCGTCACGAACCATGACTACACGAACTATGTCGTGCCCGCGCGCCAGGCCTACACCCACCAGACGACCGTGCAGCACCCGGGCGCGCTCATCGGCTTTATCGTGCTGCTGCTCGTCGTGCTCGTGTCCATGGCCACGTTCCGCTCCCCCGCCGTCGCGCTCATGCCCGATGTTACCATCAAACCGCTGCGCAGTAAGGCGAATGCCGTCATCAACCTCATGGGCACCGCCGGCGGCATTCTCGTGCTGGCCATCGGCATGGTCTTCGCCACGAGCTCCGTGCGCAACTCGCTCATGAGCTACACGGCGTACTTTGCCGTGATCGCGGGCATCATGCTGCTGGCGCTGCTGATCTTCCGCCTGACGGTCAACGAGCCGAAGTTCGTCACCGAGATGCAGGCCGACAGCAAGCGCTTCGGCATCGACAACGGCGACAGTGACGACGCGCCCGCCGGCTCCGGCAAGCTCGGCAAGGCAGAGCGCCGGTCGCTCATTTTCCTGCTGCTGTCGATCGTGCTGTGGTTCTTCGGCTACAACGCCGTGACGTCGAAATATTCCGTCTACGCGAGCAACATCCTGCACAAGGACTATAACCTCACGCTCATGCTCGCGCAGGCCGCCGCGATCGTGGCCTACCTGCCCGTCGGCATCGTCGCGTCCAAGATCGGCCGCAAAAAAACCATTCTCGGCGGCGTCGTGATGCTGGCCATCGCGTTTGGCGTGGCTGCGTTCCTCAATTCCGAGAGCCCCACGATGCTCATGAACGCGATGTTCTGCCTCGCCGGTATCGGCTGGGCGACCATCAACGTCAACTCCTTCCCGATGGTCGTGGAGATGTGCTCCGGCAGCGATGTCGGCCGCTACACCGGCTTCTACTACACGGCCAGCATGGCCGCGCAGGTCATCACGCCGATGTTCTCCGGCTTCCTGATGGACAAGGTCGGCATGACCGTGCTCTTCCCCTACGCCGCCATCTTCGTGGCCGGCGCGTTCGTGACGATGCTCTTTGTCCGCCACGGCGACAGCCGCCCCATCCCCGCCAAGGGCCTTGAGGCGCTCGACGTGGACGATTGACCGAAATTCACATTTGGAGGATGCAAATACTATGGAACGTCTGACCCGCAAACTGAAAAAGGGCGGCTACTCCGCCAACCGTCACTCCGAGGCCCAGCTCACCGAACGCCTTGACCAGCTCAAGGGCGTGCACAAGCAGTGGCTGCAGGACGTGTCGGACATGATGACCGGCATGAAGCAGAGCGAGGCCGCCGGACAGGAGGGCGCGCTCACGCTCATGATGCTGCAGGCGGGCTACGCCGCGATCGTGCGCATCGGCCGCCGGTTCGAGAGCGTGTGCCCCCCCGTCGAGGGCAGCGGCGACGACACCGCCACCGCGCTCGGCAAGCTCGAGGACCTGTATGAGCAGTGCGTGTCCGAGCTTGAGGACGTGAAGGAAGGGCTCGAGGAGTGCCGCGAAAATGGCTTCACGGACGATCTGGCCTACGACGAGCTGATGGTGACGAAGCTCGGCATCTCGCAGCTCATCAAGCAGTTCGACATCGCCACCGGCTATGCCGAACCGGATCCGGAGCCGTATCAGTACCAGCCCAAGGAAGACAAGCCTGCCGAATAAGCCGCGCACTCAAAAAGCAGCACGTGGACCTGCGGCGGCATCAGTGGCAGTGCGAATAAAGAAAAAACCTCCGCGCCGGACAGCACAGAGGGGGTTCAGCGGGTAAAAAAGCCTCGCAGAGTTTGCCGTCCGCAGACGGCAAAAAAGTGAAATCATTTTCTCTCGCGACATGTGCGTGAGAG
>ENA-OQRA01001655-OQRA01001655.1-human-gut-metagenome-genome-assembly--contig:-NODE-1655-length-11748-cov-8.230822_pt1 | contig 11748 bp, 6 predicted proteins | sample MGYA00243238_ERZ505106 | MGnify/ENA primary metagenome ERZ505106 (study PRJEB26097, sample SAMN02711298) | human gut metagenome | biome: Gut microbiome | host: Homo sapiens | place: Denmark: Copenhagen...
AACTTTCGGACGTCCGTGTTTTGCGAAGTCAAAACACAGATTGTCGGAAAAACGATAGTTTTTCGACAGTCTCTACACTCCCTCTGGTGAGGGAGTGTAGAGAGGTTATTTTGTCAGATCGTCGTCCTCGCGCGGTGAGCGGCCGATGACGATACGCGGCACGCCGGCGTCATCTTTTTCGATGCAGACGTCGGAGAAACCGTACTTTTGCAGGATCTCAACGACCGCATCGGCCTGCTTCCAGCCGCATTCGAACAGAAGAATGCCGCCGTGGGCGAGGGTATCGCCCCAGTTTTCGCAGATGGCGCGGTAGAAGTCCAGACCGTCCACGCCGCCGTACAGCGCCTCGTGCGGCTCGAAATCCGCAACGCTGTGGTCGAGCTGCGCCATTTCGCTGCGCGTGATGTAAGGCGGATTGGAAACGATGATGTCGAACGGGCCGACGCCGCCCGGGGGCGGCATGGTCGCGTCCGCCTTCATGGCGAGCAGACGGCCGCTCACGCCGAGCCGGTGTGCGTTCTCGCGCGTCAGGCGCAGCGCGCCGTCCGACAGGTCGACTGCGAGCACGCGCGCGTCCTCGACCTCGTGCGCCGCCGCGATGCCGATGCAGCCGGAGCCGCAGCACAGGTCGAGGATACGCGGGGAAATGCGCGGCTTCGCCTGCTGGATGGTCAGCTCGCACAGCTTTTCCGTGTCCGCGCGCGGGATGAGCACGGACTTGTCCACGCGGAAGGTCAGTCCGTAAAAGTCCCATTCGCCGAGGATGTAGGCGAGCGGCTCGCCGCCGAGCACACGGTCGCACAGGATGTTCGCGTAGTCCACCGTCGCGTTGTCCAGATAGGAATGCGCCCAGGCGGCGGTATGGGCGCGGTCGGCATGACACGCCACGGCCGTCAGCTCGCGCGCAGTCATCGAGGGCTGCGGGTCGCCGCCGTCGCGCAGCCGATGAAACAGCTGAAGATATACGTCATTGATCGTCTTTGCCACAGGAGCACCCCCGAAAACCAGTTTTTCTTTCTGCAGGAGCAGGAGCCGATGACTTTTACTGCTCTTTGAGCCATTATTATAGCAGACTTCACAGCTATTCTCAAGGCAGGAAGAGCCGTGTTTTCAAAAAACGACAAAATCCGCAGGGGGAAGACCGTGTTTTTCTTGACAGTTTGACGAACAGGCTTTACAATTAGATGTATAATAATACTCATATGATATGGCACTGCGCCGGAGGCGTCCGGTGCGGCGCCTACGGGCTGCACAGTGCCAGCGTGCAGCTTTTTTCAGGGGGCATTATTGCAGCGTGTCCGCATAGGTTGATACTGCGGTGCACGCTCGTTTCGGTGTCCGGAGACACCACACGCATTTTCTCGACAGCACCGGTCCGCTGTGGTCGGCATTTTTGCTGAACAATATAAGCTTGCGCTTCCCGTTCCCCCGGTACAACTGATACCGTGTGGGAGAGAGCGTATTTTATATAAATTTATCAAAAACGTCGCTGCGACAGGCAGGAGCTGTCCTATCTTATCAACAGGAGGACACACCTTAACATGACCGAAATCATCATACCGATCATCACCGGTATCGTATGTCTCGCTGTGGGCGTTGTCATTGGTTTTCTTTATCGCAAGAGCGTTGCCGAAAAAGCGATCGGCGATGCTGAAACCGAGGCGACCCGCATCATCAACGAGGCGATCAAGGCCGGTGAGACCAAAAAGCGCGAGTCCGTGCTCGAGGCGAAGGACGAGATCCATCGTCAGCGCGTCGAGGCAGACCGCGAGCTGAAGGAGCGCCGCAACGAGACGCAGCAGCTCGAGCGCCGTCTCATTCAGCGCGAGGAAGCGCTCGACAAGAAGAGCGACACCCTCGACCGCAAGAACGAAGAGCTGAGCCGTCATCTGGAATCCGTACAGAAGAAGGAGAACGAGCTCCAGCGCATCAAGGACGAGCAGGTAGAAAAGCTCGAACAGATCGCGAGTATGACGCGCGATGAAGCACGCGAAATGCTCGTCAACTCGATCGAGGCCGAGGCGCAGCATGACGCTGCCGTCAAGGTCCGCGAGATCAACCAGCGGCTCAAGGATGAGAGCGAGCAGACCGCCCGCGAGATCATCTCCACTGCCATCCAGCGCTGCGCGGCAGACCACGTTTCCGAGGCGACCGTCTCGGTCGTTCCGCTGCCCAACGATGAGATGAAGGGCCGCATCATCGGCCGCGAGGGCCGCAATATCCGCACGCTCGAGACGCTGACCGGCGTAGACCTCATCATCGACGACACGCCTGAGGCGATCACCCTGTCCTCGTTCGACCCGGTACGCCGCGAGATCGCGCGTCTGGCGCTCGAAAAGCTGATCGTGGACGGACGCATCCATCCGGCACGCATCGAGGAAATGGTCGAAAAGTCCCGCCGCGAGGTCGAGCAGATCATCAAGAGCGAGGGCGAACGCGCTACCTTCGAGACCGGCATCCACGGCATCCACCCCGAGCTGATCAAGATCCTCGGCCGCCTGCGCTACCGCACGAGCTACGGCCAGAATGTCCTTCAGCACTCCATCGAGGTCGCGCACATCGCCGGCATGATGGCGAGCGAGCTGGGTCTCGACCCGGTTCAGGCGCGCCGCGCAGGCCTGCTGCATGACATCGGCAAGGCGATCGACCACGAGGTCGAGGGCAGCCATGTCCAGATCGGCGTAGACCTTGCCAAGAAGTACAAGGAATCCCCGGCGATCGTTCACGCCATCGAGGCGCATCACGGCGACGTCGAGGCAAAGACCGTTGTTGCCTGCCTGGTTCAGGCGGCCGACGCGATCTCCGCCGCCCGTCCGGGCGCACGCCGCGAGAACGTCGAGAACTACATCAAGCGTCTGGAAAAGCTGGAAAGCATCGCAAACGAAACGCCGGGCGTTTCGAGCTCGTATGCGATCCAGGCAGGCCGCGAGATCCGCATCATCGTCAACCCGGACAAGGTATCCGACGATGCAATGGTTCTGCTCGCGCGCGACATCGCCAAGAAGATCGAGAACGAGCTGGATTACCCCGGCCAGATCAAGGTCAACATGGTCCGCGAGACCCGCGCCATCGACTACGCAAAGTAAGATCTTATCCCCTCGTCTTAGACGAGGGGATTTTTTCGGTCGAAAAGAGGGGATTTCGAGGAGATTTCAACCGTTCACAAAAAATTTATTTGTTTATCCTTTATAATGTGGTATAATAAACCCGTATAAACGAATGGGGCAGCTATGCCCTTTTGAAAGGCTGAATACAAGTAATGGCAAACTTTTTTACCAAGATCTTCGGCACGCATTCCTCGCATGAGCTGAAGAAGATCTACCCCATTGCGGATAAGGTCGAAGCGCTGGAGGAGCAGTTCAAGAAGCTCTCCGATGAGGAGCTGCGCGCAAAGACCGATGAATTTAAGAAACGCTATCAGGACGGCGAGACGCTCGACCAGCTGCTGCCCGAGGCTTTTGCGACCTGCCGCGAGGCTTCGTGGCGCGTGCTCGGCATGCGTCACTACCGCGTCCAGATCATCGGCGGCATCGTCCTGCATCAGGGCCGTATCGCGGAGATGAAGACCGGCGAGGGCAAGACCCTCATGGCGACGCTGCCGGCCTATCTGAACGCGCTGACCGGCAAGGGCGTCCACATCGTAACCGTCAACGACTACCTCGCAAAGCGCGACAGCGAGTGGATGGGCAAGGTCTACCGCTTCCTCGGTCTGAACGTCGGTCTGGTCATCCATGAGGTTCCGCCGCAGGCGCGCAAGGCGATGTACGCTGCGGACATCACCTACGGCACGAACAACGAGTTCGGCTTCGACTACCTGCGCGACAACATGGCGATCTACAAGCAGGCGATGGTGCAGCGCGGCCATGCGTTCGCGATCGTCGACGAGGTCGACTCCATTCTGATCGACGAGGCGCGCACGCCGTTGATCATTTCCGGTCAGGGCGAGAAGTCCTCGCAGATGTACGAGATCGCGGACCGCTTCGCCGTCGGCCTCAAGTGCCTGCGTGTCAAGGAGGTTGACGCGAAGGAGGAGCAGGACGACATCGAGGCGGATTACATCGTCGACGAGAAGGCAAAGACCGCGACCCTTACGCCGCACGGTCAGAAGCGCGCCGAGGCGTACTTCAAGGTCGAGAACCTGTCCGACCCGGAGAACACCACGCTCCAGCACTATATCAATCAGGCCATCAAGGCGCGCGGCGTTATGCAGCGCGATGTGGACTATGTTGTCCGTGACGGCCAGATCATCATTGTCGATGAGTTCACCGGCCGTCTAATGTTCGGCCGCCGCTACAACGAGGGTCTGCATCAGGCCATCGAGGCGAAGGAGGGCGTCAAGGTCCAGCACGAGAGCAAGACCCTCGCGACCATCACCTTCCAGAACTACTTCCGCCTGTACGGCAAGCTGTCCGGCATGACCGGTACCGCGCTGACCGAGGAGGAGGAGTTCCGCCACACCTATCAGCTCGATGTCATCGAGATCCCGACCAACAAGCCGGTCATTCGCAAGGACAACCCGGATGCCGTATACAAGAACGAGCGCGGCAAGATCAACGCGATCATTTCGCGCATTGAGGAATGCCACGCCAAGGGCCAGCCGATCCTGGTCGGTACGATCTCGATCGAGAAGTCCGAGGAGCTGTCCAAAATCCTCAAGGCGAAGGGCATCAAGCACACCGTGCTGAACGCGAAGCATCATGAGCGCGAGGCGGATATCGTCGCACAGGCCGGCAAGTACGGCGCCGTCACCATCGCCACCAACATGGCAGGCCGTGGTACCGATATCATGCTCGGCGGCAACGCCGAGACGCTGGCGCTCGACGACCTCAAGCGCGGCCTCATCAAGCTGGCCGAGAGCAAGGTGCAGGAGGGCGAGCTGGACGAGCGTACGGCGAAGATGTTCGTAGACAAGATGGTCTACGAGGCAAACGGCCATGCGGAGACCGACAACCCGGGCATTCTTGCGGTACGCAAGAAGTTCGACGAGCTGTACAAGCTGCACAAGGCGCAGACCGACGCAGACGCGGAAAAGGTGCGCGCGGCCGGCGGTCTGTATATCCTCGGCACGGAACGCCATGAATCCCGCCGTATCGACAACCAGCTGCGCGGCCGTGCCGGCCGTCAGGGCGACCCCGGCGAGTCCAGCTTCTATATTTCGCTCGAGGACGATCTGATGCGTCTGTTCGGCTCGGAGCGCATTCAGAACATGATGGATACGCTCGGCATCGACGAGAATGAGCCGATCGACCAGAAGATCCTGTCCGGCGCGATCGAGAGCGCCCAGAAAAAGATCGAGTCCCGCAACTTTGCGGCGCGCAAGCACGTTCTGGAATACGACGACGTTCTCAATACGCAGCGCAAGATCATCTATGCGCAGCGTCTTCAGGTTCTCGAGGGCAAGGATGTCAAGGACAGCATCATGAAGATGATCGACGACACCATCGCGCACGCAGTACACGCCGCGATCGGCGAAAATCATCTGATCTCGCTCGAAATGGTCGAGCAGGCGCGCCGTCCGTTCATCGGCATCTTCCTGCGCCCGGATGACTGCACGTTTACCGCCGAGGAGTGCGACGATCTGACCGCCGAGCAGCTCACCGCCGAGCTTGCCGAGCAGGCGCACAAGGTCTACGACGCCAAGGAGCAGGCGCTCACCTCTCCGATCATGCGTGAGCTTGAGCGCGTCATTCTGCTCAAGAACGTAGACAGCAAGTGGATGGATCACATTGACGCCATGACCGAGCTGCGAAACGGCATCGGCCTGCGCGCCTACGGCCAGCATGACCCGGTCGTCGAGTACAAGCGCGAGGGCTTCGATATGTTCGATGCGATGATCGATTCCATCCGCGAGGACACCGTCCGCATGATCTTCCTTGCGCAGGTGCGCACCCGTGAGGAGCCCAAGCGCGAGCAGGTCGCAAAGGAGACCGGCGCCGCAGGCGCGTCCGACGGTTCGGTCGCACCGACCCCGAAGCGTGCCGGCAACAGGCCCGGCCCGAACGATCCGTGCCCGTGCGGCAGCGGCAAGAAGTACAAAAAGTGCTGCTACCTCAAGCCGGATGACCCGTACAAGTAAAAAAATCACCGCCGCACAGCGAAAAAACTGTGCGGCGGTTTTTTGTGCTCCTGCGCCGGGTTATCCCGAAAGTTTTACACAGGTCTGGGGATAAAACTGTGCGAGAACAGATTGCAATACGGCAAAAGAAAAGCACTCACAAAAGTGAGTGCTTTCTGGTGGGGTTGGCGGGGCTCGAACCCACGACCTCTCGCGTGTGAGGCGAACGCTCTGACCAGCTGAGCTACAACCCCGTTGGATTTCTGCCTATATTATAGCAAAATCCAGCGGGAGTAGCAAGCCCTTTTTGTTCCTGTTTGTTTACTGTGCGGCCAGATGCTGCGCCCAGAGCGACTGCGCCGTGCTGTCCGCGGCGCGCAGCGCCTGCTCGAACGCGGCTTTATCCTCGCGATAGCGTGCATCGAGCGTCGCCAGGATACCCTCGGTGTAGGCGCCGTCCGAGATCGGCAGATAGAACAGCAGCTCCGCCGTCGTGCGGTCGCCGTAATGTTCGGTATCCTCCATATTGCGCCGCTCATAGACCGAGGTGTCATGCAGGTCGGCATCCAGCGCCAGATCCTCGGGGGAAATGCGCTGCGCGGCCTCGAACAGCGTTTGATACTGCGCGGCGGCCTGCTCATCCGCCGGGTCGTACTGCACATCGGACGGATAGATCAGGAAGTACGCCAGTCCGTCCCGCTCTGCGAGCGGCCGGACCGGAACCGGATAGTTTTCCGCCCAGTTTTCGCCGAAATCACGCTTGAGAACGGAGAGCAGCTGCGCGGTCAGCGTCATGATCACGCTGTCCGTATCCTTTACGAAGAAGGTCATGGTCCCGTCCGTATTGATATTGGCGGAAACCGCGTTCCGGAACTCCTGCGGCAGCTTGAGGGTGCAGCCGAGTGCGTCGTTGTAATAGCCGCCGGAAGGGAGCGGCGGGTTCTCGAGCTGCGTCATGGCGTTTGTCATGTAGGCCGCGACCGCCGTGTGGCGGATGTGCTGCGCATCTGTGTATTCGAGTGTCAGCGCATGGTAGAACGGTACGCTGAGGTCGGAGGCCAGCAACTCGCTCACGCTCTGCGGTATGGTGTAGACGTAGCCGCTGTTCGTTCGCATGAGCGTGGTCTCGTCGTCGGTCATGTTCTGATAACGGGGGGAACCGGCTGCGTTTACCAGCCGGTTGACGAGCGTCACGCCGCCGACAGGCTTGCTGCCGAAGTTGAAGATGATACTGTCGCCCGTATTCAGCGTCGGCAGATTGGCGAAGGAAATGGCACCGAAGGCGTCCGCGCTGACCGGGAGCACATTTGCGCCGCTCATGGCGGAAACATCCTCCTGAATGCCGGTCGGCTTCCAGTAACCCGTACCGGTTTTCTCCATCTGGACATTGATCGGGTCGCTGCCGTCGGTGAAGGTCAGCTGAACGATGTCAATATACGCGCCGCCGCGGATATCGGAGCGCACGATGCTCTGAATCTGGGTCACATCCGCGATCCAGCCGGTTTTCGAGCCGTCGACCGGATTGCCGAAGTAGTAGAAGGCATCCTGCGCGGCGGTCAGGGAGTCGGTGCGCGGCAGACCGCTGAAGTTGCCGACCTCGTCGGGCAGGCTGGGCAGAGCCAGACCGGTGCTGTAATACAGACGGAACAGCTCACTCTGCGTCATGTCCGCGTCGGACAGCTCGGTGACGTCGGAGATCATGCGGCGGCCGCCGTCCTCACAGGTGGTCTGCACGAGATAGCCGGTGCGCACATCACTGATGCCGCCGCCGTCCATGCGGCAGATGATGCGGTATGCGCTGTCGTCGTCAGTCGGGACGAGCACGTAGTCGCGCACAGAGGGGGAGGAGGAGCCGAATTTCCAGGTCCACTGCGTGCCGCCGGTCATATCGTACTGCTGCGAGATGAATTCCTGCTGCTTTTCGGGGGTAAGGATGGGGTAGATATACTGTCCGCTCTTGTGGAGCAGGCCGCGCGCGTACTGCTGCGCGAGGTCGGCCGCACTGCGGTCAGCGGCGTTTTTGCCGTCCGTCCAGTCCTGCGGCAGCCAGCCCTGACCGAACTGGTCCACCATGGTCAGGATGACCTTGCTGTTGTCGCGGAAGGTGAACGTTACCTTGGTGATGTCGGGGGCAGCGCTGTCGGTGCCGCTCAGCTGGCTGGCCGCCGGAGAGAGGCCGAGCAGGGTTTCCGCCGCCTGCGTCGGGTCGCCGCTGCCGATGGTCAGTCCGTCGGAAGCCGTGACGAAATCCGGCAGACCGAGGTCATTTGCGTACAGCAGCTTGAAGTCGTCGAGCGAGGAGACGAGATAGTTGTTGTCCGGGTCGGAGGTGAACGGGTCCGAGCTGACCTCAAAGGTCATGCTGGAGATCAGCATGTCGCTTCCCTTGCCGGTGAAGTGCAGCCGCATCGCTTCGCGGAACGGAACGCCGGGCGACGGCGCATGGACGTCCATTGCAGCCACGCGGTCCGCGTCCCACACGTACTCGAAAACGATGAGCGCGGTCCCGGTTTCGGGGTCATACCGGGTCACATAGCGCCTGTAGACCGCGGCGCCGGTCGAGAAATAATCATCGTATTTCGCAAGGTCGCTGTCCGGGGCGAGGTATTTCATATATGCCGCCGCATCCTCGTCCACATAGGCCTGCGCGAAGGTGTTCGCCATGAGGAGCGCGCGCGCCTCAACTGCCGCAGGGTCTTTTTTCGTGCCGACGGCGATCGTGCCGCCGAGGGTGGCGGTGAGCAGGGCGACGAGCACGATGAGCGCTGCGCCGCGCTTTTTGACCGACTTGTCGAACAGACCCTCAAACCGCCGCATGAGCGTCTTTTTGTCGTCTCCGAAGCAGGAAACGAGCGACTGCCGCCGTCTGGACTGTGCGATGGCGGAGCGGAGGATGGTCTCGCCGTAGGCGCGGCGGTAGGCTGCGTTCTGTCCGCGAACGACCGCATCGTCGCACGCAAGCTCAATATCCTCCTGCGCGAAGCGCACGATCAGATATACGAGCGGGTTGAACCAGTGTACGCACTGCGCCGCTGTCAGCAGCAGCTTGAGCCACAGGTCGCCGTGACGGCAGTGCGTCAGCTCATGGCGGAAAATGAAGGCGGCATCTGCGGCCGAAATGTTCTCGTCCGGCAGATAGAGTGCCGGGCGGATAAAACCCGCGAGCATCGGGCAGTCTGCGGCAGGGGAGATCAGAAGCGGAATTTTCCGGGAAATACCGAGACCGCTGCGCTGAGAGGCCAGAACATCGAGCAGGTCGGCGCGTTCCGCCGGTACTGCCGTGCGGTCCAGCCGCCTTTTCAGCATTCCGTAGCTGACAGCCTGCCGGATGGCGGAAATGCCGACGCCGGCGAGCCACAGACCGAGCAGGACTGCGGTCAGGTTGAAGGTTGTTGTCTGGCTTGTGCCTGCATGGCTGAGCGCGGCCGCCTGTTCGTCCGTTACCCATCGGGCCGGCGTCTGCTCGACCGGCAGACCGGCCTGCTCGAACAGCATCCGGTCGTCCTGCATCACATAATTCGTGCGCGGCGTGACCTGCACCGGCGCTTCCGGCAGCGTCAGCTGCACCGGAACGAGCAGCCGCAGTGCGAGCAGCGCCCAGACCAGACAGACCGCGCGCGCCGGATAGCGTTTTTTGAGCACGCGGCGCAGCAGCAGCGGCACGAGCGCCGCAAGCGAAACGGTCAGTCCGGTCTGCATCAGATTGTTCATAATCTGCATATACGAAATCCGCATAAGATCCCCTCCTCACTGCTCCTGCGCGTCCAGAAAGGCACGCAGCTCGTCGATGTCCTGTTCGCTCAGCGCACCGGCGTCCGACAGGCTCGCCACGAGATTTTTCACTGAGCCGCCGCACAGACGCCGGATAAAGCCGACGCTTTCGCGCTGGCGGTAGTCCTCCTCCGAAACGAGCGGCGTATACAGGTTCTGCCGTCCCTCCTTGGTACAGGACAGAAAGCCCTTGTCGGTGAGACGCGACAGGAACGTGAGCACGCTCGTCATTTTCCAGTCGCTGCTCGCGTGCTGCTGTACATCTGCCGCCGTGACGGGCGGCGTGAGCGTCCAGATGGTCTGCATGACCTCAAGCTCCGCATCGGGAAGCCGTTTTGTCTGTGCCATAGTCAACCCTCCTTGTTCTACAAATGTAAAATACCTTTTATTGATTATATTCTACAATAGTAGAATAGGGATGTCAAGCCTGTTTTTCAATTTTCAGAAGGGGAGAAGGGCGGCGTTTTCGTTGCGGTTTTTGCGGATTTATGATAGACTATAATTAGAAAAATCCGGGCAGATGAGCTGCCGCAGGAAAAACGGAGGGCTTTTCTATGTTACTTATCCAGAATGGCCGCGTGCTCGATCCATGGACGGGAACGGACGCGCAGCTTGATGTGCTGATCGGGAACGACGGCGTGATCGCGAAGATCGCGGAAAAAATCGACGCCCCGGCGGACTGCAAGATCTTTGATGCGGCAGGACTGACCGTTTCGCCCGGTTTTGTGGACGGACATGTTCATTTCCGCGACCCCGGCCAGACGCAGAAGGAGGATGTGCTAACCGGCGCGGCTGCGGCTGCGGCAGGCGGCTACGCGACGGTGATCTGCATGGCGAACACCGTTCCGACCTGCGACACGCCCGAGATCATCCATTATGTCACGGACAAGGCGAAGGACTGTCCGGTTCAGGTTTTGCAGGCTGGCGCGGTCACGAAGGGCCTGAAGGGCGAGAAAATGACCGATTTTGACGCGCTGCTCGCGGCCGGAGCGCCCTGTCTGACCGATGACGGCATCAATCTGACGAGCGCGGGACTGTGCCGCCGCGCGATGGTCGAGGCAGCGAAGCGCGACGTTATCCTGTCGTTCCATGAGGAAGAGCCCTCGCTCGTGCCCTCTCCGGGTGTAAACTACGGCTCGGAAGCCGCGAAAAAATTCGGCGTGCCGGGCGCGATGGCGGCGGCGGAGACCTCCATGATCGCGCGCGATATTGCGCTGGCTCTCGATACCGGCGCGCGCGTGCTGTTTCAGCATGTTTCGAGCGGTCAGTCCGCCGCGCTCATTCGAGCGGGCAAGGCGCTCGGCGCGAAAATCTATGCCGAAGTCACGCCGCATCACCTCAGTCTGACCGAGGATGATGTTCCGGCGCACGGCACCTGCGCGCGTATGAATCCGCCGCTGCGCAGAGAGGCGGACCGTCAGGCGCTCATTGAAGCGCTCGCGGACGGAACGATCGATATGATCGCGACCGACCACGCGCCGCACACCGCAGAGGAAAAGGCGCGCGACTTCGCCAAGGCGCCCTCGGGCATCACGGGTCTGGAGACCGCGTTTTCCGTGTGCAACACGTATCTGGTCAAGACCGGCCGCCTGACTCCAATGCAGCTTCTCGAAAAAATGAGCAGAAATCCGGCAGAGGTGTATGGCCTGACCGGACGCGCCGTCCGAGAGGGAAATTACGCCCGTCTGGTGCTGCTCGACTGGGACAGCGAGAAGATATACAGCGAGTATAAATCAAAAGGAATTAACACGCCGTATACAAACGAAAAGCTGACCGGTTCGCCCCGTGCGATCGTGACCGGAGAAAAAATCACCGAATAAAGTCGAAAAAGCTCCGTTTCCGCAGCAGTGTGCCGGGAAACGGAGCTTTTTTATTACAGTTTTTCCAGCTGAAAGGGAGTGGTCTGGTAGACGTAGTAGTTG
>ENA-OQRA01001656-OQRA01001656.1-human-gut-metagenome-genome-assembly--contig:-NODE-1656-length-11745-cov-4.624808_pt1 | contig 11745 bp, 8 predicted proteins | sample MGYA00243238_ERZ505106 | MGnify/ENA primary metagenome ERZ505106 (study PRJEB26097, sample SAMN02711298) | human gut metagenome | biome: Gut microbiome | host: Homo sapiens | place: Denmark: Copenhagen...
AGATCTGCTTTTCTTGATCTTTCATGTATATTTAATTATCTTTCTCATTATCTATTTTGTTTGTGATCAACTGTAATTTAAATTCGAAATCTTGCCTATTTTTTTGTACAATCGTACTTAAAATCAATCCAGAAAAGAATGCCTGCAACGCTGCAAGTGCTATAAATCCACTTACGATCAAAGTTGGGAAATTCGGTACCAGACCTGTATGAAGATATGTCATAAATACGGGTATAAATAATCCTGCCGCAATAATCATAAGCAAGAATGCCATACTTCCAAAAAACTGAAATGGTCTATAACCTTTAAACAGTTTTATGATCGTAAATAATACCTTCATACCATCTGTATAAGTATTTAATTTAGATTCGCTTCCATCTGGTCTATCTCGATATTCGATGATCACATTATCAACCAGCATATTTTTATCTACTGCATGAATGCTCATTTCAGTTTCGATTTCAAATCCCCTGGATAACACTGGAAATGTTTTAACAAACTGATAGCTAAAAGCTCTATATCCAGTCATAATATCCCGGATATTACTTTTAAAAAGATGATTAATTGCAGCTCTCACCATGCTATTTCCAAGATTATGAAAAGGTCTTTTATTTTCCTCAAAATAGGTAGATGATAATCTGTCCCCTACAACCATATCCACCTTGTATTCTAAAACTTTTTCTGCCATTTCTCGTCCAAATTGGGCAGGATATGTATCATCTCCATCAATCATGATATAACATTGCGCATCAATTTCTCGAAACATCCTTCGGATCACATTTCCTTTTCCCTGTTGATATTCATTTCTTACAATAGCTCCTGCTTCTTTTGCAATCTCTACTGTACGATCTGTGGAATTATTGTTATATACATAGATTGTTGCCTCTGGAAGTTCTTTCTTCCAATCCTCCACTACTTTTTTAATTGTCTTTTCTTCATTGTAACACGGAATCAATACTGCAATTTTTTCCATTACGCATTCTCCTTTGTTAAAATTCATTATATTCTTTATATATTATTTCATTTACAAATGCAACATATAAAATCGTACTCGCTGTAATCGGAAGCATATATCGCATATCGCCATTTACAGGTGATGCCAGACATATAAGGAATGATGTCACTACTGGCAAAAATGCAATCCAATATCTGATCGTCTTTTTAAAAGAACATACCATGCCAAGCAATCCAATCAAAATCCATAAATATATCATCGGTTTTGTAAATAATGTCAATGGAGTTTTCTGATATATTGTATCTAAAACCCCATGATATATATCTCTTATATATTTTGTTTTTTCTAAATAATATATTTTATATTCTTTTTGATATATATTCATACTTTCTGGCTGTACATAATATCCATATGGATATCTTATTTCTGTCATATAACCCCAATATCCATATGTCCCATTTAACGTTGCCTGAATATAAGCCGTCGGATGCTTCTTAAGCATTTCAAACCATATGTTAAAATAATCTTTTAAATATTCGTCTTTCTGTTTGTAAGTATTCTTTACTGGGTCAGAAAGATCTGGATCATAATTCTTTCCGATCGTATCGTAATCTAATACTTTTCGAATCACTTTTTCCTCTTCCGTCGAAACATCATTTCTATAATATTTTACATATCTCGCTGTCTGTTGAAAAGGGATGGAGAGCATCTCCTGCTTTCCGCCAGGCTTCACACCTGCCATGGGAAGAATTGCTTTTTGGTAAACCTCCCAAAACGCCACCATTATTATAAATAAAACTATCAATTGTCTTCGATATTTTTTTACACCTACAATACAAAACGGCATCGTAAAAATTAATATATAAAACCCGTTGTGTCTGACCAAACATAATAATAAAGAGACTATTAAAAACAAAATACTCTTAACTTTTGAATCAAATATCTTCTCTGGTTCTAATACTATATCAAATATAAATAACACAAATAAAACAAATATTGGATAAAATAATGTGTCTTTTACTGCTGTCCTTGCATATGCCGACCAGATAGGAAAAAATCCATAAAATGCTAATCCTGTAAAACGAATCCAATACTTTGTATTCTTCTTATGCATCCAATAAAAACATATTGCGAAAACACCACTTGTAAATAACAATGTAAATAACAGATACACTGCGATTCCTACATTTTGACATCCAATGTTTCTTCCAAATTTGACAAACATCCCTTCAAACAATGTCGTCAATACAGGATGATGATTCGTCAGATTTCCACTGAAAAACTGCTCATACTGTCGTATAATATCATAAGTTAAACAACCCGGAAAATACAAAATATAATTTGGAAGCCATAAAACAATCAGAATGCTCCAAGGAACTGCTATAGGATGATGATCAAATATTTTTTCTCCTATCCCACTGTTTGCTTGAGTCTTTAACCTTATAAAAGACTTCCCCGCTTTTGAATATAATACATTCATGATCATATGTACGATCATTGTAAGAATCATCGTCACGATCAATGCACTGATCATATGTTTTTTATCGCATATGATCAGTGACCAGTTATCTCTCTGATCATAACTTATAGATATAACCATGCATATTGAAAATAAAAATGATATAATCCATGAAATGATTCGATTATTCTGATGCATTGACTGCCTTTCCTCGTTTCTCTTCTTTTTCTTTTCCCTTAAATAATCCCATCAACTGATAAAATGCCAGACCAAATACAAATGCCTTTAAATTGTAAGCGGCTGGAAAATATGCTTCTACCCCGCATGCGATAAATCCAATTTCTAAAAGCACCATAGCCCCAAAATATCCCTTTTTATAAAGTACCCATACAGCTATAAGCATAAAAGCACAAAAAAGTCCAAACACAATTGGCCCATATTCCAACAATGTTCTTACAATTCCTAATTCTGTTACGTATCCATCATTGGCCTGTGTATAAATTCCATATCCACAAACCTTTCCACCAATGTTACTTCCAAACAGAGGAATTCCAGCTCCAAGAAAACAGTTCCGTGCAACTGTCAATCGTCCTGTGATCAATTGATCTAATCTCATAAATGTTGGATCTGTCAATTGAGAATAAAGTCCATAATATATAGATAAGAAAATTCCTACAAGATTTCCGATTTCTAATAAAATCAGTGAAATCTTAAACTCATAAATTTTTCTTGCATATCTTAAAATAAAATAGGCAATGATCGCTGCTGATCCACAATAAAATGCTGTTCTTGATTTTGATAGTTGATAAAACTCATAGTTGAAATAGAACATGATCGCAAATGCCCACCATTTCATTTTCTTATAATAAGCATATAAAAAACTAACAATCAAAACCATGATCATAAGATGAATCGTGTTCGCATGCCATGTGCAAAACTTATATCGTACTTCTATCATTCCTCGCCCATAATCTTTTACTGTTGTTAATTTATCTGGTGCATTCATAAAGAACCATGTAAAACCATAGCTTAACCCAACAAATCCACATGCAAATACTGCTTTCATCACTTTCTTAAGATCTACGTCTTTCATCGCCAGAATGATCAGATAATTTGCGGGGTAATCAATTCCTCCAGAGCTTTTCCAACATAAATACATCAAAACAGCTCCTGCTGCTCCAATAATCACTTCTTTCCATTGATATTTTGTTAATATTATTTTGACCACAAAACAGATTAATCCAATATAAAATAGTCTTTGCACTGGAATTTGTCTTGTCGGATCTTTCTCTACATACCAATAGTAAGCTATATAAAAAAAGTAGTATGTAATATAGAGTATTGTTCCTAATAAAAAGAACATCTCTCCGACCCATTGTCTTTTATTTTCAATCTTCATCTCTATTGCTCCTGTTTATTTTTCAAAAAAGCCATCGTATATTCTACGACAGCTTTTGTCTAATGCTATGATAATGAAATAATTAATCTTCTGTTCTATATCCATCCGGATTCATAGACTGCCATTTCCAGGAATCTGCACACATTTCTTTGATTCCTTTTTCTGCAGTCCATCCTAATTCTTCTTTTGCTTTTGCCGCATCACAATAGCATGTTGCAATATCTCCAGCTCTTCGTGGTTTGATCTCATATGGAAGTGTCTTTCCACAAGCCTCTTCATATGCATGTAAGACATCTAATACACTATATCCGATTCCTGTTCCAAGGTTGTAGATACGTACTTCTGGTTTTTCTTCAAATTTCTTTAATGCCTTCACATGTCCTTTGGCAAGGTCTACAACATGGATATAATCACGGACACCTGTTCCGTCTGGTGTGTCATAATCATCACCAAAGACTCCTAATTTCTCAAGTTTACCAACTGCTACCTGTGCAATATATGGTACTAAGTTATTTGGAATTCCCTTTGGATCTTCTCCGATCAGTCCACTTTCATGTGCTCCGATAGGGTTAAAGTAACGAAGTAATACGACATTCCATTCTGGATCTGCGACATGGAAATCTGTTAAAATCTGCTCTAACATTCCCTTTGTCTGTCCATATGGGTTTGTGATCTGTCCTTTTGGGCATTCCTCTGTAATTGGAATGAAAGCTGGATCTCCATAGACTGTTGCTGAAGAACTAAAGATAATATTCTTCACTCCATGATTTCTCATCACATCACAAAGGATCAATGTTCCTGTGATATTGTTATGATAATATTCTAATGGTTTCTGTACAGATTCTCCAACTGCTTTTAATCCTGCAAAGTTGATCACAGAGTCAATATCTTCTGCATCAAAGATCTTCTCTAATGCTTCACGGTCTAAAACATCTGCCTCATAAAATTTTACTGTTTCCCCTGTGATCTGCTCTACTCTCTTTAAAGCTTCTTCACTGGAATTATATAAATTGTCTACTACGACAACTTCATATCCTGCATTTAAAAGTTCCACACATGTATGGCTGCCGATATATCCAGCACCACCTGCTACTAAAATAGCCATGATCTCTCCTCCATTATTGTATATATTATTTATTTACACTATTTTTTATCATACCACATTTCACGATATCATTAAAGTTTTTCTTGTAAAGTAATTATTGGGCACTCGTCTATCTCTGAATCTTTCGTCCTTCAATATAATAACGTTTTTCACAAGCATGTCCCATGGAAAATGTCTTTCTTGGCAGTGTTCCGTCTGTCATCACACTTGGAAACAGCTGATCTTTCTCCATTGCTGGAAGTTCAATTCCTATCGTCTGCTCTTCTTTTGACAGTTCTTTTAAGACATCTTCTCCGTGGATATAATCAATACATCCTGAATTGTCTTTGAGATATTTATCTAAAAATGTCTGTATTTTATCAACTGCTAATTGATGTTTATGTAAATTCAAATGGAGAACTTCTTCCTTCTTTCCATAATAGCAACGAATTGTTTGTCCTTCTTCGCTGCAACATTCTGTTTTTAATGCATGTATTAATTCTTCTGGATCTGTTCCAGTAATGACTCTGTGAATTGGTTCAAACTGCTGGGAATCATCATGTAGATTCTCGAGTTCTACCAATGCATATCTCGCTGGATGATCTTTGATATGTTCCCATTGATGATTTTTCTTTAACTTCTCGTAACAGGCTTTTGCTGTTGCCAGAGAATGGTTTCCGTCTCCGACTGCATAGACCATTGGATCATCACTTAAATCTTTATATTTTTCTGTCATTTGTTCTTCATATGATCGTAGTTTTTCTAAAAATTGTTCTTTGACCTCTCCGTCTACCAGCCATCCTGCGATATGTCCGCCTTCCTGCATCAGATCAAATTCATATAATTTCTCAAGATCTGCCTTCTGCTCTGTTACGATTTCTAATACTTCATTTTTCCAATCATCGCATAGCAAGATCACGTGTGGCAATTCAATCGGTGCCTGATAACGAATCTTCATTCTTGGTGGGATTCGCTCCATGACTGTTTTCTCTGTGGAACGGATCTTTGCTTCGTGTTCTGGCGTATAACTATATTGTTCCAGATCGATCGCACCTACGATCCCTCTTCGAATCTTTCCATTCTGCAAGGTTCTTTCCACATAAACCAAAGAATTTTCATAAGTTTTCAACAGATGATCATCTGCATAATTCTTCATTGTGGATTGAATCTTTCGGATCTTTTCATCTTCTTCCTCACTTCCAAGATATGCTTCTGGAAGCATTAGATGTAACGTTGAAGGCGTATTTCCTACATACTCTTTTACTTCATCCCAGTATTCTGGCTGAGATGAAAACTGGTCACAAGCGATCACGGCCCATTTCTTCATAGAATCTACCTGTGGCATTAAAATATTTGCTGGTAAAAATGTTTCGCTCATGTTTCTTGTTCCTCTTTTCTTATATGACATAAATCTTTATAACTCTTTTTCACACATATCTAACGCTGCTGCAATAACCGCATCCATATCGTAATATTTATATTCTCCGAGTCTTCCCCCGAAGATGATATTTTCTTCTTTCTCGGCTAATTTCTTATACTCTTCATATAATTTTCCATTCTTTTCGTCATTGACTGGATAATATGGTTCATCTCCTAATTTCCATTCAGAACTGTATTCACGACTGATAACAGTCTTTGGAAGGTCGTTTCCTTCTTCGTCTTTTCCGAATTCAAACCACTTATGTTCAATAATCCTTGTCCATGGTGTCTCGGCATCTGTGTAGTTCACAGCTGCATTTCCCTGGAAGTTTGGCTGATCTAATACTTCTGTCTCAAATCTTACGGAACGATATTCTAATTCACCTAATTTATAATCAAAATATGCATCAATTGGTCCTGTGTAGATTACTTTCTCTGCTAATGCATCCAGTTCTTCTTTGTGTTCAAAATAATCTGTATTTAAACGAACTTCTACATCTCCTAACATATTTGCGATCATCTTTGTATATCCGCCCACTGGGATTCCCTGGTATAAGGCGTTGAAATAGTTATTATCAAATGTTAAACGTACTGGTAATCTCTTAATGATAAAGGATGGAAGCTCTGTACATGGTCTTCCCCACTGTTTTTCTGTGTATCCTTTGATCAGTTTCTCGTAAATATCTGTTCCAACTAAGCTGATCGCCTGTTCTTCTAAATTTTTTGGTTCTGTGATCCCAGCTTCTTTCTTCTGCTGTTCAATCTTATCTGCAGCTTCCTGTGGTGTGATCACACCCCACATCTTATTGAATGTGTACATATTAAATGGCAGAGAATATAATTCTCCTTTGTAATTTGCAACTGGTGAGTTTGTGAATCGATTAAACTCTGCAAACTTTGTAATGTAATTCCATACTTTTTTATTGTTTGTATGGAAGATATGGGCTCCATATTTATGTACATGAATCTTCTCAATATCTTCTGTGTATACATTTCCTGCAATATTTGGTCGTTTGTCGATGACTAAGACCCTCTTTCCTTTTGCTGTTGCCTGCTGTGCAAAGACGGCTCCGTATAAACCGGAACCTACGATCAGATAATCATATTGTTTCATTTTTGTTTTGTCCTTTCTTGTAAACTTCTTATCTCTCCTCGTTGTTATTACATTACAACCATACATCGCTTTTTATAAAATGAAATTCCATAGCAAAATACTTCCTCATATTCATCTTCATATTCTTTTGCATACATCTTTTCTTTGATTTGCTGAATTGCTTTTTCGCAGTCTTGTTCTAATTCTTTTGCTTTCTTTGAACATTTTACCTCAAAAACAGCAACTTTTCCTTCATATTCATTGATAATTACGATGTCACTTCTTCCTTCTCCATGCTCTTTATTAGATTGTACATTATATCCAGCGCCTGCAAAAATCCCCGCAAGAAATGCATGATAGAAATCCTCTTTATAATCGTGATAACTGATTGTGCGTCGTAAAAGAATATTCATTTCTTTTGTCAGATTCACACTGTCACCATTCCACACTGCATCAAACAATAAAGTCCGATTCCATTTTCTGGTACTGTCATCAAACCACTGTATAACCGTCGTTTCAAATATATCCCTGATTTCTTCATTCGGTATCATAAGTGCAATCGCACCGTCAGGCAGCACCTCATCCGTTTGTTCATTCCGCGCTTTTGTGAGGTATCCTGTCAGATACAGCATACTCCACAGGTTATCCTCCGAAGAATGTAAATAATCGTAAGTCAGATTTTCATCCACACGCTGAACAATTGTTTCTCCAGCCATTAAATTTTCCAGCTTCTTCGTGATGCTGCTTCCTGAATGATCGATAAAAGAACGAATAATTGCATTATCGCTGGTATTTTTCCAATAACTGACCGGCTTAGCCTGTGGATTGTGCTGCAGCTCCAGCAGATAATTCATCACATCCCACGGACAATAAACATCAAAGTCACCAAAGTGATATCCGTCATACCATTTTCGGATATTTTCCGCCTGATCTTCTGTCTCTGCATCTGCTAAAATCTGATCCACCTCGCTCTGGACAAAGCCAAAGTATTCATTCAGGCGTGAATCTGTGATAGTGTCAGACACAAAATTATTGGTTCCTGTAAAAATACTTTCTTTAGCAATTTTCAGACATCCTGTGACAACAGCAAAACAAAGTGCCTGATTATCTTTCAAAGCCTGCAATAGTCCTTTCATGACATCTAACATCTCGTTGTAGTAACCATGCGCATTTGCCTTTGCAACCGGAACATCATACTCATCTATCAAAAGTACTACTGCCTTACCATAATGCTGCTGCATCATAGTCGTCAAAAGAACAAGACTGCTTTTCACTTCTTTTTCCGAACCACATCCATGCGCAATATTTGTAAACGTTTTCTTTTGAAACTCCGTTACATGACTGTCTTCAAGCAGATAAAGATGTTTGTTATACAGATCGGCAAACACCATTGTCAGCATATCGTATGCACTTGTAAAGTTCAGACCATCCACCTGCCGGAATGATACGGAAACCGTCGGACATTGATTCATCCACTTGCTGCATAATTCACTCTGGCGTGCAATCTCAAGACCTTCAAATAGTTTCCGACTGTTTTTTCGAATATCAAAAAAGCTTTCTAGCATACTCATTCCGAGTGTTTTTCCAAATCGACGTGGTCGGGTGATCAACGTCACTTCTGCTTCTGTTTTGAGAAGTTCCTCGATCAGACCAGTTTTATCAACATAATAAAATCCATTATTGCGGATTTTTTCAAAATTAGAAATACCAACCGGGATGTTTAAGGCTTTCATTTTTGCGACTCCTTCCTCCGTTCTCATGATTTCTATGATACCATGAATCACTTATGCACACAAGAAAATATCGTCTGATTGCTCTATACGATCGCTCTATACGAAAATCACCGGAATCATTAAGACTCCAGTGATCTTCGTGCATACATTTATTCAATTGAAATCAGCTTTTCTAACCGGAACGAGTAGATCAGAATCTCCTTCACCTTCAGTTTCCGGGTGGCAAAAACCCGCTCCAACGCATCCGCATAAAGCTTTAACTGTGTTGCATAACGGTCAATCAGCTCCTGCGCAGTATCCACACGATCTGTCTTGTAATCCAGGACTGTGATTCCGTCATCCTCAATCCAGAAAACATCAATGATTCCCTGAATTAAAGTTAAATCTTCCTCATGCATATGATTTTCCCGCGACACATTTTCTAACACAATTTCCTGTTGTGCATTTTCAGTCTGCACCTCATTTTCTATCATCTGCGCACCTGCTCCGAAACCATAATTTTCCAGTTCTTCTTCCGTAAATCCCATGACAAATGGTTTCTCACGGTAAAGCGCTCCCATGCGCTGTGCGAGAGCCATCCGCTTTCCTGTTTCCGAGGAAACAAAATCTGCCACAATCTGCTCTTTCACGAGTGCACGCATATCCGCAGTGATCTTCTCCTCTTTTTCCATAGCGTCCATCTGTTCCTGTACGCTTTTTTCTGAAGTAAAATCGTAGCACTCCATGACACGGTGTACTGCGGTTCCTCTGAGTGCGCCACGGTTTGCTGTATTTGATTCTATTTTCTGTTCTGCTTTACTTTCTGCTTCCTGCCCTGCATCCTGTGCCTTATTTTGTGCCTCCTGTCCCACGATTCCCTGTCTCTGGATAAAAAGAGGGATCGTTGGCGTCACAGGTTCTTCCAAAAATGCCGGAATGGTCTCCTCCTGCTCCGCCTCAAATTTCTCACGCATTGCACGGTGCTTTAATTCGGATACGGAATATTTGTTTTTCCTCAAAACGTCAACCTGATATGGATAACGCTGCAAAAATCGCTGTTTTAACTGTCCAACCAGCTGTGTGTCCGCCGCTTCAATCTCTTCGATCCGCTCTGTCAAATCTTCATTTTGCTCTAACTGGTTTTCCACTTCGTCTAAGACAAGCTCTGCCGCTTCCACGATCCGAACCGGGTATTTGTCCCCATAGGAAAGCACTGCCGGAAGTATCCAGTCCAGATAACCGGAAGCCCCTTCTCTTGTAAGGTAGGAAAGCGGTCTGTCTGCTGCTTTCGAAAGATTCGCCTGCTGTCTGTAAAATTCCAGTTTTTCGGCTGCATCTTTTAAGGTTCCGGTGAGAATGAGCTTTTCTTTTGCACGGGTTAAGGCAACGTAAAGTACACGAAGTTCCTCGCCGAGATTTTCCAGCTCGATCTGCTTTGCAATCGCCTTCTTTGCGATAGTCGGTGATTTGATACGCTTTTTTCCGTCCATGTAGTCAAGACCGATGCCGAGTTCCGGGTGAAGTACCATTTTGCTCCGCGTGTCCTGCTTATTGAAATTTTTGCCCATTCCGCTCACGATCACAATCGGAAACTCAAGACCTTTGCTCTTATGGATACTCATGATCCGGACAACGTCCTCGTTCTCCCCGACCATGTCTGCCTCACCGAAATCCACATCATATTTTTGCAACTCATCGATATAACGCACAAAATGAAACAGTCCTTTGTAACTCGTCTTTTCGTAGGCTGCGGCTTTTTCCAAAAGCATGTTTAAATTCGCTGTTCTTCTGCTTCCTGCCGGCATTGCCGCCACATAATGACCGTATCCGGTCTCGCGCAGGATGATCTCGATCAGCTCATGGATCGGAGTGTCCGGGACGAGCTGCCGTAATTGCCTGTATTTTTTGTAAAATTTGAGCAATTTCCGGTGAGCGGTTGTCTCTATATCATCTTCTTTTTTCCCGTCCGCGTTTCTTCCCTGCTTCTGATCTGCCTCTGAATCTGCCTCTGAATCTGAAATTTCTTTTTGCCCGTCCTCTTCATAAAGTCCTTCTGCCAGTTCGAGCACCGCTTCATGAAAAGGCACACTGCCATCTTCAAGCCTTAACACCGCAAGCTCCTCATCAGTAAGCCCTGCCATCGGCGAGCGGAGTACTGCCGCCATCGGGATATCCTGCCTTGGGTTATCCAAAAGCCTCAGCATGGACAGCACCGTCTGTACTTCCACCGTGGAAAAATATCCGGTCGAAGAAACCGTGTGCGCCGGGATCCCATTTCCGTTCAGCACTTCCACAAGGGAATCCGCCCAGCCGGACAGGCTGCGAAGCAAAATTACAATATCGGAGTAACGTGCCGCCCGAAGTTCTCCGGTCGCCTTATCGGTGACAGGCTGCGTTTTCATCAGGTGTCTGATCTCCTCCGCCACAATTTTTGCTTCTAACGTCTTTTTATCGGAAAGTTCTGTGTCCTCCAATAATTCGTCATTGCTGCCTGCGAGCAGGATCTCCGGGGTGAAGTCTGCGCTGACAGGATAGCTTGCCCCCGGATACAGTGCAGCCTCCGCGTCATACTCCACATTTCCAAGACTCCGCGCCATAATTTTATAAAAAATATCGTTTGTGCA
>ENA-OQRA01001665-OQRA01001665.1-human-gut-metagenome-genome-assembly--contig:-NODE-1665-length-11695-cov-6.083419_pt1 | contig 11695 bp, 9 predicted proteins | sample MGYA00243238_ERZ505106 | MGnify/ENA primary metagenome ERZ505106 (study PRJEB26097, sample SAMN02711298) | human gut metagenome | biome: Gut microbiome | host: Homo sapiens | place: Denmark: Copenhagen...
GCTATCACTACCGCCTCGGGCATGAACTTACGGGCTTGTTCTACCAATAAATCGAAAAATTTTCCTGCGGCACATACGATATATCCCGGTGCAATACTGAAAGCGGATAATCTGTTATAGGTTTTCCATCTAAAAGTATCATTCCTTTTTTACAGTCATATACGCGGAGAAGCAGATCAGCGAGAGAGGATTTTCCACTTCCAGTACGCCCTAATATGCCAAGCATTTCACCCTTTTTTATATGGATATTTACATCCCGGAGAACAGGTTTTGTCCCATCAGGATATGTAAACGTCAGATGATCAAGTTTTATATCTCCACTTATCCCCAGATCTGGATTTTCAGGCACCATATCCACAATGTCAGGTTTTTCCTCAAAGATGGTTTTTATCCTTCCCCATGCCGCAACAGCCTGGCTGAATGTATTTATACAATCACCTGCTGCTATCATAGGCCAGACAAGCATATCGATATATGAATTAAATGCCACAAACTGTCCTATCGACACCTGACCATCTAATACCATTTTTCCACCGGCAATAAGTGTCACGATCACACTTATTCCTATTACTGCATCAAGTGCCGGGCCGAAAAACGCACGGAGTTTTACTACATCAAGATTCTTTTCCCTGCTGTTTTCACATGCTTTTTCAAATGCCTTAAAATCCTCATCTTCCTGTACAAACGCTTTTACAACACGGATTCCTGCTATGCTCTCCTGTACTTTATCTGATAAAAATGAAAATGCATCCTGCCTTTTTACCTGACGTTTTTTAGATTCCATCCCATAAAAATAACATCCTACCGCTATAAATATAAGCGGGACAAAAGCAAACATCGTAAGCTTAAAGTCAACATAGACTATCATCTTTACAAGGACCATGATCGTCATAATAACAGCATCGAATGTTGTGATCACGGCCATTCCTGTTCCCATACGCACTGCCTGAAGATCATTTGTAAAATAAGCCATGAGATCTCCCGTTTTATGGCTATTATAATAACGTGCTGATAGAGTTTCCATATGGGAAAACATATCATCCCTAAGCCTGTACTCTATCCCTCTTGATGCGCCAATAATAAAATACCTCCATCCAAAACGGCCTATCATTATTATAATCCCAGCTATAAAGATTTTAAGTATAACCCATTCCACACCTCTTATATCAAGTATTCCCGATGTGATACCATCTATTATCTCACCGATAAACTGAGGTATATACAGATTTGCGAGATCTACCATCATAAGAACAAATACACCTATCGCATAATGCCATTTATATTTTAATATATAGGGTAATAACGTATATTTATTCTGCCTCATAAAAATTTGCTCCCATTTAAATTTCTTACTTAAACCTCCCACATTCTATTATGTCAAGATGCCATCAACATTCTGTATGTGGAAAGTTATAGTTCATTATTATTCTGCCTGCAGATCAAATGAAAAAATATAAACCGGATTATTAGCCTGCATAAGGTGATATCCGCCAATTTTTTTTGCCTTGCCCACATTTATGCAGACAGCCTCAAAATCTGAAATATTAAAATCATCTGCTATGTCTGAAACCTCTGCTATAGTTTCAAGACTTACGGCATTTATCACTATACGCATTCCGGACTTTTTATCTGCAAGTGACTGGATTATTTCCCTGAGATTTCCTTTGCTTCCACCTATAAATACATTAGTCGGTACCGGAAGGTTATCAAATCCCGATGGCGCAAGATTTTCTATTACTTTAACATTTGCAAGATTTTGTTTTTTACAATTTTGTTTTGTAAGATTTACCGCATCCGGATTAGTCTCTATTGCGTATACCTTTATATCTGGCGACATAGCGGCTGCCTCGATCGATATTGAACCTGTTCCACATCCGATGTCAAAAACCACAGAGTTTTCCACAAGCTTAAGCTTGCAGATCGACAAATGCCTTATCTCTTCCTTTGTCATAGGCACCTTGTCCCGGATAAAATCATCATCCCTAAATGATGGTGCCAGTTTCCTTGGGACTGCCTTTTCATTTCGTATCATACCAACATAAAGTCCCGGTTTAAATGCTGTACTGCCAGTAAGTTCCTGCGGCCTTAAGCTGATCATTTTTTCATCATCATACGATAATTGATATCCGATATCCATTTTAATGTCTGGAATATCACTGACAAGTTCTGCTATCTGTATTATATCCTCACCGCCAGAAGTAATAAAGATTATTTTTTTTGAATGCAGTGCATGAAACCTCAGCTTTGGCATCCATATTTCTCTTTCAATTCCATGTGTTGAAATGATAACTGCATCCTCCCAGCTTTCACCGGTCCTTGCGGCTAGTGCCTGCACCGAAGATATCCCCGGCATCATTGATACATTTACACCCGGCAGCTTCTCCATCTGTTTCCTAAGGTTCTTCGCTCCACTGAAAAATCCTGTATCACCTGAAAATAATACAACTGCCTTTATATCACGTCCGGCATTTTCATTTATAACCGGAATGATATCCTTTGCAAGATAATACTGATACACCTTTGCATTATTACTTATAAATCCGTAAGCACTCTCTATCATACGTTTTGCGCCAAATATTAAATCAGCATTTGCTATTGCATTTTTCACATTTTCTGTAATACCACACTTATCTCCCATACCAATCCCGGCGAGAACTACATTTATGATACTTTTGGGTAATATAAGTTTTAAAATTTCTTCAAGACTGTATTCTGTATCATATATTTTTTTTGATGGCTTTTTTATCATAAAGATCCTTGTTCCGGTCTGTTCTGCTGCCGCTATCTTTTCATCTACTCCTCCGGTTTTTCCACTCTCTTTTGTGACTATATTTTTTATATTGTACTGATGGATAATGCCCGTATTCATTTCTCTGGTAAATGGTCCCTGCATTGCAATTATCTGACGCCCCTCGAGACCATTTTCATAACATAAAGAAAGGCTTTCCATCCCTGGAATGACACGGACTACAAGCCTTTTCTTTAACTCTTCATAATGGCAGAAAACACCAAGTTCCTTGCTTCCTGTAGTAAGAAGGATATTTCCTTTTGTATTAGCGAGAGCTTTAGCACACTCCGCAGAATTTTCATACTCATAAATAGAGGTTCTGTTTTTATCCGGACTGCTATCTGCACTGTCATCTATAATACTGCCTGACACATTTCTTGCCAGACGATACAGCATAATATGGTTCTTTGCAATTTTATTATATTTTTCTACGCTATCTTTAATATTTTCGGACACGATCTGTGCGAACGGATGGGTTGCATCAATTATTAAATCATAATTATTTTTTTCATAAAGCCTCATCATCTGCTCAAGATCAAGCCGTCCCTGCAGAACATGGATAAACTCTGATTCTTCCATAACCTGGTTTCCATATTCTGTTGCTACTGACACATCAGATTTTATCCCACGCTCCGCAAGTTTTTCCGCAAGCGTGCGGCCTTCTGTGGTACCGGCATATATTAGAATTTTTTCAAACTTTTCATTCATATATCATAGCCTCTTTTTGTAACCAGTTTTCCATTTATTATCTCAGAGTGTGAATTTCCGACAAATACTGTCGTAAACATGTTGACCTGTTCTTTCTCTAGCTCAGACAATGTACATACCTTACAGCTTGTACCATTGCGTCCGATATTCTCTACATAGCCACACTTTCTGTCAGGCGATGCTCCCGATGCAAGCATAATATCACACGCCCTCTTTAAATAATCATGTCTCTTATGGCTTGACGGATTATATATCGCTATTGCAAAATCCCCATCTATTGCTGCTTTTAGTCTCTTTTCTATAATCTCCCATGGTGTTAAAAGATCACTTAAGCTTATGACACAATAATCATGGTTTAAAGGACAGCCTAAAACGGCAGCCCCACTGTTTGCCGCTGTTATACCTGGTATCACACATATTTCTATGTCATCATCATATTCTGGTGATAGTTCATATACCGGTGCTGCCATTCCATAAACACCGGAGTCCCCGCTGCAGATCATTGAAACCGTCTTTCCCTCTTCTGCCAGTTCAAAGCACATTCTGCACCGCTCTATTTCCTTACGCATAGGGGTTGTTTTAAATTCCTTGTCAGGAAAATGGTCTTTTACAAGATCCACATATACTGTGTATCCTACAATAACATCGCTTTTTTCTACGGCCTGTATTGCCTGATCTGTCATCATATCAAAGTTTCCCGGTCCCATTCCAACCAGATAAATAATTTTTTTATCGCCCTTCATTTTGTTTCCTTCCTGTTAATTTCATTCCCCTGTTAAATTCATTTCTCCCTTATGCTGTATAACCTGCGCCGCCGAAAATGTCATACCATCATGTGCGGTCTTTTTTACCAGAAGTTTTCCTCCTTCTGCTGCGCACATAGCCGCCCTCTCACAGACATTTGAAACCCCTGTTATTTTCTTTACAAATTCGGATTCTGAAAATCCGCAATCATCGTTTACTTCGTATTTCATATGCGCATTTGCAAGTTCTTCACTTGTAAACACCATAAACGCAACATTATAAAACTGAGCCAGTTCCATAAGCCCTATTTCATTTTTCTTTATATCGATTGATGCTATTGCAAAGACATCTTTCGAAATATTAATTTGCGATTTAACACACATTTCTTCAACAAATGTCTTTAATTCCTCAAATGTTTTTCCTCTTTTACAGCCTATCCCAATGGCAACCTTCTTCGGCCGCAGTTCTACAAGTGTTTTCTTTGGATATTTATCATCTCCTATAGAAATATCTGCGTCAGACATTCCATATGTAACCATTTCAAATTTTGTATTTCCCGGCTCACTTTGAATTTTAACGTAGTCTTCTTCATAAGCCGCCACCTTAAGGGTTTCCCCTCTTAATGCCTTTGCCGAAACTTTTGCTATTCCATCCCTATTTACTATATAAAGTCTGTTTTTCTTTGCAAACAGATCAACAGCAAATCTGTCATTTTTATCTGTAGATGTAGTTATAACTGCAGATGCACCTATCGCCTGCGCTATATTCTCTGCCAGTTCATTCGCACCACCAATGTGCCCGGAAAGAACAGGTATCACAAATTCACCTTTGTCATCAATTACTATAACAGGGCTGTCCGTCAATTTGTCTTTTATAAACGGAGCTATAGAGCGCACTGCTATCCCACATGCTCCTATAAAAATAATTGGAAGCCTTTTATTAAAGGCATCCTCTGTCCACTTGCCCAGATCATCATCCTTATCCCTGTAAATGGGTATAAGATCTAAGCTGTCAGCTTTTGCAAGACGCTTTAAAGCAAGATCTTTTCCTTTTTCTGTAAAAAAACAAACTTTTACTATCATATTCTTTTCCTGAATTCTGTTTCAAAATCAGCAGCATACAACCTTGATTTCCCATAGTCATTGTGCGCAATGGCATCTCCGACTAAAACGATCGCCGTTTTTGTTATGTTATTTTTCTTTGCAATATCTGCAAGTGTGGATATTGTACCTACAAACTTCTTTTCATCATCCCATGTTGCTTTGTATACAAGAGCTGCCGGTGTATCTCTGCCATATCCACCATTTATAAGCCTTTTGGATAATTCCTCGAGCATTCCTGTACTTAAATATATTGCCATGCTTGCCCTATGAGCAGCAAAACTCTCGATGCTTTCTTTCTCTGGCACCGCCGTGCGCCCTGCCATTCTCGTAATGATAAGAGACTGCGATACATCTGGCAGTGTATATTCGATATCAAGACTTGACGCCGCACCAAAACATGCACTGACCCCCGGTGTACTGTCATATTCTATTTCAAGTTTATCAAGCATATCCATCTGCTCTCTGACCGCACCATATATACTCGGCTCACCGGTGTGAAGCCTTACAACATCAAGATTTCTTTCCCAGGCATCCTTCATCACTTCTATCACTTCCTCAAGCGTCATATATGCACTGTTATGTATTTCACATTCTTTCTTTGCATTATCAAGAAGCTGTGGATTTACTAGTGATCCCGCATATATTATGACATCTGCCTGTTCAAGCAGATTTTTTCCCCTTACTGTAATAAGATCTACTGCGCCGCTTCCGGCTCCAACAAAATGTACCATTTTCCTTTTCCTTATAATTATAATAATCTCTCAAGCAGTTCCTTTGCACCAGCACTCTGCGCCAGCAGTCCAAAGTCATTAGAATACATAATGCATTCTATCCTAAGGTTGTCTCCAGCTCTTTTGCGAAGATAAAACATGATTTTATTTATAACCTCATCCATTGTTATCTCCTGCATTCCGGCTTCTCTTAATATTCTTATACCTTCCTCTGTTGTAACGGCTTCAAGCACCTGTGATACTGCTTTAAATTGTTTTTCGCATTCCATGAAGTCTGCATTCCCATGATGTATATTCTGATTCAAAGCTGTCTTGTACAGAGCTCTCAGCGCTGCTGCCGATAGCAGCTCCATCCGGCAATCAGCTTCCTTTGAATGAGTATTCATTATTCCACCTGATACCTTGATAAGCTTTCCTACATGCCCTGTCAAAAGCATACTGCTAAATCCAAGCTGCTTTGCCATATCTATTGTATCACCGATAAAATTGCTGCATTTCACACTCTTGTCAAGATCATATGCGTAATGTGCTTTCATAAAATCAAGTCCATAATTTCCAGGAGATACCGCTGCTATATCAAACCCAAGTGCTTTTTTTTGTTTAAGTTCTACCATAATTGTGTCAAGAAGTGCTTTAGAACTCATAGGTTCAACAATACCACTCGTCCCAAGTATTGATATTCCGCCTACTATCCCAAGTCTTGGATTAAATGTTTTTTCCGCAAGCTCCCTTCCCTCCGCAACCGATATCTCAACATAAAGATCATCCGTGCAGTCACAAAGTTTCATTACTTTTTTTACTTCTTCTTCTATCATCTGCCTTGGTACATGGTTTATAGCTGCATTGCCTACTGGCTGGTCAAGTCCCGGCTTTGTCACTCTTCCGACACCATCCCCTCCATCTATTATCACCTGCGGAAACCCATTTTTTTTATTATAACACTTATGTCCACTTTTCTCATCAAGATATGTTACAGACGCTGTAATATGTGCTCCCGTTGTAACATCCGGATCATCCCCTCCATCTTTTATGACAGAGCAGCTTACACACTTTTCCGAAATATTTATATCTGTTATCGAAGCTTTAAATTCAATTTTTTTCGGAGTAATAATAGTTATATCATGTTTTCTTTTTCCGGTAAGAAGCATGTAGCATGCCGCTTTTGCAGCGGCTGCCGCACAACTTCCCGTTGTAAAACCATATCTCATGTAAATTCTCCTTATCAAGCCTCACAGTCTATATTTTGTGATAGCGGGTTACGGCGCGTTGATTTTTTGTGCCGTAATAAACAATACGTCTATGCGGCATTTACACCTGCTAGGCGAAGTAACTATGAAAGTCCATTGGACAGCTGCACACCACGGCGCCGCCCGGCTTTTTTGCGACAATCCCATAGAATGTTTAAAGCAGTTAATTATATTCCATATATAAGTGCATTACAGATAGCGGCAGCAACATTGCTGCCCCCTTTTCTGCCTCGGTTTACTATATGCGGCACACCGCTTTCTATTATAAGTTCTTTTGCAGCCTCTACATTTACAAAGCCTACCGGAACTCCAATCACAAATGCCGGTGTAAAAATTTCTTTTACCATAAGTTCATGCAGGCTTATAAGTGCAGTCGGTGCATTTCCAACAGCAAATATAACAGGCTTTTTTATTGCTGCAGCATGTTCCATACTTACCGATGCACGCGTGATTTTACGCTCTTTTGCCTCTTTCGCCACGTCTTCATCCGCCATAAAGCAATGAACACATCCTCCATATTCAGCAAGACGCTTTTTGTTTATTCCGGCCTTTGCCATGTTTGTATCCGTAACAATATCTGCACCGGATCTTATAAGATTTCTGGCTATCTGTATGGCATTTTCTGAATAAGTCATTGTCGTGGCATATTCAAAGTCTGCCGTTGTATGGATAACTCGTTTTGTCACCGGTTCCTGCATCTTATCCAGAACAATATGGCGCATTTTTAATTCTTCTCCGATGATTTCAAAGCTTCTTTTTTCTATATCGCCCGGAAGGACATACTCTATTTCTTTTTTTAAATTTTCTTTTAATATTTCACTCATGATCCATATATCCTTTTATGCACGTAATTTAAATGTTTTCGGTGCAATTTTATACACCAGAACACATGCTGTAACACAATACAACATACTAAATCCTATTGCTGCCATGCCAAATACAAATGTCGGGATCTTTATCTGTATCATTGCATAACAGACAACATATGTAAGCGCAGTTACCACCTGATACATTCCACTTTTAATCTCTGTTCCTGCATTATACGGCTGAAGCAGGTAATATATCACCAGATAATGAACTGAAAAGAAAATGCTCTCTGCCGGAAATGTAACAAGAACTACAAGATAATTAATAGGATTTATATGTGGTGCCACCAAAAACAAAGTCATCGCAAAACCACATCCAAGCATAACTGCAGGAACAAGATTTATTTTTATTATTCCTTTAAGTCTTATCTTAAAAAGTTCGAGTATCGCATTCGGCTTTCTATAAAATGTATAAGTCAGCAGACTGTGATCACAGTTCATAAAAAGTGCCTGCGTAAAGCTTGCTCCACGATTGATAAAATACATTATAAAAAGAGATATGGGCAGTTCTTTCATCAAAAGCTCTTTTGTTCCAGCCTTTACATCAGAAAACATAAATGGAGAAACTATGGCTGCTATAACAACCATAAGGCATATAACAGAAATTCTCATCACCGGTTTCCACAATATTTTCTTGTGCCGGTTTACAAACAGTAAGTTCAGGTATTCAAAACCTTTTTTATTGCAGGCTATTTCATCTGAATCATCAATTTGTATTGCTTTCCTGCTTTCTTCAAGTTTAACATTATCTGCCTTTTCGATCTGTACATCAGCCTCTTTCAGCATTTTTCCATAAACTGTGCGGTACTGATCAAATGTCAGTATTTTTCTTATTGACAATATTCCTGTAAAGATCATCACTATCATTATGACTACAGACACCTGTACCGGTATTATGAGCTTTAATGCCGGAAGTCCATATGCTGCAAGTAAGAGCAGCAGCGTTGAAATAACCTTAATTTTATCTGCTGAATTTTCATTCGGATCATACTGCCACTTCTCATATCTGTAAAGTCCGGCAGCTGAGGATGTGAGCTTTGCACCGACCACAAAAAACGGAATTATTATATTTACATAAGCCGGCACTCCTGATACCCCACCTAAGATACATCCAAAAAGCATAAATCCAACAAATACTTTTATAAGCTCATATCCATAATTTACGATCGCATACTCTTTTGCGTTCATGCGCAGAAGAACTATTGCATAATATTTATCCCTTGAAGGGTTAAACAGATATGTATTTATCATCGCACCCACAAAAGTTAGCAGAAATAATATGTGTATATAAGCATCCGGCTGCTCCACACCCTTGTATAACCCTGATACCATAAAAATCATAACTGCAATATAAAGCAGTTTCCCAATAAAGGCTCCTGTTATCTCTTTGAACAGAGCCAGTATATTAAAAAGTACTTTCAGATTTCCCATTCCGTATGCCGATTCCGGAATGATCTTTTTTATGAGAAAAATCTGTTTTAAAGCATATATGACCGAATTAACATTGTAAGCATTTCTCAGTTCAAATGAAATCCGAAGAGTTTTAGCCATTGAATTTTGCCTTTGGGTCTGTTTTTTGATATTATGCCTATCTCTCATCTGCCGCACCTTCTTCCTTAAGTGCAGTGATTATTTTACTCTTAAACTCTTTTTCATCCATGTTTTCCTTATCTACGATCTCAAGCTCCCCATTGCTAAGGAGTACGATCACATCACACAGATCAAGTGCAAGATCCATGATATGCGTAGAAAAAATGGTTATTCTCCCATCTTTATGGCTGCGTAAAAGCTGTTTCATCTCTTCCGCTACAACCACATCCAATGATGTAAGCGGTTCATCGAGCAAAAGTATATCTGGCTCTGCTATCATATTGATAAGCATCTGCATTTTATTTTTCATGCCATGCGAATAGTCCTTCATAAGGCGGTCGCGATCTTCTTTTGCAAGACTTACTATATCAAAATATTCATCGAGAGGTCTTATATTCGATATATAAGATTCGTTTATATCTATAAAAAACCTTAAAAACTCTCGTCCTGTCAAAAATTCCGGTACTGTCGGTGTCGAAAGAACATATCCGATATTTTCCGGTGTCACCTGTATTTTACTGCCATCCTTCAACAAATAAAACTCTCCGCCGTCAACAGATATGTCAGAATTTATACAATTAAACAGTGTTGTTTTTCCTGCACCATTCCTTCCAAGCAGCCCATATATCCGGCCTTCCTCAAACACAAAATCGATATCCTTTAATACTCTCTTTTTTTCAAAGCTTTTTGCTACATGTTCAATACAAAATTCCATATTCTTCTCCCTTTATTTTGACTATGAAACTATTTTAGCATAGTTCACTTTTCACTACAACTTATGATTTTCTTAACTATGCATGGTGTTCTTGAACAGCAGGGATCACTTTGTCCATGGCACTTTGTCCGTGGCACCTTACCACAATAAAATGCGCCAAGCTTGAGTTATATATTTAATTCTGCCAGCAGATCTTCCCCTCCATAATAGCAGGGTAACGTATTATTTTCTGCGAATCAAGGTTCTCCCTGTGCATATCAACCGCTGTGATCTGGCTGTTGTCATATGTTTTGTAATAATATATTCCTTTATCGCAGTTACAGCATGAAGTATATAATGTTATCTCATATTTTCCATCATTTACCTCACAGCATCCCCTCTGCTGATCCACCGAGCCTAATATATGGAAAAACTGGCTTATGCTCTCGTTCTCCCCGTCTCCTGATTTTGAGTTTAATTTTGTAAACGCCACTCTTATAAACCGTGACTGTGATGAAAGATCCCCCGGAAGCCCTATCGCTCCCATTCCACGGCTGTATGCTGTAAGTTCTATCCCCTGTCCAAATGTATTCTCCGGCTGCTTTGGTGATAATGCCCTGTAGTTTGAAAGGGCTGCCATCTGAAACTCAAAAGGAGGATTATTTGTCAGTACACCAACCGGATTATCATATACATGAAGACCATCCTGCATCGATTCAACCGTTATTGCCCCGGTCTTATCTGCAATTATCCAGTGAAGCTGTGCAAGCGGGAACTGGCTGTTAAAAGGTGTATCAACCAGCTTTACATGGTTTATTTTTTCTTTTGCTTCCTGTACATTTTTACACAATGACAATACCCATGGGATAAATTCAAACTGCGCCACCTGTGTTTTATCTGATCCACATCCAGCTTCCAGGGCTGCCTTCCCATAAAATGCATTGCCTACAAAATTAAGCCCTGCCATCCCAAGGCCTGCTTCGTTTACAGCATCATAATAAAGTGGATAGTTCTCAGCAACATGTGCCATTCCAATGATCGCATAATGTTTTTCAAGTTTTCCCGCATGGCGGAAATCAAACTCATAATTGTGCGGAGTCACGACTATCTCATCACCATATGAAAATTCGTAATCCAATGTTCTGCCAAAATAAAAATCTTTTGTTTTATATGTTGCTGCTGTACACATGATCATTCCTCCCATTCCTGACCAAAATATTTTGA
>ENA-OQRA01001673-OQRA01001673.1-human-gut-metagenome-genome-assembly--contig:-NODE-1673-length-11660-cov-7.081086_pt1 | contig 11660 bp, 12 predicted proteins | sample MGYA00243238_ERZ505106 | MGnify/ENA primary metagenome ERZ505106 (study PRJEB26097, sample SAMN02711298) | human gut metagenome | biome: Gut microbiome | host: Homo sapiens | place: Denmark...
TCTGGAAGATCGACATGGTCGTTGAAGAGTGCGAAGCTTCCGGACACAAGTTCTGGGGTCGTGCATTCTTCAACATCTGCTACAAGTTCATTACCCCGATCGGCATGGCCTTCGTTCTGTACGCACAGATCATCAGCTACTTCGGCTGATAAAGCTAAGCAACATAACATTTAAGGAGCAGCGTTCGCTGCTCCTTTTTGTATCACATTGTTGAAAAATCCGCAGAGTGTGGTATAATCAGAACATATCGCATAAAGGAGAAATAACATGCGTGAATGTGAAAAATGCGGAAATTATATACCGGACGGAATGAAAATATGCCCCCACTGCGGCAAGCTGCCGCCTACGCTGTGGCCGCAGTTCGGCGTTTATGCCGTTCTGACGATAATAGCTATAGTGTGCGCCGTGTATTTCAGACCGTTTTTAAACGGGCCGGCGATCGGGGAGGTATCGCAGGGCGTGCTGTGGGTCGCGGTGATCATTTTCATCGTTTTCGCCGTGATATTCCTCGGTGTCAGCGTGATCATTATGCGTGACTATAAAAACCGCACATATCGCGGTAAGCTCACTAAGCAGGAGAGAGAACGCTTTGTTAAAATGAAGCAGCATATTGAAGCAAAGCGCCATTTCTACGAAAAGGATATCGACTACTGCACTGTCTGCGGCAACAAAAAACCCGCGTATATGAATAAAAGCAAGTAAAACAAGTGTATATGCAAAAAATCTCCCGATCAAACGATCGGGAGTTTTTTCGTGTATTTGTCAGTCGTAATATTGAGTATCTTCTTCGATGTCAATGCCGAGATTATCTTTGATCCATGAGATGCACTCGGTGCAGTCTGTTGTTATTTCAACAACGATCTCCTGACTGTCATAATAACGGCTATTGTCGATTTCCTGCTCAAAGGTTATGTACATCGTTGCGATGATGTCGTCGTTGGTACGGCTGATGACCTTGTGCCCGGCTTTTATATCCGGCAAAAGAGCGTTACGATAAAAATCGATTGCCTGCGCCGGGGTAAGGTCTATTCTCTGATTGTCTCCGATGTACAGTATAGCTTGAGAACAGTGCTCTTCATCGGCGGGGATCGAAGGCGAAAAGCGCTCGAGCAGAATGGAGACTGAGTTTGAAAGCCCATAGTACCTTGCGGCGTTTTCGTCGTCGAACGGCAGCCTATATGCACGAGAAATTATTCGGTCGTCCTTGAGCGTGTAGTTAAATGTAACATACTCATAGCTATCTGCGTAGCTGATATTCTCGTACCTGTCTTTCTTACTGACTATATCCTTGTGAAGCTGGATGTAGTCTTCGATGACGCTTGGGTCAACTATCCTGCCGGCGTAGTTCACGTTTAGACTCTTGACACTGCTCACCTTGGGGACATAGCTTCCTATGCCTAAAACATCGAGATCGCAGCAGAGCGTGAACACTGCGCACAGGCAGCATACGACTATAAATCCAACCCAGCTGCCGCGGAAAACGTGGAAGCTTTTTTCAAGCAGCATTTTTGCGCCGAAATAGCCGATGAAGGCGAATATTATCATGCTCAGTATCATGATAAACACGCTCGCCGAGCGGCTTTCGAACAGGGCAAACAGAACCGTGTACAGCAGCAGACCACCGCACAGCGCGGAGCATACGGTCACTCCGTATTTGAAAACAGGGCGCATGCAGCGCACCGCGACAACGTCGCCTGCCGATTCCATTCTGCGCCTCCTGAATATCATGAGCGCCGCAGCGGAGAAAACGAGCCCGACAACGCAGTAGATAGCGGACGGCAGCCAATGATCGAAGGTGAACGAAATGCACTCGCTTGTCTGGAGAGCAAGACCATAGGTATCGTAGGTATAAGGCGTATTATACTTTAACACCGGTGTGAAATTCTCGAGCATATACACCAGCGGCGACAGGAAGTCGAGCACACAGTCAAACGAAACGTTCGACATACCCCAGATGAGGCAGGAAAAGTCGAGGCGGATTATAGTCTCCATGCCGACTGCAAGGAAATTGAATATGATGTAAAGTATCGGGAGCACGGCTATGCTTCCGGTCATGACGGCCGTAAGCGAAGCGATGCCGTAGAAGAGGATAAACTGCATTGAATAAACGCCCAGCCATGTGAATGCCGCCTTGAACGCAAGGGCTGTGTTTATGGTCGCGCCGAGAGAGAACAGAAATGTCAGCAGCGCAATGACGAGGTTTGACGCCAGCACAGCAAACACGCCGCCGAGCCACGCAGAGCCGAATATCGCCTCGCGGCGAACCGGCAGAGAGGCGATAAGCCCTGTGCTGCGGCTGCTATACATGAAGCTGAACACCGCCATAGCGGCGAGTATCGCCATTATGAACGCAACGACCGACGAGGCGAAAACCGCGCTTTCGCATATGGTGAAGATAAATTTCGTGGATTTGTTCGGGCCTAAGTTGTTCATAAGCGTGAGAACCGGCAGGAACAGCAGCCAGCCTGCAAAATGAATTGTCCACAGCGGCCAGAAGCGACGGAGCGTGCTCCTGAAAAGACCTGCGTTAAAGAACGATATCTTTGACTTCATAGTCTGCACCTCCCAGCTCATAAATAAATATCTCCTCAAGGGTCAGCGGAACAAAATCCATAAACAGAGGATTGCGCTGAGCAAACCTCTCTACAAGCTCTGCCGATGTGCCGTGCAGGATAAGTGTTTGCAGTCTGCCGGTCGATGAAGCGTGCAGAATGTCAAGTCCGTCGGGCAGAGTCTCACCGTCGGGCAGAGCAAGCTGCATCTTGACGATACCCTCCTGCAGATCGCTGAGCGTGCGCTCTATCATGATCTTGCCCCTGTTCATTATACCGACGTGATCGCACACGTCCTCAAGCTCGCGCAGATTGTGCGACGAGATGAGCACGCTTGTTCCGTTTTCCGCAACGTCGGACATAACAATGCTCCAGATCTGGCGGCGCATCACGGGGTCAAGTCCGTCAACAGGCTCATCGAGTACGAGTATATCGGGCCGCAGCGACATCATCATCCAAAACGCGGCCTGCTTCTGCATGCCCTTGGACAGCTTGCGCATCTGCCGCTTCGGATCAAGGTCAAATACCTCGCCGAGCTTTTTAAAGCGCCTGGAGTCAAACTGCGGATAGATGCTGCGGTAAAAGCTGGCCATTTCGCCGATTCTTGCGTTGGAAAAATAAAATATGTCATCGGGGATATACGCTATGCGGTTTTTCACCGCCGGGTTTTCAAACACCTGCTCACCGTCGACGAGCACATCGCCGGAATCCTGCCTGTATATTCCGGTCAGATGACGGATGATCGTGCTTTTGCCGGCTCCGTTCGGGCCGACAAGGCCGTAAACCGCTCCGTCGGGCACGGTCATGTTCAGCCCGTCGAGCGCGCGGAAGCCGTCAAACTCCTTGATGACGTTTCTTATCTCAATCATTTTTCAGCTCTCCTTTCAGGCGCTGCGAAAGCATCTGCTTTGTAACTCCGATGTAGTCAAGCTCCGTAACAAGCTCGTCGAATTTTCCGAGAAGCTCGGAACGGCGCAGAGCCTCGGCCTCGTCATTCGAGCAGACAAAGCTTCCTTTTCCGGGGACGGAACAGATGTATCCCTCGGCTTCAAGCTCGCGATACGCGCGCTGGATCGTGCTCGGGTTTATGGCAAGTCCTGTCGCCATCTCGCGCACCGAGCTTATTTTACTGCCTGCCGGCAAAGCTCCGGAAACGATCAGGCGACGCATCCCGTCCTTGATCTGTTCGTATATAGGGCGCGGATCACGGAAGTTTATGCTGATCACTTTTGATCCCTCCATGCAACTGTGTGGTTTGTTCTCATACACTTAGGATACACACTAAATAAACACTTGTCAAGAAAATTTTAATTATCCACTTAAAAATGCCTAAAAAATGGACTGAATGCAGACTTTAAATTGTGAATGTATTTTTCTTGCGTATGCAGCGGAAAAATGCTAAAATATTATGCTATATTATATACAATAGGTAAGGTATGCATATGTGGATATCTGATAAATGGCAGGACTTTGAGCTTATTGACTGCTCGAAAGGCGAAAAGCTTGAGCGTTGGGGCAGGTTTTATCTTGTTCGTCCCGATCCGCAGGCAATATGGGATACGCCGCGCAGCGACGCGCGCTGGAACATGCGCGACGCGCGCTACCGCAGAAGCCAGACCGGCGGCGGAGCGTGGGATAAGGGCGGCCTTCCGGCAAGCTGGAAGATAAATTACGGCGAGCTTACCTTCAATGTAAAGCCCATGAATTTTAAGCATACGGGGCTTTTTCCGGAGCAGGCGTGCAACTGGGATTATGCCATGCGCAAGATCCGCTCTGCAGGACGCCCGATAAGTGTTCTTAATCTTTTTGCATACACGGGTGCAGCCACCGTCGCCTGCGCGAAGGCCGGCGCGAGCGTGTGCCATGTTGACGCGGCAAAGGGCATGGTCGCGTGGGGCAGGGAAAACGCAGCCGCCTCCGGCCTCGGAGATGCGCCGATACGATGGATAGTCGATGACTGCGCAAAGTTCGTCGAGCGCGAGATACGCCGCGGCCGCCGATATGATGCAATCATCATGGATCCGCCGTCATACGGCAGAGGTCCCGGCGGCGAGGTCTGGAAGCTTGAGCAGAACCTGTGGCCGTTTGTGTCGCTGTGCGCGGGCGTCCTGTCGGATGATCCGCTGTTTGTGATAATAAATTCCTACACCACGGGTCTGTCGCCCTCGGTGCTGTCGTATGTGACCGAGAGCATATTCACCAAAAAATTCGGAGGCCGCTCGGAAAGCCGAGAGCTTGGCCTGCCTGTTACCGATTCCGGCCTTGTGCTGCCCTGCGGCGCAACCTGCCGGTGGGAAAGGGACTGACGATGAGCAGCATAATCAGCATTAAAAACTTGCACTATACCTACCCAGGAGATGAAGCGGAAAGCCTTTGCGGAGTTAGTCTTGAAATTGAAAAGGGCAGCTTTGTTGCGGTGCTCGGCCATAACGGCTCGGGCAAAAGCACGCTTGCAAAGCATTTAAACGCCATCCTTACCCCGACGGAGGGCGAGGTGCTTGTTGACGGAATAAGAACCTCCGACGAGGACAGGCTCCTTGATATCCGCCGTACCGTCGGCATGGTTTTTCAAAATCCCGATAACCAGATCGTCGCAAACGTCGTTGAGGATGATGTTGCTTTCGCACCGGAAAATCTCGGCGTCGAGCCTAAGGAGATACGCCGCCGCGTGGACAATGCGCTCAAGCAGGTGGATATGTACGAGTTCCGGCAGCATGCGCCGCACCTGCTCTCCGGCGGTCAGAAGCAGCGCGTTGCAATAGCCGGTGTTATCGCAATGGAGCCGGAGGTCATCGTGCTCGATGAGCCCACTGCGATGCTCGACCCGAAGGGCAGGGCAGAGGTCATAAGCACAGTAACAAAGCTTTGCCGCGAAAAGGGCATAACGGTCATCCTCATAACGCATCATATGTCCGAGTGTATCGGAGCCGACAGAGTTATAGTCATGTCAAACGGCAATGTGATCGCCGACGACAGCCCTGAGAACGTTTTCTCTCAGGTCGAGCTTATGAAGAGCGAGGGGCTGACCGTTCCGGCAACAACGGAGCTTATGTTTGAGCTTAACAAAAACGGCTGGGATCTGCCGCTGACCGCGCTCGGAGTTTCCGAATGCGCAAAGGAAATCGCAAAGGAATTAAAGTAATATGTCAGAGATAAAAGTAAGCGGCCTGAGCCATGTTTACAGCGCGGACACGCCCTTTGAAAAAATAGCGATAGACAATGTCAATGTCGAAATACCGCACGGGCAGCTCGTCGGACTTATCGGCCACACAGGCTCGGGCAAGAGCACGTTCATTCAGCATTTAAACGGCCTGCTCGTTCCCAGCTCGGGCACGGTGCTCGTCGACAGCGTGAATATAAACGGCGATAAAGCAGCCGCGCGCGATGTGCGCTTCAAGGTCGGCCTTGTTTTCCAATACCCGGAGTATCAGCTTTTTGAGGAGACAGTGTATGCCGATATCGCATTCGGCCCGAAGAACATGAAGCTTAGCGAAAGCGAGATCGACGAGCGCGTGCGCGAAGCCGCGGCGCTTGTCGGCGCTGGCGAGGAGCTTTTCGAGCGCTCACCGCTGGAGCTGTCGGGCGGTCAGAAGCGCAGAGTTGCCATAGCCGGCGTTATCGCCATGCGTCCGGGCGTGCTCATCCTCGATGAGCCGACGGCCGGACTTGACCCTGCCGGCTGCCAAAGAATACTTGAAACGATCTGCGACTACAGAGAAAAGACAGGCTCGACCGTTGTCATCGTCAGCCACAGCATGGATGACGTTGCACGCATAGCCGACAGGCTCATTGTCTTTAACCACGGCAGCATCCGCTTTGACGGAACGCCGGAAGAGGTGTTTTCAAACCCGAAGGAGCTTTCGGACATCGGACTTTCCGTCCCGGCACCGACGCAGATAGCGTCCGCGCTGCGCGAGCAGGGCGTTGAGATAGAAGGCTCTGTCTACACCACCGAGCAGCTGCTTGCCGCACTCCTGAAGCTGAAAAAGGAGGTCGGACGCAATGCTTAAAGACATAACCCTCGGCCAGTATTTCCCCAGCGACACCGTTGCTCACAGACTCGACCCGCGCACGAAGCTCCTGCTCGTTATAATATATATAGTAGGGCTTTTCAACGCGAACGGCTGGGCAAGCTATGCGTTTGTCATTCTGATAACGGCGCTTAGCATGGCGATATCGAAGATAAAGCCAAAGTCCGCGCTCAAGGGCTTAAAGCCGCTTGTCATAATAATCATCCTCACCGCGGTGCTGAATATTTTCTACACCGGCGGAACGCCTATAATTGAGGGCTGGATCATAACCTGGGAGGGCATCGCGCGCGCCGTTATGATGTCGCTGCGCATTATCCTCCTGATCGTCGGAACGTTTATGCTGACGTACACGACAAGCCCCATCGCGCTCACCGACGGACTTGAGATAATGCTCAATCCGCTCAAGAAGATCAAGATCCCCGTTCACGAGATGAGCATGATGATGAGCATGGCGCTCAGATTCATCCCGACGCTCATTGAGGAAACGGACAAGATAATGTCCGCGCAGAAAGCGCGCGGCGCGGATTTTGACAGCGGCAATCTGTTTCGGCGCGCAAAGGCGCTGCTGCCGATACTCGTGCCTCTGTTCGTTTCGGCATTCCGCCGCGCAGACGAGCTTGCCGTTGCCATGGAAAGCCGCTGCTATCACGGCGGCGAGGGCAGAACACGCATGAAGCAGCTGAGAATGCAGGGAATAGACGCATGGGCGCTGCTGCTTGGCGCTGCGTTCCTCGCGGTGATCTTCGTCATGAAGCGCTTCGGACTTTGAGGAAAGGATATGAGAAACATAGCCTTGCGCCTGCGCTATGACGGCAGCCGCTATCACGGCTGGCAGGTGCAGAAAAACGACGTTTCCGTGTGCAGCACGGTTCAGGATGCGCTCGCCAAGATCTGCGAGCACCCCGTGAAGCTAACAGGCTGCGGCCGCACCGACGCCGGAGTTCATGCGCTGCGATACTGTGCAAACTTCCGCACCGACTGCCGCATCCCGATCGACAGATTTGCGCTGGCCGCAAACTCGCGCCTGCCGGACGATATCGCGGTCGTTGACGCGGTCGAGGTCGATGAGAGGTTCAACTCGATATCCTCCTGCATAAAAAAAGAGTATATTTATAAAATACACAACTCCAACATCCGCGACCCCTTCCTTGAAAAGCGCGCCTGCTTTTATCCGCAGGAGCTTGACATGGAAAGAATGCAGGCGGCATCCGCCGCATTTGAGGGAACGCATGATTTTGCCGCCGTGCGCTCGCTCGGGACGCAGACAAAGACGACCGTCAGAACGGTGTACAGCTGCACGGCGGAAAAAACGGATGACCTTATAACCGTGTCCGTCTGCGCAAATGGCTTTTTGTACAACATGTGCCGCGCAATAGTCGGAACACTGGTGTACGCGTCCTACGGGAAGATAGAACCCGAGGACATCCCCAAGCTCCTGGAACTTGGCGACCGAAGGCTCACAGGGCCGACGATGCCGCCGCAGGGCTTGTATCTTAACAGAGTGTGGTATGAAGGTCCGGCCGGTATCATGATGCTGAAGGACTGATTACTAAATGAAAAAAACCCTGAGCTTAGTGCTTATCCTGTGCGCATTCCTTTGCGCCTGCACAGGGAAAACGGAGTTTTCCGAGTCGTTTATCTGCGGCGAGGCCGAGGCTTACGCCGTGTGTGAAGAAGGACTGCTGACGGCAAGCGCCGGCAGCGTGAAATGTTTTGACGGTGCAGGAGAGCAGACACTTGATCGCGAGCTTGAAGTAAAGCCGGCGCGCATTGCAAAAAACGGCCTGAGCGCCGCAGCTTATGCCTATGGCGGCACGAGCATAGTTTTTCCTGACAGCGGTGTTATCGAAACGGATAACGGTATAAGGGATGTGCAGCTCTCAGACGGCGGATACCTTGCCGTGTGCACACATCAGCCCGGATACATGGGCAGCGTGACGGTTTACTCACCCGAGCGTGAGCGCGTGTACAAATGGTATTGCGCAAGCCAAAGACTCATTTCCGCCGCCGTTTCGCCGGACGGAAAGTATCTTGCGGTGCTCACCGACGAGGGGATACGCCTGTTTTCGCTCGACAGCGAAAAAGAGCGAGCATCGTTTTCGGCGCAGGGGCTGCGCGCGATCACATGGCTTGGCGACAGGGTGTGCGGCATAGGCAATAGCGCAGTCTATGTGTGTAATGATAAGGGCAAAAGTGCCGGCAAGCTTGAATTTGACGGCAAAACGCTCGGCAAATTCGGGGTACTTGACAAAAAGCTCATAATAGAGGTGAGGGAGCACGCTTCCGGAGGATCGGGAGAGGTGTATATCCTCGATGACGACCTGAAGGTCAAGGACAGAATATCCGTCGATGGTGAGGTATGGAGCCTCGACTGCCGAAACGGAAAAACAGCCGTGCTCACGCAAAACGGTGTGAGCGTATATGACGGGGCAAAGCTTTTGGCCTGCAGAAAAGCTCAGGGAGCCGAAGAAGCCCTGTTGACCGACAGCGGCGAGATCATCGCCGTGGGAGGCGGCAGCGCATGGGTAACAGAGAAATGAAGAACGGATGAGATTTGTAATTGAACTGAGTCTGCTGCTAATAATATTTTATTGTACATGGCGCGGCTATAAGCGCGGAGCGGTCAATGCCGCGATAAGCCTGCTTGCCGTGATCATCGCCGTGACCGGCGGACTTGCGATATCCTCGTCGGCAGCGCCGTCGGCGGCGTATCCGCTGAGGCCGCTTCTTGCCGGGTATTTGGATTCGCAGCTCGAGGCCGAGGCCGCGCGCAGCGCCGGGATCGACGAAACGCGCATCGAGGATACGATAAGGGAAAAGCCGGAGCTTTTGATGCCGTATGCCGAAAGCTGCCTTGAAAGCCTCGGCTTTAATGAAAGACGCGCGGAAAGCTATTGCGCAAATGCGCAGAAGGTGTATTCGGCATACGAGATAGACGCGACTACCGCCGCGGCTCACGCCGGGAGCGAGGCTGTCGCCTACGCGATATGCTCGGTGATATTCTTTTTGCTGATAATGCTTTTCATATCGCTTATAAAACAGATATTCGGTCTGCGCTTCCGGATAACGGACAACGTGGACGCCGACCTCTACGGAGGCGCCGCATTCGGCTTTGCGCGCGGCTGCATATATTGCATATGCCTGTGCTGGCTGCTGAGCTTCTGCGGAAATATGATAGGTAAAACAACATTGGACGATGGCCTGTTCAGTAGATTTTTCCTCCTGCTGAGCAACGCGGCCGACAAACTATTTTAATGATTGGGGGATAAAAAATGCAGGCAAAAATGTGTTCACGCTGCGGCAAAAACGTCGCGGTGGTGTTTATTACGAAGCTTGAGGGCGGAGTTCAGAAAAATGAGGGACTGTGCCTTAAATGCGCAAGGGAGCTTCACATAAAGCCCGTTGACGATATGATCGAAAAAATGGGCATATCCGATGAGGATCTCGATAACCTCAGCGGCGAGATGATGAACGCTCTCAACGGAGTCGAAAGCCTTATGGATATGAGCATCGACCCCGATAATGATGCAAATGACGATTCCGATGATGACGGTAAGACCGCAACATTCCCGTTTCTCAACAGACTGTTCGGAAACGGCAATAACACGCCTGCCGAGAGCAACAATGCAGCCGCGCAGCAGCCGCCCAAGGAGGGCGGAAAGCCGCCGAAGCGCAAGTTCTTGGATAATTACTGCATAAATCTTACCGACAGAGCCAGAGCCGGAAAGCTCGACAATATGGTAGGCCGTGAGGAGGAGCTTGAGCGCGTTATCCAGATCCTCAACCGCCGCCAAAAGAACAATCCCTGTCTGATCGGCGAGCCGGGCGTCGGCAAAACGGCCGTTGCCGAGGGGCTTGCCCAGCGCATAGCGCTCGATCAGGTTCCATATAAGCTTCGCGGTAAGGAGGTCTATCTTCTTGACCTGACGGCGCTGGTCGCCGGAACGCAGTTCAGAGGCCAGTTTGAAAGCCGCATGAAGGGACTTATCGAGGAGATCCGCAAGCAAGGCAATATAATCCTCGTTATCGACGAGGTGCATAACATCGTCGGCGCAGGCGACGCCGAGGGCAGCATGAACGCTGCGAATATCCTCAAGCCGGCGCTCTCGAGGGGCGAGATTCAGGTCATCGGTGCAACTACCTTCACCGAGTACCGCAAGCATATCGAAAAGGATTCCGCGCTCGAGCGCAGGTTCCAGCCTGTCACCATAAACGAGCCGTCCGTTGCCGACAGCATCGAGATACTCAAGGGCATCCGCCGCTATTATGAGGACTATCACGGCGTTAAGATATCCGACGAAATGTGCGCCGAGGCCGTCAAAATGTCTGAGCGCTATATTACCGACCGCTTCCTGCCGGATAAGGCCATAGACCTTATCGACGAGGCGTGCTCGGATGTAAACCTCAAGGATAAGAATATCATTCGCCGTGCCGAGCTTCGGAAGGATCTTGACGATCTTAAGTTCGAGCGTGAAACGCTCATGAGCGCAGATGCCCCCAAAGGCGAGGAGCTTACGGATGAAGCACTTGATAAACGCTACGAGCGCATAGCAGAGCTTCGCAGCAAGGAAATGCAGCGCGAGCAGGAGCTTGCATCGTTGGAGCTTGAGGGAGTTCCGGAGCTTACGATAGATAATCTTGCGCGTATAATCGAGCTGTGGACGAAGATCCCGGCATCGTCTATCCGCGAGGATGAGTTTGAGCGCCTTGCGGAGCTTGATAAGCGCCTGAAAGCGCATATCGTCGGTCAGGACGAGGCGGTAAACGCCGTGTGCGCGGCAATAAAGCGCTCGCGCGTAGGACTTAAGGCAAAGCGCAAGCCGACAAGCTTTATCTTTGTCGGCGGAACAGGCGTTGGCAAAACCGAGCTTGTAAAGCGCCTTGCAGCCGATCTTTTCGACTCGCCCGAGTCGCTTATAAGACTCGATATGTCCGAGTTTATGGAAAAGTTCAGCGTATCGCGCATTATCGGCTCGCCTCCGGGCTATGTCGGCTACGACGAGGCAGGCCAGCTCACCGAGAAGATCCAGATCGGAAGAGCGTCGTGTAGGGAAAGAGTGTAGATCTCGGTGGTCGC
>ENA-OQRA01001678-OQRA01001678.1-human-gut-metagenome-genome-assembly--contig:-NODE-1678-length-11638-cov-4.798411_pt1 | contig 11638 bp, 8 predicted proteins | sample MGYA00243238_ERZ505106 | MGnify/ENA primary metagenome ERZ505106 (study PRJEB26097, sample SAMN02711298) | human gut metagenome | biome: Gut microbiome | host: Homo sapiens | place: Denmark: Copenhagen...
GATAATTTTTCAAATCATGTTTAAATTCTCGTAATTCTTCATTACTTCTCTTAATAATTTCCATACTTTCCTTTGAATATTTCTCTTTTTCTTTCATCAGTTCATATTCTAGCTTTGTTTGATTATCCTTGCTCATTTGCTGTACTATAAAGTACATAATCAGGCACATCAGCCAGATACAGCATACGCACAGCAAAATCCATTTCTGTTCCTGCATCTGCACACTTGGCAGATCTCTTACTACCAAAATAATAGTATTTCCCGCAATAATTGAGAAAACAAGGTTGCATCCCATGACAATCCATTGCCAGCTTATCAGATTCTCTCGTTCAAACAAAAGACTATTTAGTAATTTACCAACAAAAAAATAAGAAATTTTTGATAATAGCATGATCGCAATTCTTACTGTATCCTGATCTTGAATAAACGATGCAACACTTTCTTGAAGGATAAAACTGCCGCCGAAAAGGATCGCTGTGTTTACCATCATCAATACTGCTCTCGCAACTACCGCTGCAGTAACCTTTCTCAGAACACTTCCCTGTGTACCCACCATCAAATAGACAAAAAGCCAAATCAATGTGATCCACATTTCCCACCTGTCATATAACGCAGGATACTTTTCCAACGCAGGAAAGATTAGCCCAAATAGCACTGCAATTCCCCACAAAATTTTACCTTTTTTCCCTTTGGGTTTCTGCTGCATAAAATCCATGCAGAATTCCAACAAAAGTATGTTTTCCCAAACAGAAATTGCAAGTTCAAAAACCTTCCAAAATGTTGCACTCATTCCATCACCACTCCCATAATTTTCATTCGAACCTGATTCAGATAATTTCTGCTGACAGGAATGCTTTTCCCGTTCAATAGCAGAAGTTCTTTTTCGCGCAACCGATATACATAGTTCATGTTAACCAAATATCCTTTATGTGTCCTTACAAATTTATGCGCTTCCAGTTTTTTCTCCGCTTCTGACATTTTCATTCTTACACGAATCGCCTCGTCCCTCGCATCTTTTTCCCGATAAAAAAGCAGATAGTTCTTCTCGCTCTCCACAAACCAGATATCACGCAATGCAAGTTTTACACTCTGACGCCCTGTCTGCAGTTCTATTTGCGGAACTTTCTTTCCTGCCTTTTTCTGCAGTTCCAGCAACTGCGGCTCCAATTCCTCGTCCAGATGTGCCTTGCGGATAAAAAAGAATGGATGATACACCAATGACTGAAACACCAGATCATCCTTATTCGATACAAACACAATACAACATCCCCTGTTCCACTTTTTCAGATACGATGCAACCTCAAATCCATTCACTTCCGGCATATCGATATCAATAAAAAAAACAGAAATCTCATCAAGATTTTTGATTCCTTCCAGCATCTCCTTCGCAGATACGTAGCACTCCATTTTCACTGCAATCTTATGTTTCTGACTTAAACCTCGAATTCTGATTTCCAGTTTATTTAAAAACACTTTATCATCATCGCATAAAATTAAATTCATTATTTTCCCCCATACTCTTCTTATCGAAGATTCTACTTCTCAACAGCATACCAAATTTTTTCTTTTACCTCAAGCAATCTGGGATAACCCGCAGTATTTGGGATAAGCCGCAACGTAAAACAGCACCCGAATCATTTTGACTGATGCAGATGCTGAAATGTATGGATTCTTTCTCGAATTATGATTCCAAGAACAGCTCAATATTTTGAGTTGACTTATTTCATTCTAAATGATATTATACTAAAAGAAGCGGTTTTGTACCACTTGGCTGTTTTCAGTCTTGAGTGGGTTACTCGCTTCTTTTTTTATATCTACAATATCATATAAGTACAATTTTCCATTCGATGCGCAGTTAATTACCAGACATGCTGTATAAACGTTATATTCTTCCGTTTTATTTTTATTGTTATACAATGGTAATGCAAATCTTGTATGATAATAATACCAGCCTTTCTGTGCATCCTGTGAATGTTTTTCTTTTCGATTCTCACAGAATACCTTTTGTGCTGCAATCTCAATCATTTCCATTATCCCCTGTGCCGCATTAGCTTTTGCTTTGGCTCTGGCACCTTTGGATTTTCTTGTATACAAAGAGCCGCTATATTCATCTGGAAATTTTTTCCCAATATAAACGACTTCTCTTGTTTCGGCTATTTCCACAATTTCTCCCACATACTTTTCCAAATATTGTTCCACTAATTCCCATTCAATGTTCTGTTTATTAAAAAATAGAATTTCTGGAATCAGTACGATCTTATTCCCCTCGCTGTCCTTTACAATTTCAAGTTTTGCCATTCAATACCTCTCTTTTGAAAATATTGCTACTATCATACCATGAAATACACCTGGCTGCATTCCAAAAATCTCCGGCAAAATTTGGTGAAAACTCATGAAATTTTTCTTTACATAATTGTTCCCCAAAAAAGAGACTCCCGTTTTCAGGAATCTCTTTCTTCTTAAATAGAATTGCTGTATGTTACGCCACGACATCCTCAAATTGCGAATTGTAAAGGTTTGCATAGAACCCATTCTTCGCAAGCAGCTCTTCATGGTTGCCCTGCTCGATGATATCTCCGTCCTTCATGACAAGAATCAGATCCGCATCGCGAATCGTAGACAGCCGGTGGGCGATGACGAAGCTTGTTCTGCCCTTCATCAGGTTATCCATGGCTTTCTGGATCTCGATTTCAGTTCTGGTGTCGACGGATGAGGTTGCCTCGTCGAGGATCAGAATCTTGTTGTCAGCAAGGATTGCGCGTGCAATCGTCAGCAGCTGTTTCTGTCCCTGCGACACATTGCTGGCATCTTCATTCAGTTCCATCTGATAGCCGCCCGGCAGGGTCTGGATGAAGTGGTGAGCTCTTGCGGCTTTTGCTGCTGCGATGACTTCCTCATCTGTCGCATCGAGCCGGCCGTAGCGGATGTTTTCCATGATGGTTCCCTTGAACAGCCACGTATCCTGCAGGACCATACCGAAGGCATCGCGCAGCTCTCTGCGGTTGAAGTCTTTGATGTTGTGGTCGTTCAGCAGAATGGCTCCGCTGTTGACATCGTAGAAGCGCATCAGCAGTTTGACCATCGTCGTCTTTCCGGCTCCGGTCGGGCCGACGATCGCGGTTTTCTGGCCCGGTTTTACTTTGGCGCTGAAATCGTTGATGATAATCTGCTCCGGGTTGTAGCCGAAATGTACGTGGTCGAAGGTGACTTCTCCTGTCACAGTCTCGATTGCTGCCGGATTCTCGACAATCTGGTCTTCCTCTTCCTCGTTCAGGAATTCAAAGACACGCTCGGATGCCGCCGACATCGACTGTACCATGTTGATAACCTGCGCAATCTGCTGGATCGGCTGGGGAAAGTTTTTCACATACTGGATAAATGCCTGGATATCACCGATCGTGATCACGTTTTTGATCGCCAGAAGTCCGCCGGTCAATGCCACGCAGGCGTAGCCTAAATTTCCGACAAACATCATAATCGGCTGCATCATACCGGATAAAAACTGGGATTTCCATGCAGAATCGTAAAGAATATTGTTGGTTTTTTCAAACTCTTCGATCGTATCCTTCTCGCGGTTGAATGCCTTGATGACGAGATGGCCGCCGTAAACCTCCTCAACCTGACCGTTGATGTGGCCTAAGTATTCCTGCTGGGCACGGAAGAATTTCTGTGATTTTTTTGTCACGAGTCCGATGAGTCCCATTGAAATCGGCAGGATCACAAGCGCGATCAGCATCATCAATGGGGAGATACTCAGCATCATGATCAGAACACCGATGAGCGTTGCCACCGAGGTGATGATCGTCGTGATACTCTGGTTCAGTCCCTGGCCAAGCGTATCGACATCGTTTGTGATGCGTGAGAGCACTTCACCGTATGTGCGGCTCTCAAAATATTTCATCGGCATACGGTTGATCTTTTCCGAAATCTCTTTTCGAAGCTGATAGCACACCTTCTGCGTCACGCCCGTCATGATCCATCCCTGGATGAAGCTGAACAGGGCGCTCATCAGATACAGGCCAAGTACAAACAGCAGAATCGTTCCGATTCTTGCAAAATCAATGCTTCCTGTGCCCCGGATCTTTTCCATCAGTCCCTCGGACAGTGCGGTCGTAGCTTTTCCGAGAATCTTTGGTCCGGCAACGTTGAACACCGTTGAGCATGCGGCACAGATCATAACGATAAAAATCGCAATTTTATATTTTCCGATGTACTGGGCGAGCTGTTTGATCGATTTTTTCAGATCTTTCGGCTTCTCGCCCGGCTGCATGCCGCGGCCCATCCGTCCCATCGGTCCTCTTTTGCGCGGCTGCTGGTTCATTTCATTACTCATGGTCAGCCACCTCACTTTCCTTCAGTCCAAGCTCTTTCTCTGACAGCTGGGATTTCGCAATCTCCTGGTAAACCTCGCAGCTTCTCAGCAGTTCCTCATGCGTACCTTTTCCGACTACTTTTCCGTCATCGAGCACCAGAATCTGCTCCGCATGGAGAATTGTGCTGATCCGCTGTGCCACGATGATCACGGTGCTGTCTTTGACATTCTCCGCCAGTGCTTTTCGAAGCGCCGCATCCGTTTTCAGGTCAAGTGCAGAAAAACTGTCGTCGAAAATAAAGATTTTCGGGTCTTTTGCAATCGCACGCGCAATCGCCAGACGCTGTTTCTGTCCGCCGGATACGTTCGTTCCGCCCTGTGCAATCGCGGTTTCGTATTTGTCATCTTTTGCCTCGATAAACTCGGTTGCCTGCGCAATTGCGGCTGCCTTTTCGATCTCCGCATCCGTCGCATCGTCTTTTCCGAAGCGCAGGTTGGATGCGATCGTTCCCGAGAACAGCACACCTTTCTGCGGCACGAAACCGATCTCATCGCGCAGATCCTTCATCGTAATGTTTCGAATATCTTTTCCGTCGAGCGTAATCTTTCCGCCCGTCACATCATAGAGACGTGGGATCAGGTTGACCAGCGTCGATTTACCGCAGCCGGTGCTTCCGATGATCGCTGTCGTCTTGCCAGGCTCGGCAACGAAGTCGATGTCATGCAGCACATCCTCCTCGGCGCCCGGATAACGGAAGTTGACGTGATCGAAGCGGACAACTCCGTTGTGAACCTCCAGCTGCTCCGGATTTTTGACATCCTGAATGGAGGATTCTGTCTGAATGACTTCATCGATACGGCCGGCGGCAACAGCGGCACGCGGCAGCATGATTGACATCATTGTCAGCATCAGGAAAGACATGACGATCATCATGGCGTAGGTAATAAATGCAGTCATTGCACCGACCTGCATCGTGCCGGCATCGATTTTATGTGCACCGACCCATACGATTCCGACGGTCAGCACGTTCATAATCATCATCATACCAGGCATCATAAAGGTCATGACGCGGTTGGTGAACAGGGTTGTTTTGGTCAGTTCCTTATTCGCACCGTCGAAGCGCTCTTCCTCTTTGTCCTCTCTTCCGAACGCACGGATGACAGAGAGTCCGGTCAGGATTTCACGCGATACGAGGTTGATGTTGTCGACCAGTTTCTGCATCAGCTTGAATTTCGGCATCGCAAGGGAGACAAGCAGCATCACGTAGCCGAGAATGACGATGATCGCAAGAACAATGATCCATTCCATACCGGCTCCCGTTTTCATGACTTTCAGCACACCGCCGATGCCAAGGATCGGTGCGTAGGCAACCATTCGTAGTACCATGACGGAGACCATCTGGATCTGCTGGATATCGTTCGTGCTTCGGGTAATCAGCGATGCGGTGGAGAACTGATCCATCTCCACATTGGAGAATCCGACAACCCGTTTGAATACTTTTTCGCGCAGATCGCGGCCGATTCCGGCGCCGACGCGGGAGGCAAACAGTCCGACGAGAACAGTTACCACACCCATCAGGAGTGCCATGCCGACCATCTTGAGGCCTGCGGTCAGAAGATACGTTTTCTGAATCTGGTCTAGATCGAGGCCCGCCGCTTTGTCTGCGGAAACTGCATACGCAATGCCCATCGATTTTACCAGCGAGCTTCCCATCGTATCAAGCGTTTTTTCCATGCTGTCGCGCATCGAGAGCACGGTGTCTTTATCCATCTGTCCGCTCTCGAGCATCGCTGCAAAGATTGGACGGACATCCACACAGGTGACTTTGACTTTGTTTCCATCGTCATCCTCTTTTTCCTGCTGGAAGCTCTTCAGCTCCACATGCATCATCTCGCCGATCTGCTCAATCGTCATGTTTTCAAACACCGACGCATCCTGACCGGTCTGCTGTGCCATGAGTTGTTTAAAGGTATCCTCCTCCATCGCACCCATCTGGTAATTCATCAGCAGTGCAACGGTCAGTGTATCGTCTGCTTCATCAAGTTCTTTTTCAGAAGCTTTGTTCCGTTCATAATAGCCGTCCTTTTTCGTATAGAGGCTTTCCCATAAATCCACCTCATCATCCGTCATGATAAACTCGGCCGTCTGAAATTCTTCCTCGGTGATCCGTTTCGGCGTAACGTGCTCGACGCCGCTGTTCTGAATGCCCACATCGATGATGTCGGATGTATACGACGGGAGCGACAGGTCGCACCACGCCTGGACAAACAGAAGCACAAGAATCACGAGAATCGATTTCCAGTACGGGATCATGTTCTTGAAAATCTTACTCATTTTTTCCCCTTTCTGTCTTTTTTTGTGTACCAGCTTGCCGGCACACTAATTCTGTCGTTTTCGGGTGTCAATTTCTTTTTCTGCGATCTCATAGATACGATCCAGATAAGCAACCAGCTGATCTATATCCTCTTCCTTTAACTGTGACATCACAGAGCAGCCAAAGTCCTGCATTCTGTCCCGTACCTCTTCCCCCTTTTTCCAGCCCTTCTCTGTCAGACTGATATACGTATTCCTGCGGTCTTTTTTGTCAACGCTCCGCTCTACATATCCTTTTTCCTCCAGTCCGCGCAGTGTGCGCGACACAGCCGGCGGAAGTGTTTTGGTCTTCGCCGCCAGCTCTGAGCTTGTAATTTTTCCGTTTTCTCCCATTTGCAAAATCGCACCCATAACGGAAAATTCGGAACTGCTGAGTCCCGGAATCAAGTCTGATACGTTCAGTTTTTTAAACTGGTGCACCGCACGAAACAGTTTTTCAAATGCATCTTTCATGTTTTCCCCCTCCTTTTGCCGCAAATGCTTAACAGTGTTATTTATTTACGCGTGTTAAATAATAACACCGGCAAATTTCTATGTCAAGAAATCTGCCGGTGTTTATGTTTTTTTTAGAATTTACGCTACCGCATTTTCGTTAATCTGATTGATTACTTTCCGAATGCCCATCCAGACTGCCAGATCTGTAAAGACTTCCGCAACACTTCCCCGATCTGTAAACGGAGCTTCCTGAAGCACGGAAAGGTCTTTCATCATTCCATTATGAACAATATATTCGATAATCTGATTCACAAAATAAATCTGTCTGCTGTCAAGGCTTGTGCTGTTCAAATACTCTGAAAACGCTTCTTTGGCTGCATTCATATCGAGTCCGACAATTTCCCGGACAAATTCTCCCAAAGGTTTCGTTCCAAATTCCTGCTCATAATCCTGCTTCGTACCAATCTCATTCCAGAGAATTTTTTCCAGGCTGGCAACATCCATTTCTGTCAGCGGCTGATTTGTTCTCAGTTTCGCAATTGCAATCGTGTCCTGATGCTGCCGGATATAATACTCCGCTTTTGCTTTATAATTTTTCAGCTCATCATTTTCCAGTTCAGACTCGCGCCAGTCGATGGATAATAAGTCATCATCAAAATTGGTATTATAAAGCAATTTCGTTTTTAGAATATATTTCATTAAATCCCGTAATCTTTCCCGGATTTCTTCGAATTCATTGATTCCCGCATTCGCAATATAATCTGTATGCAGAATTTGCCCAATCAGATCTGACTGTGCCTGAATTTCCGGAACATTCGCAACGTTTGCAATACCAGCTACTCTTTTCATAAGATCACTGCGGGCCCGTGTATATTTTTTTCCAATCAAATATGCCAGTTCAATTCCATACATCAATGCATCAAAACGAACTGCACTTGCCTCATCTTTATCCGGAAGAATTAACGGTGCCACTTCTTCACGCACAAGCAACGTATCTTCATAGGTAAGAGCATTATAGTTTTTTTCATCCGAGTACAAATCTACATATTTCAGATGCTGCCTTACCGCAAAATTATCTCTCGGCAGCTCCCGCACCTTTTCTGTCATCTGTTTTACCAGCGCATCACGGTACGCAATCAGTCTGTCCACCTGATAGGAAATATCCTGCAGTTTGTAGGCAATATCAAATTTCAAATTAAATACTGCTCCCTGCAAAGCAATCATATTTGCAGTTGCTTTCCCTTTATTCATTCGGAAAAACTCAAAGTTTCCACAAAAGTCAAAAATATAAAACTTCTGCTTATCCTCGCCATCCAGCAAGCCCGGGCAGAGTCGTGTTCCACGTCCAATCATCTGCCAGAATTTCGCCTTACTCATCACCTTTTTGAAAAACACCAGGTTCAGCACCTCCGGCACATCAATACCGGTATCCAGCATATCCACAGAGATTGCAATTTGAGGCATTTTTTTCGCATCTGAAAATTCATCAATTGCGCTTTGCGCATACTCAATTTTATTATCGATCACTTTTGCATAGTCATCTGGATACTGTGGATATTCCTTTCGAAAAACTCTGAGTATTTCTTCGGCATGCTTGTGCTTTTTCGCGAAAATAATTGTCTTTCCAAGCTTCTGCCCATAATCAATCTTGATGCCATTCGTCATCAGAATATGTAATACCTGTTTTATGGTATCTTCATTAAAAATCCAGGTATTTAACGCGGATGAACTGATTGACTCCGGCAGATTTCCGTTCTCGTCTTCAAATGTTGCCTCATACGTTTCTTTGTCTTCCTCCGACAATTCATCATACACAATTCCCTGTTCGATGAATTTCAATCGCGATTCCACCGAAACATAATCTACAAGATAACCGTCTTTTACCGCCTGCGCCAGATCATATCCATACGTCGGAACGCCGTTTTCCAGTTCAAAGACTTCATACGTATTTTTATCAATTTCATCTTTTGGCGTTGCAGTGAGTCCTACCAGCGGCGCATCGAAATAATTAAAAATATCCCGATACTTATTGTAAATTGATCTATGCGCCTCATCACAGATCACCAGATCAAAATGGCCGCAGGTAAACAGTTTTCCCTCGCTGTCATGAACCGTATCAATACAATTGATCATTGTCTGGTACGTAGAGAAAACACAGTGCGCATTGTAGTTATCCTTTTCTTCAACCAAATTGGTACAGGACAGATTCGGCAGCAGGTTCACAAAACTTCGTTTTGCCTGCGTAACAAGTGAATTCCGGTCTGCCAGGAAAAGAACATTTTTTACCCAGCCTGCCTTTAATAATACATCGCACAGTGCAATCACCGTTCGCGTCTTGCCAGAACCGGTCGCCATGACGAGCAGTGCTTTCCTGCGGTTCTTTTCATCAAAGCTGCGACACACTGCTTTGATCGCAGCTTCCTGGTAATAGCGTCCTGCAATATTTTTGTCCACGGTAATATGCTTCAGACTTGTGCGCATGGATCGCAGATTAAACCACTTTTCCAGATCTCTCTTCGAATAAATCACAGAACATTTTCGCTCCGGATACTGGCCGTCAATGATGCGCGTGTCAAATCCATTTGTAAGAAAGACAACGGGACGTCTTTTGTATATTTTTTCCAGCAGATCCGCATACAGTTTTGCCTGCTGTCTTCCCTTGGAAACGTCTACGCAGGTACGCTTTGCTTCAATTACCGCGAGCGGTCGGTGCATATCATCATAAAGGACATAATCAGCAAAACCAACCTCCGATTTATTCGGCATTCCCGGAATTTCCACCTCATTGAGCCAGTCTCTGCCTTCTACCCATCCTGCTTCTGTCAGCATGGAATCGATATAAAGTTTACGCGTCTGATACTCGGACAGTTCCAGCGGTCTGGGAACATAGGTCTGCTGCTGTTCCTGACGGCGTGCGGACAATTCTTCCCGCAGAGAAGCATTTTCTGCACTTAGTTTTTTCAGATCAAGCTCCTGCTGTGCCGCTTTCTCCTGTTCTTTCTCCAAAGCCTCTTTTGCTACCTTCGCATCTTCTTTCGACTTTTTCGCTTTCTCTATCCGCGCTGTGATCAATGTTTTATCGAAGGTTCTCCGCTGATACTGGTCGGAATAGCAGTATGCAATATAATCGAGATAAATAAAAAGATTTTCCAGGCAAAGCATCGCTTCATCCCGTCCCAGTTTTCTGCTGCTGTGTGCCGCATTATTTCCGCTCCGCCGAATATAATCCATCCGCTTCCACAAGTCTGGCCCGATTGTCTGGCGATAATCCTCACTGTTCATCAGACTCTGCAGGTTGTCCTGGTACGGCATCTCGAGCGCATTATCCACAGAATACATCCATTTCACCGCAAACTCCATCGCCCGTCGGCTGTTTAAAATACTGGCCTCCGGGTCGAGTAAAATAATCTTTTCTGCGGACACGGCAACGTCGGCAAAGGCGGAAAATTTAGGTTCTTTTTTCAAATAATCAAAATTCGTAACCATGCGCACCTCCCTTTGATTTCTTAAAATCCTCCGTTAAAATAGGCTCTTGCTATTACATAAGATGGTTCGTAATATGCACTGCATTCGTAATTATCGATAATGCTGCAGATCTCATTATTATAAACTCGGATGAGTCCGTCTACATAGTCTTCGTCTTTATCAGCAGTATCAAGAATCAGACGCTGATATACTTTTCCGATCTGAGTTGCGCTTGGAATATGATCTACTAAATCTTTATTTACATTGGTGATGTCAAATTCACCATTTTGGAGCTGATACTCTTCGATCCATCGGTCTTCTAATGCCTCTGGATTTTCACAGTGAAGTACATTAGCAAGACTGATCAGACGATAAAGCTCGTCCTTTCCGATTGCATTTACAACATAATTGTTGTGCTGATGAAGCTTTCTTGCAACACGCTCGATCATGTAGCACATGAAATAGAGATCATTCTTCTCAATAAATTCATCCGGGAAAAATTTGTTTGTCATACCTTCTCACTTCCTTCATAATGAATTGTTTTCAATGCTGTTTCCGTACAGAATACAATCTGGTGTGTCGGATACCGAAATTTCACCAATGCCCAGAAGGCTTCTTTTGATATTTCTCCGCTTACATAATCCTCCACATAGTTCCAAATCTGATCATCTGCCATTGGACCTTCTACGATATCATAATTGTGTTCTATTCCTCTTCTGCAGTCTACTACAAATTGCAGCCACTCTTCTGTCATTTCTTCAAATGTTTTAATCTGGAGATTCTCATTTCTCTGATAGGAATACGTATTGATAACGGAATCACCTTTTTTCGTCATAGCCCATCGTATGGCTTGTTTTTTCAGATTTGTGCAGTAAAAACCGTAACCAAAATCTTTGTAGTAGCCATTTATCATGATTTTGGGTATCTCAACTTTCATATTACTTCCATGATAGATTATTTTATTATCCAAGACAATTCCCTCCCGCTTGACAAATTAGGTTTCATCGTTTATGATCAAAATAGTTTAAAGATACATAAACAAGAAACGGGCT
>ENA-OQRA01001688-OQRA01001688.1-human-gut-metagenome-genome-assembly--contig:-NODE-1688-length-11569-cov-3.163714_pt1 | contig 11569 bp, 8 predicted proteins | sample MGYA00243238_ERZ505106 | MGnify/ENA primary metagenome ERZ505106 (study PRJEB26097, sample SAMN02711298) | human gut metagenome | biome: Gut microbiome | host: Homo sapiens | place: Denmark: Copenhagen...
GGAATATACGGGTCAAGGCTTTCCAGTCGGAACGGATAGTTCTTTAAAAACCATAATACATTTTCTTCGTTTTCTTCCCGGGCAATGGTACATGTGCTGAAGATCAGCGTTCCATCCGGTTTCACATACTTTGCAGCCTTATCCAGGATCATTCTCTGGAGCATTACGATCTCTTCCTGTTTCTGCGGAGTTGCCCGGTATTTGATTTCCGGTTTCTTGCCGATAACTCCATAACCGGAGCACGGTACATCCGCGATCACAATATCCGCAGCCTGTTCGGAATCCGGATCATATACCGTTGCATCCTGAACTCTGGCTTCCACATTGATCACTCCGGTCCTGTGGATATTTTCTTTGATAAGATCTGCCTTATACTGGCTTACATCTCTGGCATCCACATTTCCGTAATCCCCCATTTTGTCTGCCGCATGGATGCTTTTTCCACCTGGTGCAGCGCACATGTCGATGATATGGTCACCTTTTTTCGGACTTGCAGCTTCCGCTACAAGCATAGAGCTTACATCCTGCACCAGGATCTTTCCCTGAAGGAAGGTCTCAAGTGTCAAAATATGATTGTAATCGGAAATCTTCAGTGCATAGGGAAGATAAGGAGCCTGTTCTACTGTCACTCCCTGAGACTTCAAACTGGTGACGATCTCTCTCAGAGACGCCTTATGAGTACGGCACCGTACTGTGATCGGTCTTTCTGTCAGAAAATCCTCCAGGATCTTCTCCGTAGTCTTCACTCCGTAGGCTGCTTTCCATTTTTCTACCAGATATTCCGGCATGGAATATTTCACAGAAAGATAACGGACTTCGTTTTCTTCCCTGGAAGGAAGCTCCAGATCACCGATCTCTCTTGCAATCGTACGGAGCACCCCGTTGACAAAGGGCTTTAGATTATAAAAGCCTCTTCGCTGTGCCAGCTTTACCGCTTCATTGCATACTGCACTGTCCGGAACACTGTCCATAAATTTCAGCTGATATACCGCACTTCTCAGGATCTCACGGATCTGCGGTTTCATCTTGTTTACAGAAACCTTGGAAAAAGAATCGATGACATAATCAATATAGATCCTGTATTCCAGGGTTCCCTCACATACTCTTGTAATAAAGCTACGTTCCTGTTTCGGAAGAAACTGATATTTGGAAAGCGCATTCCGGATTGCAATATGGCTGTGCTCACCCTCCTCCTCGATCTGTAACAGGATCTCAAGGATCAGTTCTCTGGTATTTACTCCGCTGCTAATCACGATCTCTACCTCCTGCAAGGATAATCAGTCTCAGAAGCTGCAGAATAGATGCCGCCAGAGCTGCTACATAGGTAAGCGCTGCCGCTGTAAGTACTTTTCTTGCACCCTTTTTTTCATCTGCACCTAAGATACCTGTACTTTCCAGCATTTTAAGCGCTCTGGAAGACGCATTGATCTCAACCGGAAGTGTCACCAGCTGAAACAGTACTGCCAGTGAAAACAAAACAATTCCCAGAGTTACCAGCGGATCAATGGAAAAGATCAGTCCTGCAATAAACAGCGGCCATGAAAGCTGGGAACCAATATTTGCGGCAGGTACAATGGCTGAACGGATATTCAGTGGTGCATAATTGATCGCATCCTGGATCGCATGGCCACATTCATGTGCTGCCACCCCCACAGCCGCCAGAGAATTTCTTCCATAAATATCTTCTGAAAGGGAAACCGTTTTCGTTCTCGGATCATAGTGATCCGTAAGACTTCCGCGGATCGGAACCACCTGTACGTCTGTGATCCCAGCCGCTCTCAGGATCCTCTGTGCAGCTTCCGCACCGGTGATACCTGAATGACTCCGGACCTTTTTATAGACTGCAAAGGTACTGCGCAGCTTCGCAGATGCCGCAAGAGAAAGAAGCATTCCGATCACGAGCAAAAGAATCGTGGGGTCCATTCCCCATCCGTAATAACCATATCCGTACATAACTCATCACTCCCTGGAATCTCTGAACATGTCTCCTGGTTTCAACTGATATCCCCGAAGGAACGCATCCGCTTCCATGCGTTTTTTGCCTTCCAGCTGCACTTCATGAAGCACGAGTACCTTCTGGCCGCATGCTACCTGGATTCCTCCTTTGTCAGCGGCTATCACAGTTCCCGGTGCTTCCTGTGCCTGTTTTTCCAGAACAGAGCTCTTCCAGACCTTCAATGTTTTTCCATTGATAAAGGTAAAAGCGCTTGGCCATGGATCAAGGCCTCTTACCAGACGCTCCAGTTCTTCCGCATTTTTGCTGAAATCCAGAAGCCCCATTTTTTTGGAGATCATGGCAGCATATGGTGTTGGACTCTCCTCCGGCTGTTTCTCGCGGGTTGCAGTTCCGTCAAAAATGGACGGTAAAGTCTGTACCAGAAGCTCTGCACCTGCCTGTGCGAGCTTATCAAACAAGCTTCCACCTGTCTCATCTTTGGCAAGCGGAACCACGATCCTGGAAATCATATCACCGGTATCCAGACCGGTTCCCATCTGCATAATAGTAACGCCGGATTCTTTTTCACCGTCGATCACCGCCTGCTGGATCGGTGCAGCTCCACGATATTTAGGAAGCAGAGACGCATGGATATTGATACATCCGAATCTCGGCATATCCAGGATGCTCTTTGGAATGATCTGCCCGAATGCCGCAACAATGATGATGTCCGGTGCAAGATTTTTCAGTTCTTCCACAAATTCAGGATCTCTTACCTTCACCGGCTGCAGTACCGGGATCCCGTGTTTCAGTGCTTCTTCTTTTACAGGAGTAGGCATCATAGTTTTGCCTCTGCCCTTCGGTTTGTCCGGCTGTGTGATCACAGCCTCCACTTCATATCCGTTCTCTGCCAGTGCTACAAGAGGCGCCACCGCAAAGTCCGGAGTTCCCATATAAATAATCTTCATAGTATCCCGCCTTTAGTCTTCTTCATCATAAGTTACCTTGTGAAGTTCTCCCTCCACAAGTTCTGTATACATTTTTCCATCCAGATGGTCAATCTCATGACAGAACGCTCTTGCCAGAAGGCCCTCTCCCTCGTAGATCTGTTCGTTCATATTTACATCAAGTGCTTTTACCTTCACATAGTTCGGACGTGTTACCTGTCCTGCCATTCCCGGAACGCTCAGGCATCCCTCGTCACCGGTCTGCTCGCCGCTTGTCTCAAGGATCTCCGGATTGATCAGCACGATCGGGCCCTCACCTACATCGATGACAACGATACGTTTCAGGATTCCTACCTGTGGTGCAGCGAGGCCAACACCCATTGCATCATACATGGTATCCAGCATATCTGTGATCAGTTCCCCGATCCTCGGTGTCATTTTGTCTACTGTCCGGGATTTTTTTGTCAGTACAGAATCCCCCTGTACACGGATTGTTCTAAGTGCCATTTTTCTTCTCCTTTAATTCATATCAAATTGAATGTATATTTTCCGGAATCCGGAATTTATCTCTATATATTTCTCCAGCTTCTCTCTGACTGCCGTGAGAAAGCAGATATCCCTGTGCTTCAGATGGATCACCTGACGATAAACATCCTTTACCTTACCTACCGATGCAGCTGCAGGTCCGATCATGTGAAGCTCTTCCTTCGGACTTACCCTGCGGATAAAAACTTCTATATAATACATGGCATTTTTCAGAAGTTCTTCATCCTGGCAGGCGCCAAAAACAGTCATCATATGGGCTGCCGGCGGATAGTCCAGAAGCATCCGATACCCCATTTCTTCTTTATAAAATTTCTTATAATCCTGAATAGCCGCAGCCTGGATACTGTAATGCTCCGGCTGATATGTCTGGATCACCGCCTGCCCCGGCCGATTCCCTCTGCCGGAACGTCCAACTGCCTGAGTCAGAAGCTGGAATGTACGCTCCCCGCAGTGATAGTCATCCATATTCAGCGAAAGATCTGCTGCAATCACTCCTACCAGAGTCACATTCGGAAAATCATGTCCCTTGACGATCATCTGGGTCCCCACCAGAATATCTGCCTCATGCTTTGCAAAAGAAGCCAGGATCTTCTCATAGCTGTCCTTGGTCCTTGTGGTATCAAAATCCATTCGAAGTACCCTGGCTTTCGGGAATTCTTTTTCAATGACCTTCTCGATCTGCTGGGTTCCTGCCTTAAATCCACCAATGTGCGGTGAACCACAGGACGGACAGATTTCCGGTTTCACAGTCTCATAGCCGCAATAATGACAGATCAGACGATTGCCATTGTGTTCACTTAGAGATACATCACAGTGGGGACATTTCATAACGTGACCGCAGGCTCTGCAGGAAACAAAGCCCGCATATCCTCTCCGGTTCAGAAACAGCATGGCCTGTTCTCTTCTTTCAAGGACCTGCTCCAGATCCCTCTTCAGCTCCAGACTCAGTACCGAGCGGTTTCCTTTCTTTAATTCTTCCCGAAGATCCACGATTGATACCTGTGGAAGAGGCCTTTCCTCATAACGTGCGTTTAACTTTACCAGAAGATATTCTCCGTCACAGGCATGACTGTAGGCTTCCAATGACGGAGTGGCTGATCCCATGACCACACGGGCATGTTCCATTCGTGCCCTCTCAATGGCAGTCTCACGTGCATGGTACCTTGGCGTATTCTCACTTTTGTAGGTGGGTTCATGCTCTTCGTCGATAACGATCAGTCCCAGATCTGAAAACGGTGTGAACAGTGCGGATCTGGGTCCTACCATCACCTGGATCTCACCACGTTTTGCTCTTTTGAACTGATCATAACGTTCTCCCTGGGAAAGTCTGGAGTTCAGAACCGAAACCTTATCTCCGAACATGGCATAAAAGCGCCTAACTGTCTGATAAGTAAGCGCGATCTCAGGGATCAGCACGATCGCCTGTTTTCCCTCCTCCAGTACCTTCTGGATCAGGCGCATATAAACCTGGGTCTTTCCGCTTCCGGTCACTCCGAAAAGAAGTGCAGGCCTTGGGTCCGGCTCCTGCCATTCCCGAAAGATCTGCTCTGCCGCCAAAAGCTGTTCCTGGTTCAGACTCAGTTCCATGTTCTCCTTCACCAAGCCGAGCCCCTCGGGAATGCGATACATTTCCTGACTTTCAATAGTTATCAGACCTTTTTTCTCAAAAAAATCAAGAACGGAAATGCCGGCTCCAAGCTCTTTGGAGGCATAGGTATAATCTAGGCTCCCGGCCTCCAGGATTGCCCGAAGGAACCGCTCACGTGCTTTAAAGCGGCTGCCTTCCAGCTTGCCAAGAAGTGCCTGCCCCTCTTCCTTTTTCCCTGTAAAAAGGATCAGTCTTTTCTCTTTTGCACGGACCTTGTCTTTTACAGGCAGAACTGTTTTCAGCGCCTGGATCATGGTGGAGCCATAGGTCTCCTTCATCCAGGCCGCAAGTGCGATCAGCCGGGATTCTGTTGTTTCACTGTCTGTGGACACTCCCCGAATCTCCTTGAGCTTTGACGCATCATATTTCGCCGTTCCGGAGATCCCGGTCACATAGCCTTTCCGAAGGGTATTTCCCTTTCCGAAGGGCACTGTGACCACAACTCCAGGTTTTATTGCCTGCACTAGTTCCTCAGGTACACGATACTGAAAATCCCGGTCCAGCTTTTCATGGGAAATATCAATGATCACATCTGCATAGATCATCCATTTACGCTTTCTGATCTTCTTCCAGGATCTCCCGGATCAGTACACGCTCATCCATGGGATATTTCTTACCCTTGATCTCCTGATAATCCTCATGGCCCTTTCCGGCAAGGACGATGATATCTCCCGGCTCACCGTGATGGATCGCGTAGGCGATCGCCTCTTTACGATCCGGGATCTCTACATATTTTCCATCTGTTTTTGCCATTCCGATCTTGATATCATCGATGATGGCCTGTGGATCCTCATCTCGCGGATTATCTGAAGTAATGATGGTCAGATCTGCCATCTTTCCTGAAACCTCACCCATCTCATAACGGCGCAGCTTGGAACGGTTTCCGCCACAGCCAAACAGGCATACCAGTCTGTGCGGATCATATTCCTTCAGTGTTCCAAGAAGGCTCTCCAGCGCCATGGCATTATGTGCGTAATCGATCATCAGTGTGAATTCGTCAGATACCTTGATCATCTCAATACGGCCTTTGACCCTGGCCACCTTCAGAGCTTTGATGATATTCTCCTCGGATACCTTAAAATGGCGGCAGATGGCAATGGCAGTCAGAGAATTGTAAATGCTGAACTTACCTGGAATATCGATCTCCACAGGAAAATCCATAAGTCCCTTAACATGATAGGAAATTCCCAGATAGCCCTTTCTTCCAACGAGTCTGGCGCCCTCTGCACGGAGATCTGCTTTTTCGGAAAATCCATAGGTTTCAAGTTTACAGGTGTGGCCTTCGATAATGCGGTCAAAGTGTTCATCGTCACGATTTACGATACCAACCTTACACTGTCTGAGAAGCATGGATTTGCAGTGCAGATAATCATCAAAGTCCTTGTGCTCATTCGGTCCGATATGATCTGGTTCAATATTTGTGAAAATTCCAAAATCAAACACAAATCCCTGGGTTCTGTGAAGCATCAGTCCCTGTGAGGAAACCTCCATAACGACCGCATCGCAGCCTGCTTCTACCATATCATGAAAATATTTCTGTACCATATAGGATTCCGGTGTCGTGTTGGCTGCCGGGATATGCTTCTCCCCGATAACAGCCTCGATGGTTCCGATCAGACCAACCTTATATCCGGCATTCTCAAGGATCGATTTCACCATATAGGTTGTAGTTGTTTTTCCTTTGGTTCCGGTGATACCGATGGTTTTGAGCTTTTCTGCCGGATGTCCGAACCATGCTGCTGAAATAAAGGCCATGGCGTAACGGGTATCCTCTACCTGGATCACTGTCACATCCTCCGGTGCCTCCACCGCTTCTTCCACGATGAGTGTCTTCGCACCCTTTGCCACAACATCAGGTATAAATTTATGTCCATCCACGACCGCACCTCTGATGCAGATAAAAAGGCTCCCTTCTTCTACTTTGCGGGAATCATATACAACAGAAGAAACCTCCTGCTCTGTACTTCCCTGAAGGCATTTGTATTCAAGATGTTCCAATAAGGATAAAAGATTCATTTTTCTCCTCCATCTTCCCTTTTTCCGGTCTGACGGCAGCACACCGGAGGCGGGAAATATACTGTTCTTATTTTCTGTACATACCATATAGAATAGCACACCTCCCCCCTGTTTTCAACGTTTCTTTGAGGTACGGCCGCCTTGTAAAATATCAGCTTGTTACTGTTCACTCCGTTCTCAGTAACATCAGCTTTTTCCATAAATATCCGCATATTTTTTCCGGAGCCAGATGCCGCCCAGCACAGTCACCAAAGCTGTCACTGCCAGAAGCGTCCACAAATCCCTCCTGGTATCATCTCCGGTCTTCGGATGTGTGGACGCAGTTCTTGCCATCTGTATCTGACCGGAAGCCGGACCCTGGTCATCTCCCTGCAAAGGCAGCCCTTCTTCCGGCGTAATAGCCACCTCTCCTTTTACCATGACAGAAGCGGAGGCCTCCATCAATCGCTCTCCGGTTTCCTTGCTTGTGACCGTCACCTGGTTAAAAAGCTTCTGATCCGCTGTTTTTCCCGGGATCTTCACCACAGCCTGAAGAGAAACTGCCTCTCCCGGCGGGATCTGTTGGATCATTGCCTTTGTACGGCTGCTGTTGAGCGTTACACCTTCCTGCTCCAGAAACTGTGCATGGATCCCTGCTGCCTGAAAGCGCTCCGTTCCCACAACCGAATGAAGCGTTTTTTCACCGGTATTCACGATACAGATCTGATAGGTCACAGTCTCACCCGGTGCAGCGGTTTCTTTGTCTGCAGTTTTCTTTACAGAAAGATCCGCCTTCAGTGCCTCCAGACCATTTATAGTGGAAGCGTTCTTCCGGATCACCTCCTCCACTCTGTCCTTCACCCTGGCCTCTGCTTCCACCTGGTGCTCCAGATCTTTTTCCTGTTCATCCAGAAGCGGCGCCTGTACATAAAAGCTCCTGCTCTCTCCGGCTTTTAATTCTGCAAATTCCGCCACAGCCCCTTCTGTTAGAAGGCCTTCTGCATCTTCCCACAGCTGCCGGATCTTAGGGCATGAAAGGCTGCTGGTCAGACGGATATCTGCAAGATCCAGCTTTCCGGTATTGGCTATCTCTACCTGATAACGGATGGTCTGCCCTGCTTTCATTTTTTTATTCTGTGCAATTACCGACAATTCCATATCAGCCTCAGCAGCCTCCACGTCCAACATAGGCGAGATCCCCTCTGCGATCACCAGCTTTTCCCCGTTTTCTTCTGTCATGAGAAAGGTTCCCGCACCGGTACAGTCCTTCTGAAGCGGTTCCTCCTGAGTCACAGGATAACTGCTTTTCTCTGCCGGAAAACGGTATTCCTGCCGCAAGATCAGCGGGATACGGAAAAAGATCTCATCCTGCCCGTTCTGCTCCACGTTCAGCACGCTTTCCAGCTTTGTGATCTCTGTAGCTTCACCGCTCTGGCTCCTTACAGAAATCTGCTGTGCAGCCATATTTTTCGGGACAGAATCCGTTTCCGGAACAAAATACTCCGAAATATACGTGACCAGCGTCAGCTTTTGCGTCTCCTCAGACTCACCTTCCTCTTCATTCCCTACATTTTCCCCTCCGGTCGACGTTCCTTCCGGTGTGAGCGGACCCGTTTTCTCCTGCTCTTCATCCTCCGGCTGTACTGTTTCCCCGGATGCCAGCTGCTCCACGTGCTCATATCCTTCCTCCATTTCTATTCCGATTCCTTCCACAACCTTATCCACCGGCAATTCCTGTTCTGCCTTCTCTTCCTGCTGCAAGTCATCCTCATCCTTTGAAAGTTCCTGTTCTGGCTCTTCTTCCTGCTGCAAGTCATCCTCCGGCAGCTCCTGCTCTGGCTCCTTTTCCTGCTGCCAATCATCCTCTGGCAGCTCCTGCTCTATCTCTTCTTCCTGTTCCACCGATGGATCTTCAATCTTATGAAATTCATCGTCCCACTTCTCATTTTTCTCCTTATCCTCCGAAAACCTTCTCCCGGACAGCCATTCATTCAGGCCGCGAATCCGGATTCCAAGCTCCGCCTGTCCGGATTCTATGTCTTTCCAGAACACACTCTGATCGATAAACGGTGCCTGTCCCGGCAAAAAATCTGCTCCTAGAGTCAGCTTCGGTTCTATTGTTCCTCTCAGCATGGCTCCTGCCAGCACTGTCACAATTCCGGCTTTCTTCATCTGTTTCCATATTCTGTTTTTCATGGCTCTTCCTCATTTCTGCCTGATCTGGCATTTCTTATACACATGTTTTTTTACAGAAGCTTACTTTTCCACAGACAAAGGCATCCCTCCCCGGCAAATGGTGCATGATCAATATTTTTTTCGATAAAATAAAATGGATTTCTGCATCGAAACGATGCGTGAACAGATCCCGCAGAATGCAGGATCAAGACTTTTTCAATGTATCACATTTTCAGACCATGCGCAACCGGATATAAAAATTATAAAGTTTGTTTAAACTTTCTTTATAAATTTTCCATTTCTTTTAGATTAACGACATATTTTAAACATATTTTCTCTATATAATAGGTGTTGGATAGATGAAAAACCACTCTCTATCTCCCCCCTCAAAAAATAGTAGGAATCAAACCGTCTGACTGGATCAGGCGGTTTTTCCTGTCTCGGAAAACACTCGATTTTCTATTGCATTTCCCACATAGGTCTTTTATAATAAAATATAATACTCGTGCATCGTTTTCGATGTACTCGTTACTGAATACAGTAACTGATTTCATTCCAATTTTTAAGAGAAACGAGGTATTTCCTATGAGCGAAAAAACCGTAGTAGTTGCATTAGGCCACCGGGCACTTGGCACCACACTTCCAGAGCAAAAAACAGCTACAAAACTCGCAGCGAAGGTAATCGCAGATCTGGTAGAGGAGGGAACCCGCGTAGTGATCTCCCACAGCAACGGTCCGCAGGTAGGGATGATCCACACCGCAATGAATGAATTCGGTAAGGCACATCCTGATTATACATTTGCACCAATGTCCGTATGTTCCGCCATGAGCCAGGGTTATATCGGCTATGACCTTCAGAACGCCATCCGTGCTGAGCTTATCTCCAGAGGAATCTACAAACCGGTCAGCACAGTTCTGACACAGGTTGTCATCGATCCATACGATGAAGCATTTGCAGAGCCAGAGAAGATCATTGGACGTGTTCTTAACGCAGAAGAGGCCGAGGCTGAAGAAGAAAAAGGAAACTTTGTCACAAAGGTGGGCGAGGGCCAGTACAGACGTATCCTTGCAGCACCGAAGCCACAGAAGATCGTAGAGATTGAAACCGTAAAGGTCCTCTCTGCAGCAGAGCAGATCGTCATTGCCGCAGGCGGTGGCGGAATCCCGGTTCTTGAGCAGGGAACTCAGCTGAATGGTGCCAGCGCCATCATCGAGAAAGACCTGGCAGCAGGACTTCTTGCAGAAGAACTGAACGCTGACACTCTGATGATCCTTACAAGCGTCGAGAAAGTAAGCCTTGACCATAATACGGATCACGAATCTTATCTGGATACTATTTCCACAGAAGATGCCAAGAAATATATTGCCGGCAAACAGTTTGCGGCAGGCTCCATGCTTCCTAAGATCGAAGCAGGTGTTTCCTTCGTGGAGAAGGGAACCGGACGCCGTACCATCATCACAGACATGGCCCATGCAAAAGACGGCTACCGTGAGAAGACCGGAACTATCATTAAATGATCATTTTACGGACTCAGAATACAAAGTGAACTATAAAACTTCACTTTACATAAAAATATCCCGCAGACGGCTGCTGGTCTTACCGGCAGCTCTGCGGGATATTTTTATATTGTCTGGCTGTCCGATCACTGTTCCACAGTTGATCGGACAGCTAGCATTTACATAGATTTTCGCTCAGCGATCTCAGCCATCTTCGCCTCATTCAGGCGGGTATCTCCATGGACACGGCTGTAGGAAAGATATCCGTTCATACGGTCGATCTTGGTCAGGTTTCTGGAACCGCAGACAGGGCATACATCCATCTCCAGTTCCTCATGACCACAATCGTCACAGTATGCAAGAGAAAGGTTCACTCCCTCATAATATCCCAGATCCATGGCTCTGCGGATCAGTGTACGGATAGCTTCCTTATTGTAGCCGATCGGATAACGTACATACTGAATCTTACCGCCATTGCAGAGCTCCCAGAAACGTCCCTCCAGATCCTGTTTCTCGATCGGAGTCACATCCTCTGTTACATGGCAGTGGAAGCTGTTGCTCACATATGGTCTGTCAGAAACGCCCTCAATGATTCCATACATCTTACGGAACTGCTCTACCTGCAGGCCACAAAGACTCTCTGCCGGTGTTCCGTAGATCGCATAGAGGTATCCGTCCTCCTGCTTGAACTGGTTTACCTTGTCATTGATATATTTCAGTACTTCCAGTGCGAACTGACCGTCCTCACGGATAGATTTGCCATTGTAAAGCTCCTGAAGCTCATTCAGTGCGGTGATACCAAAGGAAGCTGTCATCGGTTTCAGA
>ENA-OQRA01001694-OQRA01001694.1-human-gut-metagenome-genome-assembly--contig:-NODE-1694-length-11525-cov-4.806016_pt1 | contig 11525 bp, 9 predicted proteins | sample MGYA00243238_ERZ505106 | MGnify/ENA primary metagenome ERZ505106 (study PRJEB26097, sample SAMN02711298) | human gut metagenome | biome: Gut microbiome | host: Homo sapiens | place: Denmark: Copenhagen...
TTGTTCAGAATGGCAGGTGCATTGTTAAACGGATTAAATTTATTTTGCACCTCATTAAAAGCCGTTTCCTTTTTAAATGACGCTTTTTTACGGCTGTCATACTTCATAAGCGAAGATTTTACCGCATGATAAATCGCATCAAAAACAGGTCTTTCATTTATAAATCTGACCTCAAGCTTTGAAGGATGAACATTTACATCAATAATTTCACACGGCAATTCGATATTAAGGACACACGACGGAAATTTTCCGACCATAATTGAGCCCTTAAAAGCCTCCTCAAGTGCAACCATAGCCGTTCTGGTTTTGATGTACCTTCCGTTGATAAAATAATTCTGCATATTACGATTTGGTCTTGAGTGTTCGGGTTTTGAAATATAGCCGTAAACCTTTATTGCATCAAGCTGATAATCAACCGGAATAAGTCCTTTCGCAAAATCTTTTCCAAAAACCGAATATATTGCAGAAATAAGTTTTCCATCGCCGAATGTACGAAGAACCTGCTTTCCGTCCTTAATGTATGTAAATGCAATTTCAGGATGTGACAAAGCAGTTTTGTCGATTATATTTGAAACTGCGTTACCCTCCGAAACATCCTTTTTCAAAAATTTTGCACGAGCAGGAATGTTGTAGAACAAATCTCTGATAACAAAGGTTGTGCCGACAGGACAACCTGCATCATCAAAGCTCTGTTCTTCACCGCCGTCAATTTCATATGAAGTTCCGATTTCCTCGTTTACATTCCTCGTAATAAGTTGAAGTCGTGACACTGCACAAATTGACGCAAGAGCCTCTCCTCTGAATCCGAGTGTAGAAATACTGTCAAGGTCAGACTCAACCTTAACTTTACTGGTTGCGTGTCTTAAAAACGCAACTTTGATATCGTCACGGTAAATACCGCAACCGTCATCGGCAACACGCATGAATGTTGTACCGCCGTTTTTTATCTCAACGGTGATATTTTTTGCGCCTGCGTCAATTGAATTTTCTACAAGTTCCTTTATAACCGACGCCGGTCTTTCAACAACCTCGCCGGCGGCGATAAGTTCTGCAACATGCTTATCAAGTACATTGATTACACCCATTTGTGTCACCTCCTAATATTAAATCATACCTTTAAGTTCATAAAGCAAGTTCATTGCTTCAATCGGAGTAAGAGTATTTATATCTGTATCTTTCAGCTTTTCAATCACGGGACTTTCAGCCGAACCGATAAGCGAAAGCTGCATATCGTCTGAATTATCCTGCTTTTGAATATTGGCATTCTCGTTTTTATATTTGCCGTGTTCAAGGTCTTTTAAAATTTCCTTTGCTCTTGAAATTACAGACTGCGGAATGCCTGCAAGCTTTGCAACCTCAATACCATAGCTGTCATCTGCTCCGCCGGGAACAATTCTTCTCAGAAAAGTAATGTCATCGCCACGCTTTTTAACTGCTATGTTATAGTTTTTTACACCGTCAAGGAGTTGTTCCATAACCGTGAGTTCGTGATAATGAGTTGCAAAAAGTGTTTTTGCACCGAGTTTTTTTCTGTCGGCACAAAATTCAAGTACAGCCCTTGCGATGCTCATACCGTCAAAGGTCGAAGTACCTCTGCCGATTTCGTCAAGAATAAGTAAGCTTTTTGAAGTTGCATTTTTAATGATATTGGCAACCTCGCTCATCTCAACCATAAAGGTTGACTGTCCAGATGCAAGATCATCAGACGCACCTACACGAGTAAAGATGCTGTCTACAATTCCGATTTCGGCAGAAGACGCCGGAACAAAACTGCCTATCTGCGCCATAAGAACAATAATGGCAATCTGTCGCATATAGGTTGACTTACCCGCCATATTGGGACCTGTAATAATTGCTACTCTATCATTGGCAGAATCAAGGCTGACATCATTCGGGACAAACGGTGCATCCTTTAATAGAGCCTCAACAACCGGATGTCTCGAATCTTTAATTCTTATAGCGGTTGAAAGGTTCACATCAGGTCTTATGTATCTGTTGTCAGCCGCAACATTTGCAAGTGATGTAATAACATCAAGATTAGCAATGGCTTTTGCGGTTTTCTGAATTCTTTCAAGATTATCCGAAACCGTCTTTCTGACATCATCAAAGAGGTTGTATTCAAGTGCAACCGATCTGTCTTTTGCACCGAGGATTCTGCCCTCTACATCTTTCAAATCCTGAGTAATATATCTTTCACAATTGGTTAGTGTCTGCTTTCTTATGTATGTTTCGGGTACCATGGATTTATATGAATTTGATACTTCAATATAATATCCGAATACCCTGTTATAACCGACTTTAAGCTTAGGAATTCCCGTTATATCACGCTGTTCAGCCTCAATACGGGCAAGAATTCCCTTTGAGTCATTCATATCGCCTGTCACGGAATCCAGCTCTTCGTTATAACCTCTCTTAATCATACCACCCTCACGGACTGTAAACGGGGGTTCTTCAACGATTGCAGAATCAATAAGAGAATGAATGTCCTCAAGCTTATCAATGCTTTTATAAATATATTTAAGATAAACCGATTTACAATCAACGAGCAAATCCGAAATCTGCGGAAGATTCTGAATTGCCCCGCAGAGTGAACGCAAATCTCTTGCATTTGCAGAACCGTAAACGATTCTTGTCATAAGTCTTTCAATGTCAAATATACCCGAGAGTGTGTCTGTAACATCCATACGGAGCATATTATCGTTTACAAGCTCTTCAATTGCACTCTGACGGTTGTTAATTGAAGTTATATTAAGCAAAGGATGTTCAAGCCATGAACGCATAAGGCGTTTACCCATTGCGGTTTTTGTCTTGTCAAGCACCCACAAAAGTGAACCCTTTTTATCCTTTGTCAGCATTGTTTGTGTGAGCTCAAGATTACGCTGTGTGTTGTAATCAAGGCTCATATATTGATTTTCTTTGTAGAACTCAATGTGATTTATTCTTTCAAGTCCCGTTTTCTGAGTATCACGAAGATATGAAAGCAATGCACCGAGAACGCATACAACAACAGATTTGTCAGATACGGTAATGTACTCATCCGCAAACTGTGATTTTACAACATCAGTACATACCGACTCGTCAAATTTTTCATCTTCGAGCATTTCAACTCCTGCCGAAAGTTTCGCTTTAATGAACTTCGGCAGCTCTTTCAGCTTTACAATGTCACCGCCAATAAGAATTTCACGGGGATTATAGCTTGTAAGCTGATTGGTAAGAACATTATAGCTGTCATTACCCCTGATTTCCGTAGCGTATAATTCTCCTGTGGAAATATCGCAAAAACAAAGTCCTATAGTTTTATCTTTAGAATACATACAGCAAATGTAGTTGTTTTTGCTCTCATCAAGCATACTCGATTCCATTACGGTACCGGGAGTAATTACTCGAATAATATCACGCTTTACAAGACCTTTTGCCTTTGCAGGATCTTCCGTCTGTTCGCAAATTGCAACCTTATAGCCCTTTGCAACAAGTCTTGCAATGTAACCCTCACAGCTGTGAAACGGAACTCCGCACATGGGAGCACGCTCGGCCTGTCCGCAATCCCTTCCTGTAAGAGTAAGTTCAAGTTCCTTTGATGCAAGCTTTGCATCATCGTAAAACATTTCGTAGAAATCTCCAAGTCGGAAGAACAAAATGCTGTCTTTGTTTTCTTCTTTAATTTTGAAATACTGTTGCATCATTGGAGATAACTCCGCCATTTGTTTCACTTCCTTAACAAAATTTAGAACCGTTTATCAGCCGCAACCGCCGCATGTAGCACAACTGCCTGAGCATGATGACTGGCTGTAATCAGCAGTTTCGGGATCTGCACCCTCAGCAGACTGCTGAACAATTGCGAGAACTCTGTTTGCAACAACATCAAAAGCAGCCTTTGCATCATTGTAGGCAATCATATTCTCGTTTGACATAATCTGAGAATATGCCTCTCTCATCTCGGTATTAAGCTTAGAAAGCTTTTCCTGATCTCTCTCTTTTTTTGATGCTTCATTGTTTATTGACATTCTTTTAAGATTGAATTCACCGATAAGACGCTGAAGCTCCATATCTGCATCTGCATTCTTCTGAGCGTCCTGCAATTTTTTATATGAGTCTTCTTCCTGAATGAGTCTTCCGAGTTCTCTTGCTTTCTCAATGATATCCATAGTTTTAACCTCCGATTATTTTACAAGCTCACCCTTTAATATCCAGTTGCGAGCCTTTGTTATTTTTACATTTCTGAATGTTCCGATACAGTCCTTTGATCCTTCAAGCTCAACTATTATGTTACCGCTTGTACGACCGCACAATTCACCGTTCTTATCGTTTTCACCTTCAATAAGTACCTTTTCGGTTTTGCCAACCATTGAAGAACAACGCTTTGCCGCAATTTCTTCCTGAACATCAAGAAGTTCACGGAACCATTTTGATTTTTCTTCAGCGGAAATCGGATCGTCCATTTTAGCCGCAGGAGTACCCACTCTCGGTGAGAAAATGAAGGTAAAGAGTGATGTAAACTCAGCCTCACGGATAAGCGATAAAGTTTCTTTGAAATCTTCATATGTTTCACCCGGAAAACCTACAATGATATCACTTGTAAGTGAAAGACCGTCAATTTTCTCTTTAGCATAATTGATTATTTCAAGATACTTTCTGCGGTCATAGTGACGGTTCATTGCTTTAAGCACTCTGTCCGAACCGCATTGGAACGGAAGATGAAGATGCTTGCTTATATGAGTACCCGATGCAATTGTGTCAATAAGTTCCTTTGAACAATCCTTAGGGTGAGATGTCATAAAGCGAAGCCAATAATCGCCGTCAATTGAATCGACCTCACGCAAAAGCTGTGAAAAGTTTACTTTCTCGGAAAGACCTTTTCCGTAGGAATTTACATTCTGACCGAGAAGGGTAATATCTTTATAACCCGACTCAATCATATTTTTAGCCTCAGAAACAATAATATTCTTTTCACGGCTGCGTTCTCTGCCTCTTACATAAGGCACAACGCAATATGTACAGAAGTTGTTGCAACCGTACATAATCGGTAACCAACCCTTGAAAGTGCCGTCACGCTTAACAGGAAATCCCTCATAAAGCTGATTATCGTCATTACCTCTTTCAAACACTCTTTTGCCATCAAGAAGAGCGTTATACATAAGCTCAGGAAAATGGTGCAATGAATGAGTACCAAACACAAGTCCTACAAAAGGAAAGCTCTTGTAAATTTTATTGGCAACATGCTCCTGCTCCATCATACAACCGCACAAAGCAATAAGAATCTGCGGATGCTTACGCTTTAGATTTTTTAATGCACCTACATTGCCGAACACTCTGTCCTCAGCATGTTCTCTTACGGCACAGGTATTGAAAAGTATGAAATCCGCATTATCCGGTTCATCTGCAAACTCAAATCCCGATTGTTCAAGCATACCCTTAATTTTTTCACTATCAGCCACATTCTGCTGGCAGCCGTATGTTCTGATATACGCAACAGGCTTCTCTCCTCTTTTGCGGATATCCATAATTTCAGCTATTAAATTCATATACTCCGATTGTTTTTCGGAAATTTTCTGACTGTCAGGCAAAGAAATGCCTCCTAACCCATTGTATTAACTGTTAGATTATAACACAAGATATACGGTTTTTCAATGTTTTTCACAGGTTTTTCAAAATTTACTTCTTATAAGTCTGAAACAGAGAACCGTATCCGGACGGTATATTACCCACTATTACGGATTGTGCAATTTCAAAATCGGTAGTAAATGTCATTTTGCCTGAATAATCAAGCGAGGTTGTCATTATTTTTGAAGTGAGCAAAAGCTTTATATGGTGGATTGTCTGATTTATTCCCGCTTGTTCAAATGTACTTATAACTTCCGAGGAAAAGCTTCCTGTAAGGTTAAAATTTACGGGAATGCAAGGTCCGACATTTGAGAGTATTGTAATATTCGTAAATGCACCGAGAGGTATTTCAATTTCATTGTCATATACCTTAGCTATTTCCTTTTGGACAGCTTTCGTGATATCGGCTTTAATTCTGTTGATTTTGAATGAATCCGTTTCGATAGACTGCACATTTCCGTTTTTATCACAATTAATCTTTGCAATATCACTGTAAGAATAATTAAGCTTGTCAAGTGTATTATTCACTGCATCACAGACAGAATTTACAGACAATATTTCAGCCTGAATTCTTATGTACTCCGGTCTGAAATCTGACAAATGCACCTCGCAGAAAACAGTAACACCGATAATCAGTAAAACCACAGAAAGAAGTATTTTCTTTAAAAGAACAAATTTTCTTTTACACCTTTTTCTGTACAACATAAAAACACCCCTCGTATATACTATACGAAGGGTGTTTGTTTTGTTAATTATTCTTCTGCGTCCGAACAACCGCCGCATGATGCACAATCGGCATCACACTCGTCATCTTCCTCATTGCTGAAAAGCTCTGAAAAATCAAACTCAAGGTTCTCACCGCAGTTAGGACACTCGATTTCGCCTTCAAGAAGGACATCTTCGGAAACATTAAGCTTCTGACCGCATGAATCACAAGTCACCTCATAAAAAGGATTCTCTTCATCATCAAAATCGTAATCGTCATCTTCATCGTCATAATCTTCAATGTCATAGTCCTCGTCATCGTAAACATCAGACTCAACATCAGCAAGATCCTGATCAATTTCATCAACCTGAGCGCTTAACTCATCGTAAAGTTCTTCCATGTCAGATACTTCAAAAGCCATATCATCAAGAAGATCAACGATTGCATTAAGAACCTTTACTTCAGGTTTTGACTCATCAAGCTCAAGACCGTCGCAAAGACCGCGAATGTAAGAAATTTTTTCAGTAAGATTCATAACTGATTCTCCCGCAGAAATTATGCTCTGCCCATATATTCGCCTGTTCTTGTGTCGATCTGAATAACTTCGCCCTCATCAATAAAGAGAGGAACTTTAATTTCAGCACCTGTTTCAAGAGTTGCAGGCTTTGTAGCGTTGGTTGCTGTGTCACCCTTAAAGCCGGGATCTGTCTTTGTAACCTTAAGTTCAACAAAGTTCGGAGGCTCAATGCCGAATACATTGCCCTTGTAAGAAAGAACCTTGCACACCATATTTTCCTTAACAAACTTAAAGTTGTCGCCGAGAACGCTCTTGTTAATCGGAATCTGCTCCCATGTTTCTGTATCCATGAAGTAGTAAAGATCGCCGTCTGAATAGCTGTATTCCATATCCTTTCTGTCAATGAAAGCTGTGGGATACTTATCGTTCGGGTTGAAAGTTTTTTCAACTACTGCGCCTGTAATAACATTTCTGATTTTAGTTCTTACAAATGCAGCACCCTTACCGGGCTTTACATGCTGGAATTCAATGATTGATACAACCTGACCGTCCATTTCAAATGTAACGCCGTTTCTGAAATCACCTGCTGATATCATTAGTAATACCTCCTAATTATCTTTCATACGGAAATACGGTAATGTATGCCGTAATATAACAATTTACATTATACATAACAATGACAAAAAATGCAAGACTTTTATTACACAATAATGAGTTCTTTAGGGAGTGAAACAAAGTTTTTGTACCCTGTATCAGTCACGCAAAGCATATCTTCAATGCGAACACCGAATTTACCCGGCAGATATATTCCCGGTTCATCGGTTATTATCATACCTTTTTTCAGCATTGTTTCACTTCTCGGAGATACAACGGGAGATTCGTGGATATCAAGTCCTACACCGTGACCGGTTGCATGACCGAAATATTTTCCGTAACCGTTTTCCGAGATTATATCTCTTGCAATTTTATCGACATCAGAACATTTTGCTCCGGGTTTTACGCTGTCAAGTACAGCAAGCTGAGCTTTTAATACGATGTCATAAACCTTTTTCATTTCTTCGTCAGCCGACTTGATTGCTACCGTACGCGTAGTATCGCTGTGATAGCCGTCAAAAATTGAGCCGATATCAAAAGTAAAGAAATCTCCCTCACTGACAATATCATCTGACGGAACTCCGTGAGGCAATGAAGTCTTTTTGCCTGTAATCGTGATGAGATCAAATGAAACACCTTCACCGCCGTTAAGCTTTATGAGGTGTTCAAGCTCAAGTGCAACCCTGCGTTCGCTGACACCGGGTTTTAGGTAATTCAACACCTCAAGATATGACTTTTCGGTTATCTCCTGCGCTTTAGCTATTTTTTTAATTTCTGATTCATCCTTGATACATCTGATTTTTTCAATCTTATGATCAAGACTGCCGTCACAAACGCACTCAATATTATTTTCCGAAAAAGCCTTTTTAAAACGATTATATTTTTCAACCGTAATATCGGATGCCTCAAAAAATACATTCACAACAGAATTGTTCTTTAATTTGCTTATAAGGTCTTTAAACAACTTAGTAAAGCAGACAACCCTGCATCCGCTTGATTTTTTTAAAGCAGCCTCATAATATCTGAAATCAACAAAAAGGACAGTTTCATTTTCAGTCACAAGTAAATAGCCTTCGCTGTGAAAGAATCCGCAAAAATAGCCGATATTCTTCTCATTAGTCAACAAAACAGCCTGACTGTTACTGTCAAGAACCGTCTTTAAATTTTCAAGCCTTTGCTCAAATAAAGAGTTTTGCATTACATCAAGTCCTTTAATGCATTAATTGCGAGAAAGTAACTGTTTTTGCCAAAACCTGCAATCTGACCGACACAAACAGGTGCGATTACAGATGTATGTCTGAACTCTTCTCTTGCGTGAATATTAGACATATGAACCTCTACAAAAGGAATCTTTACACAAGCAATGGCATCTCTTAAAGCATAGCTGTAATGTGTGAGAGCGCCTGCGTTAATTACAACACCGTCAAAGTTACCCTTTGCCGAATGAATTTTATCGATAAGATCTCCCTCGTGATTTGACTGAAAAACTTCGGCTGAAAAGCCGTTGCTTTCTGCATATGAAATAATCTGCTTTTCAATATCGGAGGCAGTTTCTTCTCCGTATATTCCTTTTTCACGAACGCCTACCATATTGAGGTTTGGTCCGAGTATAACAAGAATCTTTTTCATAGTGTCACCTTTTTTCAAAGAAATATGAAGATAAAACAAAAAGCGGACAGAATGCTCTGTCCGCCTGTTTGATTACCTGTATTTGCGTTTGCGAGCTGCTTCGGATTTTTTCTTACGCTTTACAGAGGGCTTTTCATAAGCTTCTCTTTTGCGAACCTCAGCAATAACGCCAGCTCTGGCACACTGCTTTTTGAATCTTCTTAAAGCACTTTCAAGGGATTCATTCTCTTTAAGTCTAATCTCTGCCATCTATCTTCCCTCCCATCTGCCACCGGGCATGGGTAATTTGCATATAATTGCAAATGTTATTATACATTATAACTCGAATAATGTCAATAGCATTGTAGAAATTTAGGTCAAATTAATTTTAAAAGTTGAATTATGGCTTAACAACAAGGTTTACAAGTTTCTTCGGAACAACAATTTCCTTAATAATTTTCATTCCGTCAATAGACTTCTTGACATTTTCATCATTCTTTGCAAGATCAAGAACAGCATCCTTGTCTGCATCAACAGGAATGTTAAGCTTAGCTTTAATTTTGCCGTTTACCTGAACAACAATTTCTACACTTTCGTCAACGCATTTTGACTCGTCATATTCAGGCCACTCAGCTTCGGCAAGAATACCGTTACCAAGCTTACAAGCCTCGTAAACTTCTTCCGTAACATGAGGAGCAAACGGATTAAGGAGAATTGAGAAAATTCTGAGTTCTTCCTTATTAATTGACTTTACATTTGAAATATCGTTGATTAAAGCCATAAGAGTTGCGATAGCAGTATTGAACTTTATGTTTTCAATATCCTCGCCAACCTTTTTGATTGCCTTGTTAAATGCACCTTCAAGCTCAGGTCGGATTTTATCACCGTCAATGAGAACACTCTGAAGATTCCAGTAACGCTCAACGAATCTGCGACATCCTCTGATGCTTGCCTTACTCCACGGAGCAGCCTTTTCAAAGTCACCAATGAACATTTCATATAAACGCATTGTATCTGCACCGTATTCGTCAACGATTTCATCGGGATTTACGACATTGCCTCTTGATTTACTCATCTTCTCGCCGTTTTCACCGAGAATCATACCGTGTGAAGTACGCTTAGCGTATGGTTCCGGAGTAGGAACAACACCGATATCATAGAGGAACTTATGCCAGAAACGGCTGTAAAGAAGGTGGAGAGTTGTATGCTCCATACCGCCGTTGTACCAATCAACAGGTGACCAGTAGTTAAGAGCCTCTTTTGATGCAATGGCATTTTTATTGTGCGGATCCATATATCTAAGATAGTACCATGATGAACCTGCCCACTGAGGCATTGTATCGGTTTCTCTCTTAGCCTTACCGCCGCAGCAAGGACAGGTTGTGTTAATCCAGTCTGTCATCTTGGCAAGCGGAGATTCTCCGTTATCAGTCGGTTCATATGACTCAACCATAGGCAGTCTGAGCGGAAGGTCTTTTTCATCAATCGGAACATAGCCGCACTTCTCACAATATACCATCGGAATAGGCTCGCCCCAATAACGCTGACGGGAGAATACCCAGTCACGGAGTTTGTAGTTAACCTTTGAATGGCCCTTACCCTCACTTGTGAGCCAATCAATAATTTTCTTCTTTGCTTCATCAACAGTAAGGCCGTCAAGCATGCCCGAGTTAACCATAATACCCTTGGCACAATCTGTGTAAGCCTCTTCCTGAACATTGCCGCCTTTAACAACTTCAATAATAGGAAGGTCGAATTTTTTCGCAAATTCCCAGTCACGGGTATCGTGAGCAGGAACAGCCATAATAGCACCTGTACCGTATGATACAAGAACATAGTCAGAAATAAAGATCGGGATTTCCTTATTGTTTACAGGGTTTATAGCGTTAACACCGTCAATTCTGACGCCTGTCTTTTCTTTAGCTACCTCTGTTCTTTCAAAGTCAGACTTACGAGCGGCAGCCTCCTGATACTTCTTGATTTCGTCCATATTTGAAATCTTGTCAGCCCACTTTTCAATCATTGGGTGTTCAGGAGAAATTACCATATATGTAGCACCGTAAAGTGTATCGGCACGAGTTGTATAAATTGTAAGTGTGTCGCCTGTTGTAGTTGTAAAGTCAACCTCCGCACCCTTACTTCTGCCGATCCAGTTCTTCTGCTGTGCTTTTACTCTGTCAGGATAATTTACAAGGTCAAGGTCATTGATAAGTCTGTCTGCATATTCTGTGATTTTAAGCATCCACTGTGACTTAACCTTGTGAACAACTTCACTTCCGCAACGCTCGCAAACGCCGTTTACAACTTCTTCGTTTGCAAGAACGCACTTGCATGAAGTACACCAGTTTACATTCATCTCTTTCTTATAAGCAAGACCGTGCTTATAGAGCTGAATGAAAATCCACTGAGTCCACTTGTAGTATTCGGGATCTGTTGTATTGATTTCTCTGCTCCAGTCAAAAGAAATACCTAGTGACTGAATCTGCTTTTTAAAACGGG
>ENA-OQRA01001698-OQRA01001698.1-human-gut-metagenome-genome-assembly--contig:-NODE-1698-length-11505-cov-8.002882_pt1 | contig 11505 bp, 10 predicted proteins | sample MGYA00243238_ERZ505106 | MGnify/ENA primary metagenome ERZ505106 (study PRJEB26097, sample SAMN02711298) | human gut metagenome | biome: Gut microbiome | host: Homo sapiens | place: Denmark...
TGAAGTGCACTAACCGTTAAACTTATATAACTAAACTTCTGCTAGGATGTCTGAAGAAATTTGCGCAAAACTATTGACAGTACCAAAAGACGTTACCGATTTCTCCAAAATATGATTTTAAAATATGTGCATGGTTATTTACCCAGGCTTCGCCAAATATTATATATGCCTTATCTTTCAATAAATCCAGAAACGGAGCACCATCTTCGCCAAGCAAAACCAAATGTTCATTAGTTAGATAATCATCTATCCAACCAACTTGACCTGTTGCCCCATAATAAGGAACTTTGCCTACTCTTTTTGCACGTTCACTTGAATTTATCGGTTTTCTATATCCATCTAAGCATGAATTAACATTACCAATAAGCCTTACCCACACCCAATTCTCCGGCACCTCATAAGGCTGTTCCTCCGCAGGCACCAGCGCCTGCTGCAAGCGTTCTTCTATTGTCAATGCTGTCTTTTTCTTTGGCATTGCCAGCTCTCCTTTATAAGCAAACATTATATTGCTTTAATCTATAATTTATGATAAAATGTTTTCGACAACCGGTTCACGGGGTGGGATTGCCTTCATTCTCTACGAATGGAGGTGATGTCTATGGTATATTTCAGCTTTCAGGATTTAATGTCCTTTGGAATTTTTATCGTAGCATTACTTACGTTCATTTTTCAGAACAAAAAGTAAAAAAGTTACGGACATAGAAAAACCGCCCCCTGACTTTGGCGAGTTCGGAGCGGATTTTTCTTAACCAACTTGGCAACCCACCTCTGTGGGCGGTTGTCTTTTTCTATGTCTAATATACCACACAATTCATAGCTTTGCAAGTTTTAGATTGTGCAGAATGTAGTGAAAGGCTCCCCTCGGGGGGAGCTGGCGCCCGCAGGGCGACTGAGAGGGGTCTGCTGTCTTTATGCTTTCTTATAGTGAACCCCTCTCCGTCATCGCTACGCGATGCCACCTCTCCCCAAGGAGAGGCTCTTCCCTTTCTTCCTTCATCCTTCACTCTATTCTTATCTTTGCAAGCTCCTCAGCTCCTGCGCCACACTCTGCAGCAAATCCACGGCCTCCGCCAGCTTTTCCGCAGCCTCTGCTGCGCTTTCCGCCGGGTCCGGCAAATCCTCGTAATCGAGCACGCTATCATCCTTAATCAGGCCAAGGTCCAGACTGTTGCCCTTTTGCGCAATTTCCTCACGCGTAAAGCACTGCCAGCGCTCGTCCGCCACCTTGCTTCTGTCCTCTGCCGTGTAGGCAGCCTCAAAGCCAGCAAAGTCGCTCGCCTTCAGCGGGTTCGTCTTGCCGAAGGACGGCATATTGGTGCGCAAATCATAAAACCACACGGCCTTGGTGCTGTCCTTATCCGTTTTTTCGCGCGTAAAGAAAAGTACGTTGGTCTTGACACCCTGAGCGTAAAAAATACCCGTCGGCAGGCGCAGAATAGTGTGCAGATTGCACTTATCCATCAAGTCGACACGAATCCTTTCGCCGTCACCGTCGGCAAAAAGCACATTGTCCGGCAGCACTACGGCAGCGCGCGCCTTGCCGTCAGCCTTCAAGCTACGATAGATATGCTGCAGGAAGTTCAGCTGCTTGTTGCTCGTGGGATAGGTAAAGTCGTCGCGCGTTGCACGCTCGCCGCCTTTTTTCGTACCGAAGGGCGGATTTGTCAGCACCACATCATAGCCCTGCACCTCCTTGCCTACGTTGGAAAGCGTATCACCCAAAATAATTTTGCTCTGGATGTCATGCAGCATCGCGTTCATCAGCGCCAAGCGGTGCGTATCATGCACCAGCTCGCAGCCGGTGAAGGCCTGCGTATATTCAAACTCCGCCGTTTCCTCATCCAAATCAAAGAAATCGTTCGTCTGCTCACGCACAAAATTGCTTGCCGCAATCATAAAACCGAAGGTACCGCAGGCAGGATCGTTACAGCGCTCGCCGGCCTTGGGTGCCACCAGGCGCGTCATCACGTCAATCAGCACACGCGGAGTGAAGTACTGCCCGGCGCCGCTCTTCTTTTCGTTAGCGTTTTTCTCCAGCAGTCCCTCGTAAAGATTACCCAGTCCCTCCTCCTTCGCGCTGAACCAGTCCAGCTCGTCAATCGTCCTGATAATCTTTTCCAGGTTCTTCGGCTCGTCGATGTTCGTCGCCGCGCCCTTGTAAATCTCCTGAATGCGTCCCGTGCACCGCTCGCCCAAATAATCCAGCAAATTCTTATAAAAGCCCTTCAGCTCCAGGCCCTTGCGCGCCAGCAAATCATCCCAGCGATAGCCCTCCGGGATATTTTCCTCGCTGCCGGTTTCCTTGGCCATTTTCAAAAATAAAATATATGTCAGCTCCGTAACGTACTGATGATAAGTAATGCCGTCATCACGCAGCACGTTACACAAATTCCAGAGCTTTGCTACAATCTCCTGTGTATTCACGCAGTCTTGCCTCCATCTTCATATAAATAACCATTGAATTCGCTCACGATATTATCCAAATCGTCGGCGAATATTTTTTGTGCGCGCGCATAACCGCCCAAGCGCTGCAATCGTTTGTCCTCCTTAAAGGCCTCCACGCTCAAAATATCCTGCTGCTGCATATAGCTGCGGATAATATCCAGCCACTTCTGCTGGGCAGGCGTAAATTTGTGGTTTTTGTTCAGCTTGTCAAAGGCACGGCTCAGCTGCGAATTTTTGCTCACCAGCTCCGTTCCCAGCATATAGCGCCTGATGAGGCTGATAATGCCTGCCACCATCGTGCTGTTCGTGTATTCCGAATAGGCATCGTTCAGCTGCAGCGCCGTAAAGCCGTTGGCATCGAGCGTCAGCAGCAGCTCCTTCAGCTGCGCCTTCGTCAAATCCTTCGGACGGGTGCAGATGATATGCAGGGCAGCAATTTCGTTGGCGTGGCTCTTTAAGTACGCCGCAAAATCGTTCAGGTAATCGCCGGGCTTGGTCTTTTGCGCACCGTAGCCGCGCGTATGGCTGGTAAGCTCATCCTTGCCGTCATAAATCATGCCGCCCATATCGCCGCCAGCCCGGTATTTTTCCAGCTGCTCCAACGCCTCTTGGTGCTGCAGCAAAAGCTCCTTGGCCTTGGCGGCATCCGCCTGCTGCAGCTCGCCGGCAAAGGCTGCCGCATCCTTGCCCGTCGCCAGCACAAACTCCTTCTTCGTCTGCTCGTCCAGCTTATTCAGCTTGCGGCGCAGCTTCAAGGCCACCTGCTTGGCAATATCGGTAATCGTCTCCGGCTCCTCCGTTTCCGCCAGCTGCTTCAGCAAATCCTTCACGGAAATCTGCGGATTGGCAACGGCAGGCATGGTCACCACCGGCTGCAGGCTGTCATATACGCCCACCGGGTCATAAATCTCAAAATGATCCTTGCCGATTTTATCGCAGCGGCGCGTTGCGCGTCCCAGCATCTGCTCAAACAGGATACGCGATTTCACGCAGCGCATAAACACCAGCGTGGTAATCTCCGGTACGTCGATACCGGTAGTCAGCAAATCCACCGTCACCACAATGCTGGGGAAGCGTTCATTCTTAAAGCGCTTGATTTTTTCCTGAATCTTTTTCTGGTCACCGTTAGCCACGCTGCCGGTAATCTTCATAATCGCATCGCTGTCCAGATTATCCTTGGCATAAAGCTCCTGCAGTATGCTCACAATCATATCGGCATGCGCATCGGTCGCAGCGTAAATAAGCGTTTTGCCGTAGGTTTCCGGCGCATCGGGATAAAGATTTTTGGCAATCTCCGCCAGCACGGCCCTATTGAATTCCGGCACGATAACCTTGCGGTTGAACTGGTCGACATCAAAATCGACATCATCGTCCAAATAAGCCGTATCAAGCTCGCCTGTTTGCTTGTTGATATATTTAACAGTATCGCCTCTTTTGAGCTGAATTCCCTGCTCGCTGAGCTTCGTTGTCAGCTGATGCGGTGCGTCATGGTCAATCAGATAACCATCCAGCACAGCCTCGCGATAGGTGTAGGTATAAACAGGCTCGCCGAAAATTTCCGTCGTCTGCAGGGCAGGCGTTGCGGTGAGCGCAATTTTTACCGCGTTAAAATAATCCAGCACATAGCGGTACTTGCTCTGGTAATCGCGCTGGTCGCGATAAAGCTGCTCCGCCTCCGCCATTTCCTTATCCAGAATATAACCGCGGTGTGCCTCGTCGATAATAATCAAATCATAATCGCTGACTGCAGGAATACGCTCCTCACTTTCGGCGTACATAATGCGCTTCATCATACCCTGTACGGTAGCAACGTGCACGGCAGTTTCCGCATCAATCAGCTTATCGGTAAGCTCCTTGATATTGTAAATCTGGTCCAGCGTCTGCAGGCTTTCCAGCTTCACCTCTTTAAAGACATCCTGCGCCTGCACGCCCAAGGCATTGCGGTCAACAAGAAATAAAATGCGCTTAAAACGCTTCGCCTTCAAAAAGCGGTAAATCATGCCCAAAACCGTGCGCGTTTTGCCGGTGCCCGTGGCCATCGCCAGCAGCGCCGTCCGTTTGCCGCAGCGCACTGCATTGTCCACCGCCTGCACAGCCTTCAGCTGATAATCGCGCAGATGCAGGCCGTTTTCATCCTGCAGAAAATCATACGGCAGCGCATCTAAGGCAGCGTTGCCCGCAGCGGTATTTTCCTGCAGCATTTCTTTTAAACCTAAGGGAGAAGGCCAGCCTGCCATAGCCCGCGGCATATTGCCGCTTTGACGCAAATCCGCAAACCAGATGCCGGATTTTATCTGCAGCTGCTGCACATACGGCCTGCCGTTGGCAGCAAAAACAAATGGCACCTTAAAATCCTGCCACTGACCGAGCAAATATTCCGCGTCACATTTTCTCACAGCGCGCGCGTAATCCTTGCATTGGTAGCTGATGACGCTGGAAATATCCGTGTCCCACTTTTTCGCTTCGATAATGCCCACAAGCTTCTCGCCGATAAAGAGCGCGTAATCGGCGTAGCCCTTTTCCTCGTTGCCCGGAACCTTGTCCGTAGGCCATTCGGCAATCGCCAGATTGCGTCCCTTCGTAGGACGGCAGCCCTTGCTATAACGCAAAACAGTGGTGTCGGCCTCCCAGCCAACCTGACGCAGCTGCTCGTCAATCAGGCAGCGTGTTTCCGCTTCCGTCTTCGGTCGTCTGTTGGCAGCCTGCAGATTCGCTTTTCTGCGCTCCTGCTGCGGCAAAGGCACAGCCTTCTGCGCCTTCTCGTTATCCTGCTTACGCAGGCGCGCTTCCTCGGCCTTGTCCTTGGCAGTTTCGACAAAGGCTGCCTCTGCCTGCTCCGTCGGCAAATGATATTCCTGATGCTGATAGCTGTAATCGCCATACACCTGCATGAACCATTCGCACAGGCTGTACGCCTGCGGCAGCAGCAGCTTGGCCTTCTGCAGCGAATCCGTACCCTCGTGGCGCGCTTCGTTGCCGCCCAAGCGCAGGCGATGCATAATGCGTGCCAAATCCTCTGTGATATACTCTTCGTTTTCCAGCAGGCGAATTTTGTTTACCAGTGTATCCTTCATCTGATAAGGCATTGCTATATTGTCAAAGTCAAACATTTTATTAACGATATCTTCGCACAGCAGTCCCAGCTTAAAAAGGCAGGAGTTGGAATCGCTGTACAGATAGCGCTCCGCGAACTCGCCTGTTTTTTCCAGACCGGGAAATTGTGTGCGTAAAAAGCTGAAGCCAGATGCCATAAAAACGGCCTCCTTTGAGCTGTAAAAATGATAATAATATATTTATATTCGCCTTGAAATAAAATTTACCTGCTGAATATGTTTTCGCAAAAGGCAATACCGCTGTAATAAAAAAAGCTGCCTGCCCTCCTGTACGAAGAAAGCAGGCAGTCCTTCGGTCCGCTAATCGCTATAAAGTAAAATAACCGCGCCAAGATTTCTCTTAGCACGGTTATCAGTTGTTATTTGAGCAATTCACGAACCATAACGTTAATACGTTTGCCATCTGCACGGCCTTTGGTTTTTGCCATAACTGCCGGCATTACCTTGCCCATATCCTTGGGACTTGTAGCGCCAACAGCAGCAATAACTCCTGCCACGATAGCCTTCAGCTCGTCATCGCTGAGAGCTTCCGGAAGATATTTTTTCAGTATAGCAATTTCTTCCTTAGCTTGGGCAACCAATTCGTCACGACCTGCTTTTTGGAATTCCTCAACAGAATCCTGACGCATTTTGACCTCTTTCATCAAGACAGCCAGAACCTCATCATCTGTAAGTTCCTTTTTGTCATTGATTTCAACATTTTTAATATTAGCACGCACCATGCGGATAACAGACAAACGCAGTTTACCTGCTTCCCTGTCCTTCATGGCCTGCTTCATATCAGCAGTCAATTGGTCTTTTATAGACATACAGCCCGCCTCCAATTATCTGGTTTTACGTTTTCTGGCTGCTTCGGATTTTTTCTTACGTGCAACGCTCGGCTTTTCATAGTGCTCGCGTTTTCTTACCTCAGAAAGAATGCCTGCCTTTTGGGTTGCTCTTTTAAATCTGCGCAGTGCGCTGTCTAAAGTTTCATTCTTGCCAACTTTAATTTCTGCCATCTGTTCTCCCTCCCTCCACACACTTAGGGAAGTGTATATGCAAATTAAGTTTCAGCCGTTGCCAGCTAAAAACACTTACTGATTAATTATACAAGAAAAGACAAGCATTGTCAAGGTTTAGCATGGGGGCCAACCCAAAGCTTTGCCGCCAATTACGTGAATATGTAAATGTTTTACTGTCTGACCGCCTTCATCGCCGGTGTTGATAACAACGCGGAAGCCTTTTTCGGCAATTCCGGTCTTTTCAGCGATCATTTTAACCTTGCCCAGCATGTATGCAACCAACTCGGGGTCCGCAGTAGTGATGTTAGCTGTGTGGTCCTTAGGCATCAGCAGCACATGAACCGGAGCAGCCGGAGCAACGTCATTGATAGCAATCATTTTATCATCTTCGTACACTTTGGTAGAAGGGATATCGCCCTTAATGATTTTGCAAAAAATACAATCCTCAGCCATTTCATGTCCCTCCTCTCATTTATCGTATCTAGTTATATTCTGTATTTATTTCTTTTATCCTGCTAAAGAAATAATTTTTTCACAAATTAATTCAATTCGCCCAGCAAAAAATCCTCTTTGATGCCGGTAATTTTTACCTTGACAATGGTATTCGCCAGCTCCGCAGTTCCCGGAACAACAACGCGCAGATACGGACCGCACAGGCCCTCCATATGCTCATCATCCACAGGCTGCTCGAACAGCACCTCCTCCACCTTGCCGACAGTGCTCTGCAGCATTTGCTGATGCAGCTCCTCGTCCACCTTCGCCAGACGCGCCGCACGCTCGCTCTTCACAGCCTCGTCCACCTGCTCTGGCATTTCGGCAGCAGGCGTACCCTTGCGCTTGGAATAAGGGAAGATATGCATTTTGGCAAAGCCGCATTTCTTGGCAAATTCCAAAGTAGTCGCAAAGTCCTCCTCGGTTTCGCCGGGGAAGCCCACGATAACGTCCGTAGTAATTGCCACATCAGGCACCTGCGCACGGATTTCGTTCACCAGCTCCGTAAAGCGCTTTGTGTCATAAGGACGATGCATAGCACGTAAAATCTTGTCGCAGCCGCTTTGCAGCGGCAGATGCAGGTGACGCTGCAGGCGCGGTTCTTCTGCCATCAGCTGCAGCATGCGCGGTTCCACCTCCACGGATTCCAAAGAACCGAGGCGCACACGCTGCACGCCTTCAACGCTCAGCGCTGCCTTTACTGCGTCATACAAAGTAACGTGCTTGCCTTCCTTCGCCAGCTCCTTGCCGTAGCAGCCAAGGTGAATGCCGATGAGCACAACCTCCTTGTAGCCTGCGGCAACCAGCTTGCCAACCTCCTCGCGGATGCTGTCCAGGCTGCGGCTGCGCAGCGGACCGCGGGCAAAGGGAATAATGCAGTAGGTGCAGTATTGGTTGCAGCCCTCCTGAATTTTGAGGAAGGCGCGGGTTTTATCGGTTTCCGTGCCAACGCCCAGCTCTTCAAACTTAGTATCTACAGTCATCTGCTGCACATTGTCCAGAATCTCCGTGCGCTTGTGCTCCAGCGCCTCCTCAACCAGCTCAACAATGCGGCCGCGCTCCTGATTGCCGATGATTACATCAACACCTTCGATAGCACGCACCTCCTCCGGCGCAGTCTGCGGATAGCAGCCGGTAACAACCACCAAGGACAGCGGATTGTGACGCACAGCGCGGTTGATAATCTGGCGCGATTTGCGCTGACCGGTATTGGTAACAACGCAGGTATTAACTAAATAAACGTCCGCCGGTTCACCGAAAGGCACAACCTCATAGCCCGACGCACGGAAAATCCCCTCCATGCTGGCAGTATCAGCCTGGTTGACCTTACAGCCCAGCGTATAAAATGCAATTTTTCTCATCTATGTTTAATCTCCTAAATCTCCGGTTTCATAAAAAATCGCTGAAATAGCGACAAGGCCTGCCGTTTCCGCACGCAGAATACGTCTGCCCAGCGATACAGGCACAGCGCCTGCGGCACGTGCCGTTTCCAGCTCCGCTTCGCTGATGCCGCCCTCAGGACCGATAATCAGCAGTAAATCAGTCAGCGCGCCCTTGGCCTGCGCCTCCTTCAGTGCCGCCTTCAGGCTCTTTTTATCCTCGCACTCGTAAGCGATAATCTTCGTAGCGCAGTCATTCGCCGCCAGCATTTGTGCCATCGTCTGCACAGGCTGCACCTCGGGAATAATATCGCGCTTGCTCTGCTTCGCCGCGGATTCGGCAATCTTCTGCCAGCGCTCCACCTTCTTGGCAGCCTTCGCACCGTCAAGGCGCACCACGGAATGCTCCATAGCAACAGGTACCACGCTGTAAGCGCCCATCTCCACAGCCTTCTGGATGATGAACTCCATCTTCTCACCCTTCGCCAGGCCCTGCGCCAGAATCAGGCGCACAGCCGGCTCATGGCTTTCCGCCAGCTTCTCCAGGCAATGCACAGTAACGCACTCACTGTCAATCGCACTGATTTCCGCCAGCGCGCTCACGCCGTCGTCACTAACAATCTGCAGCTGCGCACCCGGCTGCATGCGCAGCACCTTACTGATATGACGTGCATCCACGCCCTCAATAGTCATTGTTTCGTTATATAATTGCGGTACAAAAAAACGATGCATATAGGTTTCCCCTTACTTTTTCTTCTTCATCTGCATAACAACCCAGCCGCCGCGATGGTCAACCGCGTCAACATAAAGTCCCTGCGCCTGCGCTGCAGCCTCCACATCCGGCATACGCTCCTCAATAATACCGCTCGCCAACAGCACACCGTTGTCATTCAGCTTCTGCGGAATATCCTGCAGCAGCATAATAACAATATCGGCAATAATATTAGCGATAATTACATCAGCCTTGCCCTCGGTACCATGCAGCAAATCGCCCTCGCGCACCTCAATCTGCTCGCTCAGGCCGTTATCCGCAACATTCTCCTTCGCCACGCGCACTGCCACACCGTCAATATCAACAGCCTTTACAGACTTAGCGCCCAGCATTGCCGCAGCAATCGCCAGAATACCGCTGCCGGTACCAACGTCAAACACTGTAGAATCAGGCGTAATAACCTTCTCCAAGCGCTCCATCATCATATTGGTAGTGTGATGCGTGCCTGTGCCGAAAGCCATACCCGGATCGATTTCAATAACATGCTCGCCTTCCTTAGGAGCATACTCCTCCCAGCTCGGCTTAATAACAAGGCTCTTGCCCACATGAGTAACATGGAAATACTGCTTCCATTCGTTAGCCCAATCCTGCTCGCTCACCTTGCGGAAGCGAGTATTACCGAAACGGTATTTGCCGATGCGCTCCTCAATCAGCGCCAGCTGCTCGTCAATCTCCGCCAGGCGTTTTTCCAGCTTCTCATCATCAGCATAATAAGCGCTGACGGTAACAACCTCGGTATTCTCCTGCTCCGGAATATCGCACAACTCCCAGGTACCACTGTTTCTCAAATCATTAATCAGCTGCGGATCCTCAATCGCAACTCCTTTAGAACCGATACTCGTAAGCATATCTGCTACAGCCTCAACTGCTTCATGCGTTACCGATACATTAACTTCTATCCACTGCATTGTATGCACTCCTTTGAAAATTATTCATTATATTATTATACACTATCACGGCAGGAAATGTACATAATCACTTGACGCAATGCGCCAATCAATTTATACTTGATATAGTATTTTATACTATAATAATTAAGGGAAAGAAAATAAGGTAACCAAATGCTCTCATTAGACAAAATTTATCATGCAGCCTTCATCCTCAAAAGCGTAGCACGTAAAACAGATTTAATAGCTGCTCCGCATTTAAGCGAAGGCAACAACTTGTATCTGAAAACAGAAAACCTGCAGGTAACAGGCAGCTTCAAGGTACGCGGTGCCTATTACAAAATCAGCCAGCTTACACCTGAGGAAGCAAGCAAGGGCGTAATCGCCTGCAGCGCCGGCAACCACGCTCAGGGCGTAGCCTTGGCTGCAACCAGCATGGGCATCAAAAGCGTCATCTGCATGCCGGACGGCGCACCGATTATGAAGGTAGAAAACACCAAGCGCCTGGGTGCGCAGGTGGAGCTTGTTCCCGGTGCCTACGATGAAGCACATGACCGCGCCGTACAACTGCAGGAAGAAACAGGCATGACCTTTATCCATCCTTATGACGACGAGCTTGTTATTGCTGGTCAGGGCAGCATCGGTCTATTTTAGACCAACTGCCGGATGTTGAAGCAGTAATCGTACCGATTGGCGGCGGCGGCCTTATCAGCGGCGTAGCCTTCGCTATCAAAAGCCTGCGTCCGAAGGTTAAGGTTTACGGTGTGCAGGCAGCAGGCGCAGCCAGCATGTACAAAGCTTTCCACGACCATAAATACGAAACATTAGATCACGTCAGCACCTTTGCCGACGGCATTGCTGTAAAAACTCCGAGTGAAAACACCTATGAGCTCATCAGCAAATATGTTGACGATATCGTCACCGTAAGTGAAGATGAAATTGCTACAGCAATTTTAACCTTAATAGAAAAGCAAAAACTAATTGCCGAAGGTGCAGGCGCAACTCCGGTAGCAGCAGCGCTGTTCGACAAGCTGCCGATTAAGGGCAAGAAAACCGTTTGCGTTGTATCCGGCGGTAACATTGACGTTAATATTCTTTCGCGCGTAATCACCCGCGGTCAGGTTACCAGCGGCAGAAGGGCAGACCTCGTTATCGCTTTGCAGGATCGTCCCGGCCAGCTGCGTGAAGTGAGCGAAATCGTAAGCAGCTGTGGCGCTAACGTTGTAGGCGTACAGCACAACCGCAGTGATGCCGATATGGATATCACAGGTTGCTTCCTGCGCTTAGAACTGGAAACCCGTGATGCGGAACAAATCAACGAAATCCGTGGGTACTGTCAATAGTTTTGCGCAAATTTTTTCAGACATCCTAGCAGAAGTTTAGTTATATAAGTTTAACGGTTAGTGCACTTCA
>ENA-OQRA01001706-OQRA01001706.1-human-gut-metagenome-genome-assembly--contig:-NODE-1706-length-11443-cov-4.374605_pt1 | contig 11443 bp, 9 predicted proteins | sample MGYA00243238_ERZ505106 | MGnify/ENA primary metagenome ERZ505106 (study PRJEB26097, sample SAMN02711298) | human gut metagenome | biome: Gut microbiome | host: Homo sapiens | place: Denmark: Copenhagen...
GCGACCACCGAGATCTACACTCTTTCCCTACACGACGCTCTTCCGATCTTACGCTATCAATAAGCTTTTCAATCCGTTCGTAATAACAGGCTAACAATCCGTTGAGAAAGATAAAGCGCATAGCTTTGTCGAAATTTCCCTCCAGTGTTGTATAGAACTGTTCCCACATATCGCCAAATTCAAGTGTGTATTCGCATCCTTGTTCGATATAGAACAACATTAAATCGGCAACAGTGGTCGGCTCCGGTTTTAGCTTTTGAAAATCGGAAATGACTTTTCGACATTTGGCAAATGACGGCTTTTCGGAAAATCCACGAGTTGGGAAGAACTCGTTTCTGATAGCTTTCTTGCTCTTTTCTAATTCAGCGTTGCAATCTGGGGCAAGATAAAACTCCAGATAATCTTTTGCCTCTTTACGTGCATCGTATAGTTCAAGAACAATGTCGGTTATCTGTTCTTTTGTAAGTGACAACAAGTGTTTTTTTAGCTTTGCTTTTGACATAGATTGATTTTCAATTGATTGTGTATTTTACATTCCTGCTAATTTCCAAACAATCCTTTTTCTTCCATATATGCTTCCAATTGATATGTTATTAATCCAGCTGTTTTCTATAAACTGAATCCAATGTGTTTCCATCTTTGTCTTTCCATATCAACCAGCCATTATTACTGCTACCAATACAGAAATCTGCGGCAGTACTGGGACTTGAAAAAGTTTTATCTGATGTCAATACCAATATTCCGTTCTCAGTAGAAGTGTAATCTTGAAGCATTTTTTCTCGTTTTTCTTTCCAGTTGAAAGACGGAACCATTGTTTTGGCAACAGTACTTCCTTTTAGGACTGTAAAGCCATCGGAACTATAGAAGCCCTTTGCATTGCATCCTCTACCTTTGGTGTAGAATAGATGTTCTTCTTTGGGTTGTGATACATCAAAAATATTGCAACCGATAAATGATGCCAGAAACTTCACATCTTCGAAAAATTCATCCATTGAGTCCTGTTGATGCTCTGGTAGATTCGGTGCTTTAGGGATTTGTTTATTATCGCTTAAAACAAAAGCGTTTGCTTTCTTGGCTTCGGCTATCGCTTTATGTTCTAGGTATTGCACATCAACTTTAGTCATATCGGCATCTTTCGATACGAATATGAGTGCTTTTTGCCAAAACGCTTTTTTGCTGTCGTGGTCTTTTACACGTTCTTTGAAATTTTCCGTTTCACCTATATATGCCTGCGGTTTTGTTGATTCATCTTCCCCCAGTAATATATAGAATGCAGGTTTTTGTAATTTCTCTTGTGTATTCAAATAGGAGAGATTAGAACGTGGTACGACAAACATTTGGCAAATTTTGTTGCTAATGAATGCATATTGAGTTCCTTTAGGATCTCCGTCGATTAAATATGTTGTTACAGTCTTTCCCATTGTTATTCAACTTCAGTGATTTTGAGGATAGTTGTACTTACTGTTATATTCGTAATCGAAGATTTTGCATAAATATGTCTAATTTCAACTGTTTTGAGGTATAACTTATTTAAGTATAGCCTTTTCTTAATGCAAATATACACCATTATCGAATATAATTCGCTATATTTGCACTATAAAATCGCATTAAACAATGAAGCTAAATAAAATAAAGACTGTTTTGTCGGATAAAGGCATCTCCCAGACATGGTTAGCCAAGCAACTTGATAAAAGTTTTAGCATGGTCAATGCTTATGCGTGCAATAGAATTCAGCCGAATTTGGAAACACTTCAGCGGATTGCTGAGATTTTACAGGTGGATTTAAAGGATTTGATAACAGATAAAGAGGAAAGGTAAAATGCAATGAAAAACTTTACGGAGAATACAAGAGTACAAGTCCCGGCTGCATTGCATCTTTGCAAGCTCGGTTATACATATTTGGATGATTTAACATCATACAATCCCCAAACGAATATTTTGACGGATATTTTTATCCGTTCAGTAAAACGTCTGAATCCTGCTTTGACGGACTTGGAATGCAGCCAGTTACTGGATAAAATTGTCGGAATCTTGAATAATGATGATTTGGGCAAGGAATTCTATACTATGCTTTCTTCCAACAGTGGTGTGAAGTTGATAGATTTCGCTGATGCGAATAATAATGAATGGCACGTTACGACAGAGTTTACATGCGAAAATGTCGAATCCGGTGATAGCTTCCGTCCGGATATTACGTGCTTTATAAACGGCTTGCCTTTAGCTTTTATCGAAGTCAAGAAGCCTAATAATCACGATGGAATTTTAGCAGAGCGGGATAGGATTAATAAACGGATGCGGAGCAAGAGTTTTCGTCGCTTTATCAATCTTACCCAATTGATGATTTTTTCCAATAATCAGGAATACGATAATGAAAACAGAGTTCCGATACAAGGTGCATTTTATTGTTGTGCAGCAAAAGAGAGAGCTTTCTTTAATGTGTTTAGAGAGGCTGATGCTACTTTCGTGTCGAAATATCCATATTTAGCGTTGACGGAAGATTCAGAAAAACAGGTTCTCAAACATAGGAACTGTATCGTTATTAAAAACTTGCCCGATTATGAAACCAATAAGAAGGTAGATACTCCAACGAATCGTGTTTTGACATCAATGCTTTGCCGGGAGAGGTTTTTGTTTCTGTTAAGATATGGCTTTGCGTATGTTAATCGAACTATAGAGCTGGAAGATGGCAGTAAAATCACAACTCTTGAAAAACATGTGATGCGCTATCAGCAATTGTTTGCATCATTGGCTATTCGCAAAAAACTATCTAAAGGTGTCAAGAGTGGAATAATATGGCATACACAAGGCAGTGGCAAGACAGCATTGGCGTATTATTCAGTTCGTAGTTTGACCGATTATTATGCAAAACGCGAGACGGCTGTTAAATTCTACTTTATAGTGGACCGTATTGCGCTGATGGAGCAGGCGAGTGATGAGTTTGTTGCACGTGGCTTAGTCGTAAGGAATGTCAATAGTCGGGATGATTTAATGAAAGATATCCGCGATACCACCCCTGTAGTGAACAGTGAGGGTAAAGCGGAAATAATGGTTGTAAACATACAGAAATTTAAGGAGGATTCCACTAAAATACAGATAGAGTCAGGCTATAATACTAATCTTCAGCGTGTATTCTTTATAGACGAAGCACACAGAGGATATAGTCCACAGGGTAGTTTTCTTGCAAATCTTCTGGAAGCTGATAAGGATGCTGTAAAAATCGCATTGACAGGAACTCCTTTGTTGCGAGAAGAAAAAGAATCTTGGCGTGTCTTTGGTGATTACATTGACACCTACTATTATGATAAGTCGATAGCGGATGGTTATACGCTAAAACTGATGCGTGAACCGATAGAAACCATTTATAAAGAGCGTATTGAGAGCATTCTTGATAAATTGGCTGGAAACGTAGAGGTCAAGAAAAGTGATATAGACAAAAATAAAATAATTGAGCATGAAAGTTACCTGAATGCTTTGCTTGATTATATCATTTCTGATTTGCGAAGATTCAGAAAAGAACAAGCTGATGATTCTATCGGGGCAATGATCGTGTGCAAAACAAATCCACAGGCTCGTGAAATGTTTCGTTTATGGCAGCAGCGTTTTAGATTTGCGCAGCGCATTGAAGATAAATGGGAAGAACAGTTGGGAATGGTAGCAGAGCCAATGGTTGCGTATGGTCATGCCAAACCATTACGTGCCTCTCTGATATTGCATGATGAAGGAGACAAATTAGAAAGAAAGGCATATATTGAAGAATATAAGAAGCAGCAGACAGTAGATGTACTGATTGTCAATCAAATGTTGCTTACCGGATTTGATGCTCCCAGGTTGAAGAAACTATATTTGGGACGTAGTCTTGACGGTCATGATTTGTTACAGGCTCTTACGCGTGTAAATCGTCCGTATAAAGATTTTAAATATGGCTATGTGGTTGACTTTGTAGATATAAAGGAAAACTTTGATTCTACAAATGACCGCTATCTGAGAGAATTAAACCGTACAGCGGATATTAAGGAGATCCAACAGGACGAGCCTGTTGGTAATGCTATTATCGAAGATAAGGAAGAGATAATAGCGAAAATGAAAGAAATCAAGAGTATTCTCTTTAATTTCACTTGCGATAATCCGGAAGAGTTCAGACAGGAAATTGATGAAATTGAGGATAAAGACAGGCTCTATGAACTACGGTCAGTATTGAATGATGCTAAAGCTATTTTGAATCAAGTCAGAGCCTTTGGTGATGATGAATTGAAAGAAAAAATAGAGTCTTTGGCTTTTGGTGGTATTCCTACTTTGGTTACAGAGGTTACGCATCGCATAGAGAGGATGAATCTGTTTGAAAGTACAGAGCATAAAGCAGATGTTGCCGGAATAATCAATGTCGCTCTGTCAGAATTGGAATTTGAGTTCAAAAAGGGAATATCTGAGGAACTGAGAATTGTTGTCAATGATATTCGTGAGCGTTGCGAAAAGGTACAAACTGAATTTGATGCCAATTTTGATAGGAATGAAGAAAAATATGTCATCCTTGCAGATGAGTTCCGAGCATATTTCCGTAAAAAAGGTTTTGTTCCGCAAAATACTCAAGATGCAAAAGACAGCATTGATTACATGGATAATGTAATGAAAAAGATTCGGGAAATAAACAGACGGAATAATATCTTGAAGAAAAAATATAAGGGTGATGAGCGTTTTGTTCGTATTCACAAGCGGATTGAGGAGGAAAATCAAAAACGTGAACAGCCTATTATATCTGCACACGAATATGAAATAGCCGAGAATCTGTCACAGATGAAGTCTCAAATAGACAATATGTTATTCTTGAATATCAATGTTTTGGATAATGAAGATGCCTTTAAGCGTGATGTATTGGCTATTATTGGTCGTAAATTAATAGACCTTGGAATTAAGGCAAATTTGACAGACCGTAAATATATCAACAATCTTATCACAACAGAATATTTCCAACAACGTAATTTTGCATATTGATTATGAGCGATATAAATATAACAGAATCAACGATTGCCCTGATTGATTCTTTGAAAAGTACAACAGGTGCATTTGGTTTGGCAGGAACAGGAAGCGAATATAAAATTGTCACAGAAATGTTTCTGTACAAGTTCTTTAATGATAAGTTCGGCTATGAAGCCAAGCGAGATAAAATGTACGGAGAACGGCTAAGCAAAGCAGAAAAGTGGGATGCCGAATATGATACATTTACAGAGGAAGAGGTAGAAGACCTTTTCAGTTATTTGCCTGCTTCTGTGCCGAGACTTAAACCTGAACATACACTCTCTCATCTATATAATTTCACAGGAAAGGGAGATTTCTCTACATTGTTGGATGCTACATTAATAGATATAGCCAATATCAATGCAGATACCTTTTCTGTAACAACTTCCGGAAAAAGTAAGGTAAATATCTTCAGTGCCATAACAACATTTGTAACTGACCAACAAAAGCGTGATGAATTTGCAAAATCGCTGATGCGTAATGTTGCTTCATTCAATTTTGAACATGTATTTATTGAGAAGTATGACTTCTTTTCAAGAATATTCGAGCATTTGCTGAAGGGATTTAATAATGCCGGAGGTGGTAAATATGCCGAATATTATACTCCACGTGCCATAGCCCAAGTTATGGCGAGATTATTGGTCGGGGACAATGCAGATTTACGAGGCGTGACTTGTTACGACCCATCGGCTGGAACAGGTACATTGCTTATGGCTCTTGCTCATCAGATAGGAGAAGATAGATGCTCGATTTATAGTCAGGATATATCAGAAAAGTCGAGTGAAATGTTGCGTCTAAACCTTATTCTGAATAGTTTGTCTGCTTCTCTGCCAAATGTTGTACAGGGCAATACATTGACAGAACCATCACATACAGAATTAAGTGGCGCATTGAAGAAATTTGATTTTATCGTTTCAAATCCTCCATTTAAACTTGATTTTCCAGAGTATCGTGATACATTAGCTGCTGATACGATTCGGTTTTGGGCTGGAGTTCCGAATAAGGTTAAAAAAATCAATCCCGAAAAGCCTCAGATGGGAATATATTTGTGTTTCTTACAGCATGTAATAAACTCTTTAAAGGATACAGGGAAGTCAGCTGTCGTAGTCCCAACTGGTTTTATTACATCAAAAAAACGTAACAATGTTGTTGCCTATAATATTCTTCAAAAAATTGTAGATGAACATATAGTATGTGGATGTATATCAATGCCTACTAATGTATTTGCTACTACCGGAACGAATGTGTCCGTTATATTCTTTGATAAGTCGGCAACAGCAGATAAAGTAATTTTGATTGATGCAAGCAAATTAGGTGAAGAATATAAAGAAGGCAATAACCAGAAACGACGTTTGCTTGATAATGAGATAGATTTAATAGTCAATACGTTCCGCAACAAAGAAGTTGTAGAGGATTTTTCCGTAGCTGTTTCTTACGATGAGATAAAGGAAAAGGGCTATTCTCTTTCTGCTGGACAATATTTCGACATCAAGATAGATTATGTAGATATAACGGAAGAAGAGTTTAACAACCGTATGGCAAATTATAAACAAATACTCTCCGAGCAATTTAAAGAAAGCCATCGGTTGGAAGAGGAAATTATGAAGCAGTTGGATGCTTTGCAGTTCAACGAAAATGTAGGAAACAATGAGTAACGAAATACAGTTTTTGTTATACAATCTTCCCGATAAAGAGGGAAGAGTACAGGTGGTTATAAAAGACGAAACCATTTGGTGTACGCAAAAGGCTATGGCAGAGCTTTTCGGTATTGATAAATCAGGTATTAGCCGCCACATAGCCAATATATTTAGAGAGGAAGAATTACAGCAAGACACGACGGTTGCAAAAATTGCAACCGTCGTAAATCGAGGCATAAGAGGCGAGGTTGAAGAGTTGGTTGATTTCTATAATCTTGATATGATTATTGCTGTTGGCTATCGTGTATCTTCTCCAAAAGCTACCAAGTTCCGTCAGTGGGCTACCAAGATTCTGAATGAGTATATCAAGAAAGGCTTTGTGCTTGACGATGAACGCTTAAAACAGGGAACGGCAGTATTCGGAAAAGACTATTTCCGTGAATTGTTGGAAAGGGTACGTTCCATCCGTGCCAGTGAACGGCGTATTTGGCAACAGATTACCGATATATATGCAGAGTGCAGTATTGACTATGACAAGAACTCGCCTACCACACACGATTTCTATGCCATGATACAGAACCGTTTTCACTATGCCATTACCGGGCAAACAGCAGCAGAAATCATCTACACTAAGGCTGACCATACCCAAGAACACATGGGGCTGACTACATGGAAGAATGCTCCCGATGGGCGTATCTTGAAATCGGATGTGTCAATAGCCAAGAACTATTTGCAGGAAAATGAAATCCGTCGGTTGGAACGTGTAGTAACAGGATATTTCGACTATATAGAAGACCTTATAGAGCGTGAAAACACGTTCAATATGGAGCAATTTGCAGCCAGTGTCAATGAGTTTCTGACTTTCCGCAAATATCAGATATTGCCCGACAAAGGGCGAATCTCTGCGGCACAAGCCAAGACAAAGGCAGAAAGCGAATACGATATTTTTAATAAAACCCAACGGATTGATTCTGACTTCGATAAAGAAGTTAGGGGAATGTTGGGTGAATAATATAGATATAGTATGACAGAAGACGAAAAACTTATCCAAGAAGTACAGGATCAATGCGAGTATTTTGCAAAAGGCATCATAAACAGTCTTTGTAAGCGAGCCATTCGTAAAATAAACTCCTGGAACATTCACATAGGTACAGATGATTATCCTTCTTCGTTTAACTTTTTTAATATTCTCTCAATAGAGTACCAAAGCAAGTGTTACGATGAAATATCACCCTGCTTAGAGGACGCCATAGAGGGGGTATTGGACAATGAGTACGAGAAACTATTGCCGCAAGAGCGGTTCTTTGTGGATTATAGCCAATGCTATTATGATAACGAATTTGACTCTGAGTCTATTAAAAGAAAGATATATGACCGCTTCTACGAAATTCTCAACGAGCATTGGGAGTCAAAGAAAATAGCTAATTTTGAAGAAAAAAGAAACTGGTAATAAAACTACAAAAGTAAATATATACGATTAGATATAATGACTGAAATTAAAGAATTTCTTAAAAGTGAAACCAAAATATCAAAAGATTGCCGAGTGAAATATTGGCTATTCTGTAAAATCTTGGATTATTTACTTGCCAATCAATTTTATATTGGTAAGGACTATGTATCATATAAGGACATCCATACGTATCTTGACAAACAATGCACATTTGACTATATTGACTCTATTCATGCACAAACTGAACTTTGGGTCCATGAAATGTTATGGTTGGGTCTCATCAATTTTGATGAAAACTCACAGCAAATGTCTCTCACACCAGAAGGCTATAAAGCTTGTCAAGAGCAAAGATACCATAGTATTCTTGCATCATTGTATGAAGCAAAATACTCTCGTTTAATTGCAAAGTGGGCATTGATAGTTGCGCTCATATCTGTCATCCTTTCAATAAGTATTAACGCTATCTGATTTCTTAATAATGAAACTAATAGAAACCATAGAGACTTTTATATCAGGTGATTGGGGCAATGAATCACATACGGAAGACACTCCTTGCGAAGTCTTCTGTGTACGTGGTGCAGATATTGAGCCCATCAAAAACCAAGATTATAATCATATACCCAAAAGGTATATTTCAAAACGTAGTTATGAAAATAAGCTGCTACAAGTAGGTGATATAATTGTAGAAAAATCAGGAGGCAGCCCCACACAATCGACAGGAAGAGTTTGCCTTATAACGCCTAACCTTATAGAAAAGTTGCAATCGGTTGATTGTTCAAACTTTTGCGCAGCATTCCGTGTGAAAAAAGAGTGGGATGCGGAATACATTTATCTCTACATTCAGCACTTTTATAACATGGGAGCTTTCTTCAATTTTGAGGGCAAAACTTCAGGAATTAAGAACCTACAACTAGAGCAGGCATACCAAGCCATTGAAATAAAGCCAATTTCTATTGCTGAGCAAAAGAAACTGGCCAAAACTATTCGTACTATCGATGGGAAAACGGCTATAAACCGTTCGATAAATCAGAATTTACCGATACTTGACCATTCATCAAAAGCGGCAATAGTTCGTCACGCTGCATAGCCAATGAATCTATTTGTTGATAGTTATTTACAATCATTTGGTAGATACTTCCAATCTTCTCATCAAATAGTTTCAGAATATTTCTTGTTGGTATGGGCAATAAGATATTCTTGATTGTATTTTGAGAAATATTATCCCTTGCGGAACCCGTACTGAGTGTAATAAAATGGCTATATAACGATGATATATGGAAGTACACATAGTATAACATATTTTCTATTGTAGGGATAATGCCACAAACGGCTTGATTAGAACAAGCTTCGAATGTTAGCAAGCTAACTTTACCTGCTGTTGCGCCATACATTGCGACCAATATACTGTTGCTTGGATATAACTTTGCACTTGAATTTTCTAATCCACATTTTGTAATATAATTGGTAGTCTTAGTGATTATAGGACTATTCAGTTCCCCACTGTTTATCCAAGCTATTTCTCCGTTGTTGTAGTATTCTATATTTGTTGATTTGGGTGTACCTCCTGAATATGTGGTAGCAAAATCTTTTATTAAAGATATATTCCATCCTTTTGGAATCTCTCGCTTCAACTTTTTATTCCAAACCATTTCCCCACCACTTGATTTATAAGGCTTCCCTTCTTCATTCGGAAAATCAAATTGCACAAACCAATAGTCGTAAAGTTGTTTCGCCATTGCCGTTAAATTCTGATTTATCTGCTCATTGAGTCTGATTTTTTGGTCAAGATTCAAGAAAAATGTGCCAATGCTTTCCTCCGAACAAGAAAGTGTTGGCATTTCATATCTTAGAATTTGCTCTTTATCTCCACGAGGCATTTTACTTCCTTTGGCTCCTTGCATTACATAGTCAAAAAAAGAATCTTGAAGTAGTACGGCATAAAGAAAACTTGGCGAATGTCCCTCTTTAGCTCTAAAAACCAACACGTCAGAAGAGGCTCCACCGTCTATATCTGCAAACCAAACCTTTTTGAGATATGGTCTGATATTTGCTATTAATACATCGCCATGTTGATAGCGAGTGAGACAACAAGACTGTGGCGGAAGATTGGTTGCAATTTCCCGTCCTTTTTTGTTTTGTAATATGCAGTCTGTAGTAACATATTCGCGTAAGGCAATATCGTTGCTACTGATTTTGTCGGTTACATAATCTGCGATTGATGATAACTTAGTCATATACATCCTGTTTTGGATGCAAAGTTACATAATTTTAGGCAGATTCTTGTGGTTCAGTTATCCCAAATATTTCTTATGCGCCAACTTTACATTGTTTTGATTCACAATGGCATAGTGCAGTGTTGTGTCAATGCGTACATGACCAAGTAGTCGCTGCACCTGTTCGATGGGCATACCTTTGTCGATAGCCATTGTTGCAAGGGTACGACGGAACTTGTGAGGATGAACTTTTGGCATAGAAAGTGCTTGCCCCATTTTTCTGATTCTAACTTCCACACCGCTAATAGTCAGTCGTGAGTGTGGCGAATTGAGGGAAACGAATAAGGCTGGATTGCTGTCTGTTCGCTCATTAAGATATTGTTGCAAATGTAGTTTGGTACGGGCGTTGAAGTAAACAACACGTTCTTTGTTACCTTTTCCGAACACCACGCACTGCCGTTCGTGGAAATCAATATCTTCACGGCTCAGTTTGACCAACTCACCCACACGAATACCCGTGGATGAAAGAAAGTCTATAATAGCAAGATCTCGTTTGGTCGTGCAACTATCTCGAAGTTGCTCCAATTGTTCGTCAGAAAGCACCTCTTTTACAAGTGAATCTGTCTTAACCTTGTGAATGCGTCTTACCGGGCTTTTGGCGATATAATCTTCATCTTCCAACCATGCAAAGAAGCTGGAAAAGATTCGTCGCATATTGTCAATGGTCACTTTGCTCGATTGGTGTTCTTCTTGATAATCGGATAGATAAGTACGAATATCTGTTGTCGTAATGTGACAAATTGCCAATGAAAGCGTGACTAACAACCGTTCAATGGTATTACGGTAGTAAGTTAATGTCTTTTCTGAACATCCCTCTATCTTTTTGGCTGATATAAAAGAGTTAAGAAGATGTTCATTCTCCTGCGTTTGCTGTGTGGCACAATCGCTCTTTTCAATGATTTCTACATTATGCAGTTCTGATGTAAGCACAGCTTTAAGCCGTGCCATTTGTCGGCAATCTAAGTCACGCTGCATTTCCGCAACTATCGCCTGAATGATGTTTTCTTTCATAATTCTGATATTTATGTCTTTATATATAATATAAGAGACTGCTAAATCAGAATTTAGAG
>ENA-OQRA01001717-OQRA01001717.1-human-gut-metagenome-genome-assembly--contig:-NODE-1717-length-11395-cov-5.208730_pt1 | contig 11395 bp, 9 predicted proteins | sample MGYA00243238_ERZ505106 | MGnify/ENA primary metagenome ERZ505106 (study PRJEB26097, sample SAMN02711298) | human gut metagenome | biome: Gut microbiome | host: Homo sapiens | place: Denmark: Copenhagen...
GTGGTACGCACCGAGACCCGCAAGGAAGATATGCGGATGATCGAGGACACGAAGAGGTGGGTGTTATCGCCAGAGAGAAAAGCTCCCAAAGCCACGAGGGAATATGCCGCCCACCGTCTGGACACTGTGCTGGACAAGTTCCTCAAGACCATGCAGACCACTGCCACTCGCTTGCAGGAAAAACTCCTGAGACCGGAAATCCGGCAGAAAGGCAAAGAACAGGTCAAGGAGAAAGCACGGGATTCCGTTCTGCAACTGCTAAGCCGATTGCAGGCAGAGCAAACACAGCGGAAGCCATCTGCGCCGCCTACCGCGGAAAAATCAGAAAATCGTTTTCAATAATAGTACGAGGTGATGTTTATTGAGCAAAGAAGTCAACGAAGATCGCACTCCACGAACCGTTGAGGATGTGAAGGAGATGCTGGCAAAGCACTCTAACGGTGAAATCCAGCGGACGATCCAGAACTGCATCACGATTTTGCAGAACGACCATGTGCTTGCCGATGCCATCCGGCTGAACCTGTTGAGCGAGCGCATCGACATCGTAAAGCCTGTGGGCTGGCCGCGCTCCGGCAAGACCCTGAACGACACCGATATGAAGTATATCCTGCGGAGAATGGAGAAGTACGGCATTTCCAGCGAAAAGAAGATCGAATCGGCCATCCGCATCGTTGCCAACGAGAACCGCTATCATCCCATCCGGGACTACCTGAACGGCCTGAAATGGGATGGGACGGGGCGGATAGCCCATGTCCTGCACCACTTTCTCGGTGCTGCGGAGGACGAATACACTTGCGAAGCTATGAAGATATTCCTGCTGGGAGCCATCAAGCGGGTGTTTCAGCCGGGATGTAAATTTGAAACCATGCTCTGTCTGGTGGGCGGGCAAGGTGCAGGAAAGTCCACCTTCTTCCGGCTGCTGGCGGTCAAGGATGAGTGGTTCTCGGATGACCTGCGGCGGCTGGACGATGACAACGTGTACCGCAAGCTGCAAGGTCACTGGATCATTGAAATGTCGGAGATGATCGCCACCGCCAATGCCAAGAGCATCGAGGAAATCAAGAGCTTTCTCAGCAAACAGAAAGAAACCTATAAAGTCCCCTACGAGACCCATCCTGCCGACCGTCTGCGCCAGTGTGTCTTTGCTGGCACGACCAATCGGCAGGATTTTTTGCCCCGTGACCGCACAGGCAACCGCCGCTTTATTCCCATCCCGGTGGATGCGGAACTGGCTGAGACCCACATTTTGGACAACGAGGAGGATTCCCGTGCCTATATCGCCCAGCTTTGGGCAGAAGCCATGACGATTTACAACAGCGGCAACTACAAGTTGGCATTCAGCCCTGCCATGCAGGAAACGCTGCAAGCCCATCAGCAGGACTTTATGCAGGAGGATGCACAGGCTGGCATGATCTACGCCTTTCTGGAGGACTACACGGGTGACCGGGTGTGTTCCAAGCAGCTCTATGCGGAAGCACTGGGCAACACCAGTATCCCGGCAGAGTGGGAGACCCGTGCCATTTGCGAGATCATGAACACAGGAATTTCGCGCGGCGATATCCAAGGCTGGCAGGCTCATAAAACCGCTAAGCGTTACCCGAAGTACGGCGTTCAGAAAGGCTGGGAGCGCGTAACCAGCCCCGAAACCGGGGCTGAAGATTTCTCCGAAATAACGGATGCGGAAGCCCAGCAGCTGGGCTTTCCCTTCTGACGAGCAGCGGTTACACGTCTGGTTACAGATTCGGTTACACCTCAGTTACGGCGCAAAAGCCGCATGACCGCTGCGTTTTCCTCTTTCTGTAACCATGTAACCTTAAAAAGAGAAGAAAAAGTATAAAGTGCATCGGACTGCCTATGTGCAGAAAAAGAGAGTTTTCCTGCCCGGTTACAGGCGTTCGGTTACAAGGAATTGGAGGTCTGCCTATGAAAGAAGTTCGCGTTTGCGAAGCAATGAAGTCCCCGGTGGGGACTTTAAGCGACGGAACGGTCTTGCGTCAGCAAGATGGAGGGACCAAGTCCCGACAAGTTCCGATTTGGGAAAAGAGCAATCTGACGCTGGAAGAAGCTGCGGCTTACTCCGGCATTGGCATCAACAAACTGCGTGAAATTACGAATGAAGATAAATGCAAATTCGTCCTTTGGGTGGGAAACAAGCGTCTGATTAAACGTCGCCTGTTCGATTGCTTTGTCGAGCAAGCATATTCTATTTGAGAGGCTGCCAAAGGCTGAAAATGTGAAACCGTCCTTTTCTCATTCGCTGCAGGTGGAAATCGCATGGTTGATGTGTTATACTGACACTGACCTTATAGATGCGCTTTTCACAGAAAGGAACTTCTAAATGCCTGAAAAGCGCAAGGATAGCAAGGGCCGTGTTTTGAAGGATGGCGAAAGCCAGAGAGCAAACGGCACCTACGACTATCGTTATACCGATATCCACAAGAAACGGCGTTGTATTTACGCTAAATCCCTGACAGAGCTGCGGAAAAAAGAGGAAGAACTGTGGCGCGATCTGGCAGACGGCATCGACTACGCCGCCGGAGAGATGACGGTGGCTGATCTGGTTGACCGCTATATGAACCTGAAACGTGGGTTGAAACCCAATTCACTTCGGTCGTACAACACAGCGGTCAAGCGGATTCATGCTGACCCTTTCGGGCAAAAAGCCATCAAAACGGTAAAATTGTCCGATGCGAAAGGCTGGTTCGTGTTTCTGCATGACAGCGGTTTCAAGCAAAACACCATTGGAATTCTGCAAAGCGTTGTCAGACCAGCGTTTGAGATGGCGGTAGAGGATGACATTATCCGCAAGAATCCATTTAAGTTCAAGCTGTCGGACGTTGTGCCGAAGGACGCTTATGTGCGCAATGCCCTGACCAGAGAACAGCAGGAGAAATATCTGCAATTCGTTCAAGACTATGGCGGCAACTATTATGATGATATCGTCATTCTTATGGGAACCGGCTTGCGTGTGAGTGAGTTGTATGGCCTGACACGAGCAGATATCAACTTTGAACGGCACTGTATCCATGTCCGGCGGCAGCTTTGCCGGACGGCTGAAAAGCCCTACTTTGTCACACCGCCGAAAACAAAAAGCGGTATCCGCAATGTTCCCATGACAGATACCGTTTGTGCAGCGTTGCGGCGTGTAGTAAAAGCTAGAGCGTCCACGAAAGTGGAAGCGTTGGTAGATGGTTGCAGCGGATTTCTCTTTCTGGACAAGTCCGGGATGCCAAAGGTGGCAATGCACTTGGAAAACTATATGCGTGGCGTGCAGGGAAAGTTTGAGAAGGCGTACGGCAAACCTGTTCCGCGCATTACACCTCATGTGCTGCGACACACCTTCTGCACCAATGTCCAGCAGGCCGGGCTGGATGTAAAAAGCCTGCAATACCTGATGGGACACTCCAATGCCAGTGTGACGTTGGATGTCTACACGCACAGCAGCTTTGAATCGGTTGAAAGAGCCTTTGAACAGATCGCCGGCAACCTGTGATTTTCGACGCATGAAGCGGAATTTCTTACGCCGAAACTTACGCCAAAACTTACGCCAATCACCCGGTAAGTGGCGTAGATTTGCGTAGAAAAGCGTGGATCGTGCAAAAACGGAGAATCTGGAAAAATCGGCTTGTGGCCTTGATAATTCTACAAAAGTCTACGTTTCCCGATATTCGTGATTCGGCTCCAAAAGTGTGGTTTGGAAGGGCGGCATGTACTAAGCCGCACCGGCTCCCCGTACCAATTCAATACGCCGCAGAAGGCAGAACTTCCCACCCGGGAGGCTCTGCCTTCTTTTTTGTTGACACCCTTTCCAAACAAGAGTACACTTAGAAAAATTGTTTTTGGGAAAGGAAACACCAATGAACACTGCCGCTTTTACCGCCTACCGCGAAAAAGTTGTGTCCAACTGTGCCCGTGTCATTGTGGGCAAGGAGGATGCTACCGAGAAAATTCTGGTCAGCTTCCTCTGCGGAGGCCATGTATTGCTGGAGGATAAGCCCGGCACCGGCAAAACCATGCTCCTGCGTGCATTTGCGCGCACGGTGGGCGGGGACTTCAAACGGGTGCAGTTCACGCCCGACCTGCTGCCCTCCGATCTGACCGGCATCAATTTCTACAACCAGAAGTCCGGTGAGTTCGAGTTCCGGCCCGGCCCGCTCTTCACCAACTTTGTGTTGGCGGACGAGATCAACCGTGCCACGCCCCGTACCCAGTCGGCCCTGCTGGAAGCCATGGAGGAAAGGCAGATTACCGTGGACGGCGTGACCAGCCGCCTGGCTGAGCCCTTTATGGTGTTGGCCACCCAGAATCCGCTGGAATCCTTTGGCACCTTCCCGTTGCCAGATGCCCAGATGGACCGTTTTTTCATGCGGCTGTCGCTGGGCTATATGACCCGGGAGCAGGAGCTGGAGGTGCTCTCCCGCCCTTCGGCCCAGACCGTGCTGAACGAGCTGCAGGCCGTCGTTACTCCCGAGGAGACCGCATACGTCCGCACGGCTTACCGGGAGGTCAAGGTCTCCGAGGCGGTCAAGCACTACCTTATGGACATCGTGGAAGCTACCCGCACACAGAGCGGCTTTGTCAGCGGTGTGTCTACCCGCGGTGCGCTGGCGCTCTATCAGGCTGCGCAGGCGTATGCCTCCTTGCAGGGCAGGGAATACGTCATCCCCGAGGACATCAAAGGGCTGGCCCCGGCGGTGCTTTCTCACCGAATTTCTCTGGGCAGCAGCATGAACGCCGAAGCCGCCGCTCTGCGGATGCGCAAGCTGTTGGCCGAGATCACTGTGCCGTTGGAGAGTGCGGAATGAGCGCCGTCATCTTCGCGCTGCTATTGGTGGCCACAGCCCTTGGGCTGGAACGTTACAGCACAGCCCACAGCCTTGACGATGTGCAGGGGCGGCTGGAAGTGGAGGATCACCTTGTGGAAGCCGGGGAGCCCGCCGTGATCCACCTCGTTGTCCGGAACAGCGGCCCCCGTTGGAAGATGTTCCTGGCGGCAAAGCTCCACCTGAACAAGGAGTTTCTTCCCTGCGCGGAGCACCACATTACGCAGGATCAGACAGGTTGGGGCCACACGGTGCGGTTCACCACCTGGCTGCGCCCGGGGCAGGAGGCGGATTTCTCCACCGCCCTCAGGCTGGAACGCCGGGGCCGCTATGTGCTGGAACCGATGCAGGTCATCGGCGGTGATTTTCTGGGCCTTGTGGAACAGTCCCGCACCGAGCGGGGCTTCCACGAGCTCATTGTTCCACCCAGGGAGTGCGCTCTGCCGGAACTGGAAGAGATGCTGGGCGGTTTTCTGGGCGAGCTTTCGGTGAACCGCTATCTCTACGAGGATCCTATTCTCACGGCGGGTTACCGTCCCTACACCAGTGGTGACCCCATGCGCTCCATCGCCTGGAAGCAGAGCGTCCGGGGGCAGGGGCTTATGGTCAAAAAGTGGGATTACACCACTGAGCCCCGGGCAGTGGTGCTAGTCCATGCGGATACCAAGGATTACGACCACCCGGAACCGGCGGAGCTCTGCTACTCCATGGCCCGCACAATCTGCCGGAGGCTGGAAGAAAAGGCGGTGTCCTACCGCTTTGCGGCAAACGCTGCCTTTGACCTGCTGCTCAATGCGGCTCTCTCCGGTGAGGAGTGGAGAAAACCGCTGGAAACCCCGCAGGGCTACGGCCCCGAACACTACCGCAAGGTGTTGGAAATTCTGGGCCGCGCCACCGGGCAGACCTCCCTTTCCTGCGCGCGGTTCTGCGCCGAATACTACCACCCGCAGGAGCAGGTCGGCTGCATCGTGGTGACAACGGAGCCGGAAGAAGCTGTGCGTGCTGCCGTGCAGCCCCTGCCTGGCATTCCGCTGCTGGTGCTCACTCCGGAAATGGCCGTAGAGATGGTCCAGACAGGGGAGGCGGGCGCATGATGTTCTTACATACCCTGCGCCTGGCAGGTGATCTGAGCTTTTACTATGCCTTTGCGGGCTTTTTTGCTGCCAGCTTCGGCGGGGCACCCATGCCGCTGGTGCTGGTCTGGCCTGCCCTCTGCTTTGGTCTGGCCTCCTGCTTTGAGGGCAGCCGCCCCCTCCGCACCACTCTTGCGGCCCTGAGCGCGGCGGCGCTGCTCTTCCTGCCTACAGGGGCGGACAAGCTCTGCTACTTCCCGGCGGCAGTCTACCCGGTGCTGCTGGCCTACACCGGCGATTTTGCCCTTTCGCCGATGCGGCAGGCCGAGCGCCTGCGCTGGCTCTGCCGGGTATGGCCCTTCTTTGCAGTGGCAATGCTGCTGTGGAACGCCAACGCGGTGCTTTCGGCGGCCCTGCCCTTTGCGACGGCGGCAGCGGTGCTTCTGGTGGGGTTCAACCGCACCACCCGGCAGGACCCGGAGATCTCCACCCGGCCGGGCTATCTGCTGCTTTCCGGCGGCGTGCTGGCGGCGGTGTGTGCAGGGCCGTTCCTGCTCAGCCGCAGTGTTGTGGTTGCCGGTGCAAAGGCGGCTGCGTCTGCCGTTTACTTTGGCGGGATCGTGCCGGTGCTGCAGCTGTTTTTGAACAACATTGTGGTGCAGGGTGTGACTTGGCTGTTCCACGGCATCCTGCAGTTCATCCACTGGCTCTTCACCCTCTTTCCGCCCAAACCGTTGGAGCGCACCGAGATCGTTTCTACCGATGAGGTCATTGCCAACGCCCAAAAGGCCGCCGAGGACGCAGAACCGCTCATCAACGGGATGTCGATGCTGACCGTGCTCGGTATCCTGCTGGCGGTCCTCTGTGCGGTGCTGGTGGTGCGGCATTTCCTGCGCCAGAAGTTCCGGCACACGGACACTGCCTGCACGGACACCACTGTGCGGCGTAGCACCCACAAGCGTGCCCGCCGCTGGCCCGGGCTCTTCCTCAGCCCGGTGGACAAGGTGCGGCGGGAGTATGCCATCTACCTGGACCACTGCCAGCGCCACGGCGTGACCATCCTGCGGGGCGATACCAGCCTTGACCTGACCGGCCGCGCTTTCGGTATGGACTTTGCCGCCGAGGCCGAGCTGCGCCAGATCTACCTCAAAGCCCGCTACAACGGCACCGCCACGGCCGAGGATGCCGCCCGCGCCGCTGAGCTCGTCCGAAAAATCTGCTCCTGAACGCATCAACGCCCCCTTTCCTGCCCATCCTAAGCGGGAGAGGGGGCGTTTTCATGTCCGGCAAACGGGTGCTGGCCCTATATGGGGCCTTGCTGTTTTGCTTTGCGGCGGTGGTCTGCCGCCTGTACTGGCTCTGCTCCGACACGGCCTATGGGGCCCGGGCGGCGGCGCAGAGCGTGGTCACTCTCCACCTGCCCGCCCGGCGGGGCAATTTTTATGATTACAGGGGCCAGCTCCTCACGGGGCAGACCACCCGCTGGATGGCCCTCTGCGTGCCCGGGGAGAGCAGCTATGCCCGCCTGTTTACCTACACCGATGCCGCCGGGCAGGCGACGCTCTACCAGAAGCGGAACGCCGCGTCCCCGTTCTTGCTGGAGGTGGACCGGGATGTTTCCGCGCTGGGCGTTTCCTGCTGGCCAGCGGCACGGCGAAGCTCTGCCGCCCCGCTGGCAGTGCAGCTGCTGGGGTATCTCGATGGCGAGGGCCATGGTGCTGCCGGTCTGGAAGCCGCCTTTGACGAACTGCTCACCGGCAGCGGGGCGGGGGATACCCTGCTCTGCACCGTCAACGCCCAGGGAAAGCTGCGGGCCGAGCCCGTCCTCACCCCCGCCGACAGCGGTGCTGTGGGGGTGCAGCTGACCCTTTCCCGGGAGATCCAGCAGACCGCCGAAGCCGTGGCCAACGAGACGATGCAGAGCGGCTGCATCCTGGTGCTGGACACCGCCAACGCCAAGGTGCGGGCCTGCGTCAGCCGCCCCGGCTATGATCCGGAAAACATTTCGGCCAGCCTGAACGCCCCGGACAGCCCCCTGCTGGAGCGGGCGTTTCAGTGCTATGCCGTGGGCTCGGTGTTCAAGCCGGTGGTGGCGGCAGCGGCGCTGGAGGCAGGGGAGAGCGGCTTTGTCTACACCTGCCCCGGCTGGTGCGCGGTGGATGGCCGGATCTTCCGCTGTGCGGGCGGCATTCCCCATGGCGAGGTGGATCTGGCCGGCGCGCTGGAAAAGAGCTGCAACGGCTACTTCATCCGGCTGGGGCAGGCGCTGGGGGCCGATGCTGTCCGCGCCATGGCAGAGCAGCTGGGCTTCGGGCAGGCGATCCCGCTCACTGATGCCCTGCACACGGCGGCTGGGGTCCTGCCGGAGCGGGAGGCTCTTGCGTCCAGCGGGGCCTACGCCAATTTCTGCTTTGGGCAGGGGGAGCTGCTGGCATCCCCCCTGCAGGTCGCCGCCATGATGAACACCATTGCCTGCGGGGGGATCTGCCGCACCCCGCTGCTGCTGGAGACCACTCTGGACGAGACCACCGGCACACCCCTCACGGTGCTTTCCCATGTCCGGAGCAGGCGGGTGCTCACAAAGCGCACCGCCGCCGCCCTGCAGGCCCTGTTGGCGGGTGTAGTGGCCGGGGGCACCGGCCATGAGGCTGCCCTGCCCGGCCAGACCGCGGCAGGCAAGACCGGCACGGCCCAGACCGGCCAGTTTTCCGGCGGCACAGAGCTGAAAAATTACTGGTTTGCGGGTTTTGTCCCGGCAGAGCAGCCCCGCTATACCATCGTGGTGCTGCAGGACACGCAGGCCGAGCCTGCCTTTTCCAGCGCGGCCATCTTTGCCCGGGTGGCGGCAGGGCTGGAAATTCTGGCCCCGTAGCCCACGGTTTTTCTTGCATTTCCCGGGTTTTTGTGCTATCATACACTTGTATTTGTATGCAGTCTCTATGAAACTAAAGATAAAAGGAGCGTTCCATCCATGTCTGTCATTGAAATCGTCGGCGGTGCCATCCTGCTGGTCGTCTCGGCCGTCATCATCCTCCTCACCCTGATGCAGCACACCCACGGTCAGGGTCTGGCCGGTGCCATCAACGGTGGTGTGGGCGGTGCCAACAATGCGCGCCTGACCCCTGCGGATCAGATGCTGGCCAAGGTGACCCGCATTGCAGGCATCGTGTTCTTTGTGGTGGCTATCCTGGCCTGTGTGTTCGCCAGCCGTCTGGCCTGAGCACCCGTGTACAGCCCCGTGTAAGGCGGGGCTGTTTTTCTGTCTGCAACCTCTCGTGGGAAAGAAGTTGTCCGGGTTCCATTGGAGAATGCCGGAAAAGTGTTAAGGAGAAAAATATGTCATTACGCGATAAAATCGAACATGCCATCCAGAACCAGCCCTGCATGGTCAAGGACCTCAAGGCAAAGTTCGGCGGCGACCGTGCCGCGGACCGCAAGGTGATGGAGGCTCTGGACGAGCTGGTGCACGACGCTGTGGTCTGCCAGAAGTCCGGCGTGTTCTTCACTGCCCGCTCCGGCCGTGCCGAAAAGGCTCTGCCCTGCAAGGTGGTCAAGCTGGGCAAGAACTTTGCCTTTGTGATGCTGGAGGATGAATCCGGCGATATCTTCATCCCGGGCCGCTTCACCCGCGGTGCCATGCCCGGCGATTCCGTTCTGGTGGAAAAGTTTGCCCACCCCCGGGTGGAGGGCAGCGATGAGGGCGAGATCCTTGCCGTGCTCGAGCAGAAGAACGACATGGTGGGCACTGCCCGCCGCATCGAGGGCCGCCTGAAGTTCGTGCCCGATGACTGCCCGGCCATCTCCATGACCATCCAGCGCGACTGCGAGGGCGGCGCGAAGGACGGCGACAAGGTGGCTGTGGAGATCCTGCAGCGCGGGACCCGGCAGGAGGATCACCGCGTGGGCGTTTCCATGCGCTTTGGCAGCTGCGAGGAAGCCAAGCGCTGCGCCAAGGCCCTGCTCTATGCCAAGGACATCCACACCCGCTTCCCCGAGAAGGTGCGGGACGAGGCCAGGAAGTTCGAGGACATGACCGTGTCTGAGGAGGACTGCAAGGGCCGCATGGATCTGCGCGCTCTGCCCATCTTCACCATCGACAGCGCCGAGACCAAGGATATCGACGATGCCGTCAGCCTGACCCGGCTCCCCGGGGGTGGCTATGAGCTGGGCGTTCACATTGCCGATGTCTCCCACTACGTCAAGCCCGGCAGTGAGCTGAACGAGGAAGCCTTCAACCGCGCCACCTCGGTCTACTATGCGGATCAGGTCGTGCCCATGCTGCCCAAGAGCCTTTCCAACGGCATCTGCTCCCTGAATGAGAAGGAGCTGCGCCTGGCGTTCTCCTGCCTGATGCGTCTGGATCAGGACGGCAATCTGACCGACTACAAGTTCGTCAAGTCCATCATCTGCAGCCGGGTCAAGGGCGTGTATTCTGAGATCAACGCCCTGCTGGCCGGCACTGCCGATGCCGAGACGCAGGCCAAGTATGCCGAGGTGCTGGATCAGCTGCCCGCCATGAAGGAGCTGTACGCCCACCGCGCCCGCCTGCGCAAGGAGCGCGGCTGCATCGATTTCGAGAGCGGGGAAGTCAAGCTCATTCTGGATGAGAACGGCCACTGTATCGATGTGAAAAAGCGTACCTCCGGCGAGAGCGAGGCCATGATCGAGGAGTTCATGCTGCTGGCCAACCAGTGCGCGGCCCACTTTGCCCGCGTCAAGCAGATCCCCTTTGTCTACCGTGTGCACGAGGAGCCCAACGCCGAGAAGCTGGAGCGTCTGCACGCTCTGCTGCAGGCCTGCGGGATCAATGACCACTTTGCAAAAGAGGTGCCCACCCCCAAGGAGCTGAGCGCCATCCTCGAGGGCGTGCGCGGCACTCCCTATGAGCAGATCATCAACACCGGAATGCTCCGCTGTATGTCCAAGGCTGTGTACGAGGAAAAGCCCAAGGGTCACTATGGTCTGGTCCTCAAGGACTACGCCCACTTTACCAGCCCCATCCGCCGTTACCCTGATCTGGCCATCCATCGCATCATGACGGATCTGCTGCAGGGCACGGACAAAGAGACCATGATCCTCCGCTACAGCGATTTTGCGGAGAAAGCCAGCAAGCAGTCCAGCGAGCGGGAGATCATTGCCATGCAGATCGAGCGCAAGGCCGAGGATTGCTATAAAGCTGAATATGCCCGCCGCCATCTGGGCGAGTGCTATGAGGGCACCATTTCCGGCGTGACCCAGCGCGGCCTGTTTGTGGAGCTGGAAAATGGTGTGGAGGGCTTTGTGCCTGCTTCCAGCCTGACCCCCTCCGGCACCAACCTCACCGAGGGCATCCGCCTCTCGGATCCCGTCTCCGGCAAGAGCTGGAGCCTGGGCGACAGCATGATGATCACCATTGTGCGTGCCGATGTCAACCTGGGCAAGGTCGATTTTGAGGTCGCCCCGGAAAAGAAATAATTACAGAAACCATCAAACACGATCAAGTGGTAAAAGCATCGGTTC
>ENA-OQRA01001724-OQRA01001724.1-human-gut-metagenome-genome-assembly--contig:-NODE-1724-length-11364-cov-5.071978_pt1 | contig 11364 bp, 9 predicted proteins | sample MGYA00243238_ERZ505106 | MGnify/ENA primary metagenome ERZ505106 (study PRJEB26097, sample SAMN02711298) | human gut metagenome | biome: Gut microbiome | host: Homo sapiens | place: Denmark: Copenhagen...
TGGAAAAGGACAAGGTTATTCATATTATGCCCGTTCCTGACGCTAAGGCGTTGGAAGTGCTTGATTTGGTGAGTGAGGACAAAGGGATTTATCCTGTGCTTGGGTGCGAAAAGACATCTTATATAGAAAACCCGCCTGAATATGTTATGAACGATGTCGCACAATATAATGTGCGTTTGGAAACTGTTGATGACATAAAATCGGTGGTGGGCAAGGATAATATTTTAAATCTTGCGCTTTACTGCCACAAAAGAGCAAAGGATAATATACTTCCCAAACTCGCGGATTTGTAATATTGATAACATATTTACGCTCTCTTTAACAAGAAATTTTATTTTTATTATTGAACTTTTCTACTCTAGATTTAAAGACTCTTATATATTTTTCTACACCTTTAGACACCTTTAAATATTCTGCTCCTTTTTGAGACTCTTCCAACTCTCTATAATAATTCTCCCATTTTTCAACATTTCCTTCAAATCCCAATTCTTCATTATTTCTATAAATATACCTTCCTGCTGCCGGGTGTAACATTTCAATCCCATTTTTCTTTTCTAAGATTTTTCCCATTGGCTTTTCACCCGCACACCAGATAATATAATCTGGCTGCAAAATTTCAATTTCTTCTTTTATCTCGTTTTTATATTCTTCTACATAATCATTAAGTACTTTCTCATTAACTTTCTGTGATCCGCCACGTTTATTTAAATTCATAAATGCGACCTGCTTTACAGCATCTTGAATTTCTTTTCCGCTAGGTCTATTGGCATCTATTTTTTGATTTTTTGTGTACTTCTGTAACAAGTATGCCATTCTTCCAATTGATTCTTTTTGCGGTATGTTGTCAGATTTTTTTCTACACCCATTTTCATCTGTCCAAACACCCTCTTGTATAGTGCCATTAACAAATTCCCGATACCAGTATCTCTGATCGTCTATCATATGCTCCTTTAACCATTCTTCCGTTTTATTATCCGCAATATTAGCTTCCTTAAGTACGACCAGAATTTTACAAGAAGAAACTTCATAAGCTTCAGGATCCACCATTCCATCCTTTGTAAAATGTATCCGTAATATTTCACGTCCTCCTACAGTAGTTTTTTCCCATCCTTTCTCTTCTCCCTGTTTTTTCATCCATCTCTGAAATAAATCTTCTAATTCTTTTTCTCTTTTAGTCATGATGCTACCTCTATTTTTATAAACATCCAAGATCCATGAAACTAATCTCGTTAATCAGTTAAATAGCAGCTATCACATCTGTCACAAGTTTTTCAAAATCTTTCGCTACGCGGTCCGCTGTCTCCTGAACTTCGGCGTGATTCAGTTTCGCATTGCTGACACCTGCCGCCATATTCGTAATGCAGGAGATTCCACACACTTCCATTCCCATATGTCTTGCTGCCATGGCTTCGCAGGCGGTACTCATACCGACTGCATCTGCGCCCCAGCTTCTGACCATGCGGATTTCTGCCGGTGTCTCGTAGTTTGGTCCGGTCAGCTGCACGTATACGCCTTCCTGAAGTGGTATTCCACAGTCTTTGGCACTTTTACGGATGATATCCTGCAGTTTTTTACTGTATACTTCACTCATATCCGGGAATCTGGTTCCGAGTTCTTCGATATTCGGTCCGATCAGCGGACTTGGTACTGCTGTCGTAATGTGGTCTTTGATCAGCATAAAGTCACCCGGTCTGAATGATGGATTGACTCCGCCTGCCGCATTGGTCAGAAGGATCTTCTTTGCTCCCATCATCCCCATCAGTCTGGTCGGAAGTACAACGTCCTGCATCGGGTAACCTTCATAATAATGTACCCTTCCCTGCATCAGTACAACCGGAACATCTTCCACATATCCGAATACAAACTGACCTTTATGCCCCTGAACAGTCGATACCGGAAAGTCTTCGATGTCTGTATATTTTACGATCTTTTCTATCTTGATCTTCTCGGCATAATCTCCGAGGCCCGATCCTAAGATGACTGCTTTTTCTGGTTTGAAATCCGTCTTTTCTCTTATGCTTTTTAAACATTTTTCCAGCTTTTTATACATACTTCAACATCCTTTCTTTCACCGCATCATCTGCAAATGCCACATCCACTGCGTTCCGCATCATAAGATGAATCTCTTCATCGGTGATTCTATAATTCTTCTGGATGAATTCCAGTTCTTTTGTCAGTGTCGTATTGCTGACTGTACGGTTATCGGTATTTACTGTTACCTTTAATCCGGCATTCAGGAATTCCCGCATCGGATAGTTCTTTGTACTTTCCACTGCCTTGGTCTGCAGATTACTGATCGGACACATCTCGATACCGATACCCTTTTTCTGCAATTCTTTCTGCACATCTGCGTATCCTCTCATTGCGATTCCATGTCCGATTCTTCCGGCTCCGGTTTCCACAGAATCAAGGATATTCTGTACACTTCCGCATTCACCGGCATGTAAGGTAAATGGCATGCCAAGTGCTTTCGTCTTTTTGAACAGTTCCATGAATTCTGACATTGGATACAGGCTTTCCGCCCCGGCAAGATCTGCCGCACACACGCCGTGTCCCAGATATTCTCTGGCAGTCCGCAGCATCCGGGCATTCTCTTCTTCACTGTGATGGCGCATCGCGCACGTGATCACTCCGTACTCTATGCCAAAATCGCGTTTTCCTTTTTCCAGTCCTGCAAGCAGTGCTTCGATCACTTTATTGCAGTTCATGTCCGGAGTCTCGGACAGAAGCGGAGCAAAACGGATCTCTGCATAGCATACATTTTCCTGTTTCATACTTTTTAATACATCATAACCGGCTTCTTTCAGTCCTGTCTCATCCATAATGCATTTGCCCGGAAGGTCGAATTTTTCCAAATATTCATTCAGACTTCTGCAGTCTTCGGATACACTCAGCTCACTTTGTGATACTTCCCGTCCCAGCCTCTTTTCTATAAATCCACGGCTCAGCGACCCGTCCAGATGACAATGCAGTTCTACTTTTGGTAGTGCTGTTAATTCTTCTGTTGTCATATTGCTTTTATCATTTCCTCCATTTTACATTCTTCATTTTTCTTTTCTTCTATTTCAACATTCCACTTTTTTCCTGAATATTGCCTTTCCCCCTTATACGGTCTTCTTTTCTTTCAGATTTCCAGGTCCGAAGCCCAACGGCAATAACTCCTTCAACGTATAGATATCATAATGTTCTACATCCGTTGCAAGAATGATCTGAAATTCTTCCGGATCACAGAATTCCATCATCACCTGTCTGCACACTCCGCACGGCGGTGCATATTCTGTCAGGACTCCGTTCTTTCCTCCTACGATACAGATTGCATCGAATTCCTTCACGCCTTCACTTACCGCCTTGAAAAATGCCGTTCTTTCTGCACAGTTTGTCGGTGTGTATGCCGCATTTTCAATATTACATCCGGTATAAACCGTTCCATTTTTTGCCAGCAGTGCTGCCCCGACCTTGAAGCCGGAGTACGGTGTATAAGAATATTTCAACTGTTCTATCGCCGTCTCAATCAACTGACTTGTATGATATGTTTTGCTTTGTTCTGTCTTCCCCATCTTGTTTCCCCGCTTTTATATTCGTATTCCATTTCTGGTAATCAGTATTATACATGATTTTCCGAATGATTCTACTTATTTTTTTCATTATCCTGCCGGATCAGATTCCGGACTGCCCCGACCGCTGTCCTAACTGCCATATCAGTATCATGTACCACCGGATTTTCCAGTCCGAGTTTCTCTCTTTCCTGATTTGCCATAACAAGAAAGCATGCACCTGCTCTGACACGTAATTTACCGGCCACGATGAACAATGCCGCTGATTCCATCTCGGAAGCCAGACATCCCATCTTCTTCCAGGCCTCCCATTTGTTCAGCAGCTCATAGCCGACAGGCATTGCTTCCGGTTCATGCTGTCCGTAGAATGCATCCTTTGACTGTACCACTCCTGTATGCCAGGTGCAGCCATCTTCTTTTGCAGCCTGCACCAGTGCATTCGTTACTTCCAGATTGGCAACTGCCGGATATTCGATCGGTGCATATTCTTTACTTGTCCCTTCCATGCGGATCGAACCGGTCGCGATCACGATATCGCCGCTTTTTACTTCCGGCTGCATTCCACCGCAGGTTCCGATCCTGACAAATGTATCTGCCCCGCAGCGTACCAGTTCTTCCATTGCGATTGCTGCCGACGGTCCTCCGATTCCGGTCGACGTCACACTGACTTTTTCCCCGTCCAGCATTCCGGTATAAGTGGTGAATTCCCGGTTGCTTGCAACCAGCACCGGATCATCCAGATACGCAGCAATCTTTTCGCATCTGCCCGGATCTCCCGGCATGATCACATAACGTCCGACTTCACCTTTTGCAACCTGAATGTGATACTGTCTGCTTGCATCTTCTGAATAGTTTTTCATACCGATCCTTCCTTTCTGTACATTCTTATCTTACCATTATTTTACCACAATTCATATCAAAACGTTTTATATTCTGACTTTTTCACAAAAAGCTTTCAAATATAACCGTATCTGCAAGACCTGCCACTGGCAATTTCTTTCAAACACATGGTAATACAGAAAACTTGCCACTGGCAACTTTTCTTGCATACTATGGTATAAAAAAGCCAATGAGGACAGAAAAAATATATTTTTCACGTCCGCACTGGCTCATCTTTTTTATGTCTGCTTTTTTATTTCTTTATTCACTTTGTACTTTCTCGATATAATCTATGATCAGATCTGCCGCATCTTCCAGGTCGATCTTACCGGTATTGATCATCAGATCATAATTCAATGGATCGCCCCATGTCCTGCCGGTATAATAATTATAATATCTCTGTCTGGATACATCTTCTTTATCCATCTCTTTCAGGGAAATGCCCTCGTATGCTTCTTTACTTCTTTTTTCTCTAAATGCATCGTCTGCATAAATGAAGATATGATAACAGTCCGGTGTATCTGCAAGTACTGCATCTGCACAGCGTCCCAGGAATACTCCTCCGAATTTATCTGCAAGTCTGTGGATCAGTGCTGCCTGCTCTTTATACATCTTATTATAGTCCGGGATGACATCGCTTCCGATTCCAAGTCCGCCGAAGAAACCGCTGTGACTGCCCGGCACCTTATATGCTTCTTCCAGAATGCTTTCCACATCCAGATCGCCATTTCCGATTTTCTCTGCTGCCAGATATACGATCTGTCTGTCATAACAGCGCACCTGCATCTTCTTTGCAAGAATCTCTGCAACTTCTCTTCCGCCGCTTCCGTATTGGCGGCTGATGGTAACAATCGTATGTTCTCTCATTTTACAGTTCTCCTTTCGCTTCACGTTCGATCAGTTCTTTCATGATATCCGGATACTGTTTATCCAGATGATAGAACAGAAGTACTACAAGCACACCACCTGCAACGATCAATGGACCGCCTTTGTAAATGTTCACGATCATATGTAATGCACTGTCCGGCTGAGTGACACTTCCGGCCGCCGTACTGATGTATCCACCCATAGAAAGAAGTCCTGTCATAACTGCAGATGCCACACCGGCACCGACTTTCGTTCCGATCGAACCACCGGCAAAGATCAGACTTTCCTGACGTACATGTGTCTTCCACTGTCCGAATTCTACTACATCACCAATCATACCGAATACAACTGCATTCAGTGGAGCAAGGCCGACTGCTCTTGCAACACAACTCATCACCATCCATGGAATGCTGTATGGATTCAGGAAGTATAACAGATGACCCACCAGGGCAATGATACTTCCAGCCAGAGCAATGTTTCGCTTTCCGAACTTACGGATCAACGGTGCACATAAGAAAATACATACAACCAGTGTCAGAATTTCTGTCAGATACAGTGCACTGTAAAGCCATGTATCATTGTGGAAAATGTATTTGCAATAATATGGTAAGATCGTTCCTGATACGCTAAATGACACACTCTGGAACATCCAAAGTAATAATACAGCCCAGAAATACTGGTTGGTAAGAAGAAGTTTTAACCCTTTCTTTACCGGAACCTTTTCCGCCTTATCCTGTCCTGCGATCACAACAGTCTCTTTGCAGTTTATAAAGCAGATCAGAAGTAAGATCAGGGCGATGACTGCCCATACCGTCATCGTCTTTACCCATGCTGCCTGGTCATTACCGAATAGTTTAACCAGCGGAGTGGTACAGGTAACGGCAATAATCTTACCGAGCGGTGATAATCCCATTCGTACTACACTTAACATATCTCTTTCGGATGATACACGTGTCATCATGGCCGACAGACTTCCGTATGGAAGATTGATTGCTGTATAACATACAGTTGTACAGAAGTTATAAGTTACAAAAATATAGATCGACTGAACCACTCCCATCGTATGCGGTACAGTAAATAACAGGATCGCAGACAGCGCATATGGTACACTCATCCACAAGATCCATGGTCTTGATTTTCCCCATTTGGAATTGGTCTTTTCTACGATGATTCCCATGATCATATCGGAAAATCCATCGAAGAATCTGGATAACAGCATGATCAGACCTACAGTTGCTGCTGCCACTCCTACATAGTCTGTATAAAATAATGTCAGAAGTGTTCCGACCATACCGAATACTACATTACATGCCACGTCGCCTCCGGCATAAGATAATCTGACCGGCCATGACAGTTTTCCGTTTGCTGCATTGTTCGCCTTTTTTTCTTCCACGTCTCTTCTCTCCTTTTCCTCCATAAAATGACTTCCTTTTCCGGTTCATTTCATGTCTCTCTTGATATGCGAAAAGATCTGTAAATTCATGCTTCACAGATCTTTTCTTTTTTATGCCTTATACTACTTATATTCTAGACTGTGATCTCAGATATTTTAACCGGACGGTGTTCTTCCAGAGATTTCTTAGCTGCAAGTCCCATCAGTACCGGCTGCAGTCCGTCCATAACGCCAAGCGGTGTGTCTGTATCATTTTCGATTGCTTCAATGAAGCACTTGATCTCTTTTGCATAAGCTGCCATGTAACGCTCCAGGAAGAAATATAATGGTTTCTCACCTGTTACGCCATCTGCATTGCTGATGACTGCGGATGATGTAGAGTCATTGGATACGGCAACCATTCCTTTGGATCCGAATACTTCGGCTCTCTGGTCATATCCGTAAGCTGCTTTTCTGGAGTTATCGATCACTGCGATCGCACCATTTTCCATCTTCAGTGTGATGACTGCCGTATCTACATCTCCGGCTTCTCCGATTGCAGGGTCTACCAGTACGGCTGCCTCTACGTATACTTCTGTTGCATTGCATCCTGCAAGGAAACGTACCATATCAAAATCATGGATTGTCATGTCAAGGAAGATTCCTCCGGATACTTTTACATAGTCTGCACATGGCGGCTCCGGATCTCTGGATGTGATCTTGATGATATGTGTATCTCCGATCTTTCCGTCTGCTACTGCTTTCTGTACTGCTTCAAAGTTATGGTCAAATCTTCTGTTGAATCCAACCTGGTATTTTACATTGCTGTCTTTTAATGCATCGATGACTTCTTTGATCTTTGCTACATCATGATCGATTGGTTTCTCACAGAATACATGCTTTCCAGCTTTGATTGCCTCTACCGAAATTGGTGAATGTGTATCTGTGGATGAGCAGATCAGCACTGCATCGATCTCCGGGTCTGCAAGGATTTCTTTATAATCCTTTGTAACTGCTTCTACGCCCATGTCTTTTGCCCATTTTGCAGTCTCATCATTCATGAATGGGTCTGCAAGCATCTTGACTTTTGCATCCTTTACCTGTGTGCAGATACTTTCTACATGTACTTTTCCGATTCTTCCTGCTCCGATAATTCCTACGTTAACCATTTTTTCTTCTCCTTTTCGCGTTTATAATCTTTTTATTTCTATATTTTTGTTCAGTTCCGTTTTTATCCCTTTGGAAAATCTCCCGGTATTTTTCCTGGATGATTTTGTCTGCAGATTGTATTTTTCTTCTATAATCCTGTCTTTTCAGAAATGAACTTTCTTGCTTTCAGTGCATATTCCAGTGGATTGGCTTTTGCCGGATCCTGTTCTGCCTCTACTACCATGTATCCGGTATATCCTGATTCTTCCAGAACTTTGAAAATTGGATCAAAATCAATATCGCCGTCTCCAGGTACTGTGAACGTTCCCATTCTGACTCCGTCTAAGAAACTTAATTCTTCTTTCTTTACTTTCTCTACCATGTCTTTTCTGATGTCTTTCAGATGTACATGTTTGATTCTGTCTGCGTATTTCTTCACCATTTCCAGTGGGTCTTCTCCACAGTATGCGAAATGTCCGGTATCGAATAAGAGACTTACATATTCCGGATCCGTATTGTCCATCATGCGCTCTACTTCATCTGCATTCTGTACAACCGTTCCCATATGATGATGGAAGGTAAGTGCAATTCCGTATTCCTCTTTTGCGATCTTTCCAAGCTTGTTCATTCCGTCACAGAATATCTTCCACTCTTCATCATTCATCACATATTTGTGTCCGAAGATCGGTGTATCAAGCATGCCCTGTACGCTGTAGCTCTGCTCGGAAGCTCCGATCACTTTTGCTCCCATTTCTTTTAAGTATGCAAGCTGTGCACGGAACTCTTTTTCTACTTCTTCGAATGGCTTTGTGATCAGGAATGCTGAGAACCACTGGTTGCAGATCTCTACACCTCGAAGATCCAGTGCATGTTTCAGGACTTTCGTATCTTTTGGATATTTGTTGCCGACTTCCGATCCTGTGAATCCTGCAAGTGCCATCTCGCTTACGCACTGTTCAAATGTATTCTCACTTCCAAGGTCCGGCATGTCGTCATTGGTCCATGCGATTGGTGCGATTCCAAGTTTTACTTTCTTTTTGTCAAACATTTTTCTTACCTCTTTCTTTATGATGTTTTTTCTATGTCTTTCATGTTTTTCTTTGTAACTATATAATACTAAGGATCCGCCTGTTCCGGCATTGGGAGAATCTTTTGAAATGTGTACTTTATTTTTAGATGGCATTTTTCTGATTTTTGTGTCTTTTTTTCAGGTATTGCTTTCCACACTTTTTGTGTCTTTTTTTTTGGGTTTTATTTTTTGATTTTTCTTTGTGTTCAGAAAGCTTTTTTTCAAATCCTTCTTTATCTGTTTTCATATTATTGTCTTTCGCATATCCCAAAATAATATCAAACGGCAATCCATAAGTAGTAACCAACTCAAAGGCTTCTTCCCCGCTTATGAAATTTCCCATTTCTTTGATATGTTCAAGACGTTCCAGCCCTTTTTCAAGAACTTTTTTAAACTGCTCATGTTCTTTCTTAAATTCTGCAATTATATATTTTTTGTTATCCTTAAATCTTGGAAAAATATCTACGTAATTTTCAAGTATAAATTCAATAACATCTACAAGATTAAAATCAAAAATTTTGTTTTTAGCTAAAATCATCATACATCTGCGAATTAACTTGCGTGGTATATATCCTCTGCCCTCATTTGACGGAGCAACGTTTTCCGACAATATCAGAGCAGTAGTCCTCATATGATCAGTTATTATCAAAATTTCTTTTTCGGTAATGTGTTCAACAATGCCATGTATGGTGACTGGATGCCTAAGAGGCCGGCTGCCTGGAGTACCGGACTGCCAAGAAAGGGATCTGTGGAGGCGCAGTTGAACAACGGTTTCAACAATACAGAATCTTATCGCTTCCAGATGAATGCAGCTTTGAAATGGAGTGTGCCTTGGGTGGAAGGCTTGTCTGCACAGGCTAGCTTGAACTTCACTACTTCTTATTATCATCAGCGTCATTTTAACCATGATCAGGAAGGCGTTTATGACAATCCGTATGCTACTGCCGTTTCTTCCTATAATCCTGAAAACGCCAACTTATATGAAAAATGGAATAAGTATAAGTTGTTGACCGGCATTTTCCAGATTGATTATACCCGTTCTTTCGGAAAGCATAATCTATCTGCTATGGTGAACTATCAAAGTCAGGTAAGAAAGAGCAATTGGACGGATGCAAAGAAAAAAGGCTATCCTACCACTTTGGCTCCGCAGCTTGATCTAGGCGGTACATTAGTTTCTGCCGGTGGCTCTGCTGAAGAATGGGGTTCTGCTTCTTACATCGGGCGTTTTACTTACGACTATGACAATAAGTACCTGTTCCAATACAGTGCTAACTACAATGGTTCTTTGAGTTATAGCCCGGATAAACGTTGGGGATATTTTCAGGCTTTCTCATTGGGTTGGGTGATGTCCGATGAAGTTTGGTTCAAGAATTTGGTGAATCCGAACATTGTTAATATGATAAAATTACGTGGCGGATTTGGATTGGTAGGTAATGAAGTGGGAAGTCCATTTTCTTTCCTTACCCAATATGCGCAGAGTTCAAACCGCATATTGTTTGGAGAAAATATGGCTTCTAATGTAGGATGGTACGAGTCTGATGTAGCAAACAATTTACAATGGTCCAGCAGTAAGCAGTATGGTATTGGTCTGGATTTCGGCTTTTTGAAAGACCGCTTGACAGGATCATTCGATACGTTTTTATATTTGAACAAAGGAGATGTGATGGACATGACTGATGATATGATTCGGGTAGATATTTTAGGTATGCCGAACACTCCGAAAATTAATGCTCCGTACACTACTTCACGAAAAGGAGGTTTCGAAGTTTCGTTGAACTGGCAAGACAAGATTGGCAAAGTCGGTTATCGTGTAGGGGTAAACTATTCTTATTGGGATGAACGGGTGACTCGCCATAGCAGCTCTGATTCGGACTGGTGGACTCCGACATTCGACAATATCGGCAAACGTCCTTATGTAACAAACGGAGAATCTATAACATATCCTTATGGGTTGAAGACCAATGGATTACACGGGTCATGGCAAAAAATGTATAATTCCTTATTACACGCTAACAATAATATGACTTTGGGAACTCCGGCTTTGGTGGACTTAAATGGTGATGGTCGTGTAAATGATTACTATGTGTTCAATGCGGAAGGGTCTACTCCACATACTCAATTTGGTGTAACTTTAGGAGCCGACTGGAACGGATTCGATCTGGAACTGTTCTTCCAAGGAGCAACCGGTGCAAGGGGAGCTATGCCTTCTCCGCTCCGCAGCCAACAAAGCTATATGTGGAATTACGGACAATACGCGTTCCAGAATGCATATACACCGAGCAACCCTGATGTAGACGCCGCTCTTCCAACTCCGGTTCCTGAAGGCAATGGATTTGGATATAGTTACATTGACATCTGGTCTTTTGATGCCTCTTACCTGAAACTGAAAAATATCAGTTTACGTTATGACTTAAAACGTTCGGTTTTGAAAAATCTACCAGTTAGATCGGAAGAGCGTCGTGTAGGGAAAGAGT
>ENA-OQRA01001726-OQRA01001726.1-human-gut-metagenome-genome-assembly--contig:-NODE-1726-length-11358-cov-4.872512_pt1 | contig 11358 bp, 9 predicted proteins | sample MGYA00243238_ERZ505106 | MGnify/ENA primary metagenome ERZ505106 (study PRJEB26097, sample SAMN02711298) | human gut metagenome | biome: Gut microbiome | host: Homo sapiens | place: Denmark: Copenhagen...
GGCGACCACCGAGATCTACACTCTTTCCCTACACGACGCTCTTCCGATCTGAGGAAAACCGCTCAGTCGATGTGGATGACCGGCTCGGTCAGCTCCGCGGCGGTCACGTTGGGGGTGTGATAATGCTCGCGGCGGTCGGTGATCCTGCCGATCGAGATGGCGATTCTGGAGCTGCCCGGCTGAGAAAAACCGGCCCTTCCCGCAACGGGAGGGGCCGGTTTTCTGTTGCTTCGCTTTTTACGGAACGATGCGCGTGCCGCTCTCGCCGCGCATGGCGGCCGGGGCCTGCTCGAGCGAGGCGATGACGGCGCGCCGCCGCCAGCCGCTGCGCACGAACTGCACAGCCGCGGCCACCTTCGGCTGCATGGAGCCGGCGCCGAACTGCCCGGCGCGCAGGTAGGTCTCCGCCTCGTCCACGTGCAGCTCGTCGAGCTCCCGCTGCTCCGGCGTGCCGAAGTTCAGGCAGACGTGGTCGACCGCCGTGAGGATGAACAGATAGTCCGCGCCGACGGCCTCGGCCAGGCACGCGGAGGCAAAGTCCTTGTCAATAACGGCGTCCACGCCGTAGTAATCCCCGTGCGCGTCGCGCACGACGGGCACACCGCCGCCGCCGCAGGCAATGACGATATACTCGCTGTCGAGCAGGTTCAGGATCGAGCGCCGCTCGGCGATGTCCACCGGCTTCGGCGAGGCGACGACGCGCCGCCAGCCGCGGCCCGAATCCTCCTTCATGCGCAGGGACGGATCGTCGCGCATCATCTGCTGCGCGGCGGCCTCGTCGTAAAACGCGCCGATGGGCTTCGTCGGCTCGTCGAACGCGGGGTCGTCCGGATCGACGACGACCTGCGTGACGACCGTCGCCACCTGCCAGGGCATGCCGCTCGCGCGCAGCGTACGGCGCATGCCCTGCTGGAGGTGGTAGCCGATATAGCCCTGACTCATGGCCGTGCACTCCGGCAGCGGCATGGGCGCGACCTTGGGGTTCGTTTTCGCGGCGGTGTCGAACGCCGCCTGGATCATGCCGACCTGCGGGCCGTTGCCGTGGCTGATGATGATCTCGTGGCCCTGATGGATGAGCCCGACGAGCGCCGGGCAGGCGGCGGTCACACGCGCGCGCTGCTCGGCGGGCGTATTGCCGAGCGCGTTGCCGCCGAGCGCGATGACGATCCTTGCCATGGCGTCACCTGCGCTGCGGCGCGGGCTGCTGCTGCGTGATGCAGTGGATGTTCCCGCCGCCGAAGGCGACCTCGCGCGTCTGCACGCCGACCACGCGCCGCTCGGGGAACATGGCCTGCACCTGCTGCACGGCAAGCGCGTCGTTTTCATCGCCGTACTGCGGCAGGATGATGCCGCCGTTGACGATGAGGAAGTTCATATACGACGCGATGGCGACCTCGCCGTCCGCGCGCGGAATGGTGCCCTCCACGGCGTCGATCGTCGCCGCGCCCTCGAGCAGGCACGGCCGCTGCGTCAGGCAGAGCTTGTGCACCTTCAGCCTGCGCCCCCTGGCATCCGTCGCCTGCGAGAGCGTGTCGTAGGCGTCGTGCGCCGGCTGGTAAAACGGATTTTGCGGGTCGTCCGTCCAGATGCACGCGACCTCGCCCGGACGGATGAAGCAGGCCACGTCGTCGATGTGGCCGTTGGTCTCGTCGGGGTCGATGCCGTCGCGCAGCCAGAGGACTTTTTCGCAGCCGAGATAGTCGCAGAGCATATGCTCGATCGCGCCGCGGTCCATGGAGGGGTTGCGCCCCTCGGACAGCAGGCACATCTCAGTCGTGAGCACCGTGCCCTCGCCGTCGACATGGATCGACCCGCCCTCGAGCACGAAGCCCTCGGTGCGGTAGGAATCGACGCGCTCGAGCTCGCACACCTTCTGCGCGACCTGATCGTCGAGATCCCACGGGAAATAGAGCCCGTCGACCAGACCGCCCCAGGCGTTGAACGTCCAGTCCACGGCGCGCAGACCGCCGCGGTCGTTGACGAGAAACGTCGGACCGCAGTCGCGGATCCACGCGTCGTTGCTCGCCATCTCGACGACGCGCACGGCGCGCGGCAGACGCTCGCGCGCGTTCTGGTACTGCGCCGGAGAGACGCAGACCGTCACGGGTTCAAACTGCAAAATGGCCGTCGCCACGTCCAGAAAGGCCTTCTGCGCGGGCTTGGCGCCGTCGCGCCAGTTGTCGTTGCGCTCCGGCCAGAGCATCCAGACGCCGGCCTGCGGCTCAAACTCCGCAGGCATCCGGTAGCCGTCGAGCTTCGGCGTGGAGCCGGTGATTCGTTTTGCCATAATGGTGTTCCTCCTAGGATTGGCGGCGCGCACGCGCCGCGATGAGAATTTCGCCGATGACGATGCTGAGGATCGACCCGATCGTGATCGGCAGATAGCCGGAGAGCGTCTCGCTGTCGAATGACAGCGGCACCGCCGTGAAGAAGATCGAGATGAGGATGAGCGCCATGGGCACATAGGCCAGCACGCGCAGCATCCCGCGCCCGCCCGGCACGCGAAACGGCCGCTCGGAATCGGGGTCGATCTCCCGCAGGCGCAAAAACGCCGGGAACACAGGCGCATAGCTCAGCAGGAGCATGACGAGGTTGAGCGCGAAAAAGCTCCAGAACAGGGACGAATCCGGCGAGAGCAGCTCGATGATGATGCCGAGGATGCACACGACGCTCGCAACGATGCCGCTCGTGAGCGCGGAGCCGATGGGCATGTCGTTTTTCGCCCAGCGGCGGGCAAAAATTGCGGGCATGTCGCCGTTTTCGGCGGCGTAGGCGGCCGTGGAGTTCACGCCCATGGACCACGAGATCATGTTGCCGAACAGAGTGATGAGAAACAGCAGCGCCACCGCGCCGACGAACAGGCCGCTCGTGCGGCCGGTCATGAGCGAAACGGCGTCGATGAGGCCCGAGTCCTCGCTGATCTCGTGCGTGGGGATGGCCGCACCGATGCCGAAGGCCGAAAACAGGTAGATGAGCGCGATGACGATGCCGCCGGTGACGATGGCCTGCGGGAGCTGGCGCTTGGGGTCGCGCATGTTGTCGGCGTAGGTGCACACGACCTCGAAGCCGAGGAAGTTGAAGATGATGACCGAGATATACGACAGGCTGTGCAGGTCAAACCCCGGCAGGAACGTGCGGAAGGCCATGTCGTTGACAAAGCCGTTTTTCACGACGTAGACGATACCGAGCACACCGACCGTCAGCGCGAGGATCATTTTGATGGCGGCGCTGATGTTGAGGATGAGGATGCTGTCGCACACGGGGTAAAACGCGATCCACGTGACGATCCAGATGAAGGCCAGCTCGATGAGGAGCTTTGCAAGCCAGCCGAAGCTCAGTCCCGTGAGCACGCTCAGCAGCTCCGGGCACACGACGGCGAGCGAGGCCATCCACAGCGGGAAGTTGATCCAGTAGTACCACGAGGCGCGCGCACCCCACTTCGAGCACGGGAACGCCTTGTTGATCCAGTCATAGAGCCCGCCGTCGCCGGTGTACGTCGTGCCGAGCTCGGACGAGATCATGCCGTACGGCAGCAGGAAGGCGATCATCATGAACACCCACCAGAAATACTGGCTGTTGCCGATGGAGGCGACGGGCGCCGCCGCCTCCGCCACGAACACAACGCAGATGACCGAGAGGACGGCGTCCGCAAGGCGGAATTTTTTTCGTTCTTCCATGGTGTCTGCTCCTTTGGCAGCCGGTCAGCAGCCGCCGAGCCGCGCGTCGAGGAAGGTGTCGAGCTCCTCCTGCGCCGCGGCGAGCTCCAGCTCCGAGGGGACGCGGCGGCAGCGCGTGAAATACACCAGCAGTCCGCGCATGGCCGTCAGGCGATTGCCGGCCTGCTCCCAGCAGAGGGAGGCGGCGGAGTCGGCGACCTCGTCGGTCACGTCCTCACCGCGCGTGGCGGGCAGGCAGTGCAGGAACTTGCAGCCGAGCGCGCCGAGCTGCATGAGCTCGCGGTTGACCTGATAGTCCGCAAAGACGCGCACGCGCTCTTCCTTCGGCATCTCGTTTTCATACAGGCCGTACCAGACGTCGGTATAGATGAAGTCCGCGCCGCGCACGGCGTCGCGCTCGTCCGTGACGGCCCAGGTGCCGCCGGAAAGCTTGCAGTTGGCCTCGAGGATGCGTTTATGGTCGGCATTGAGCTGGTGACCCTCCGGGCCGTAGTGCACGAAGTGCATGCCGAGCTTCGTGGTGATGAAGCCGAGAGACGCGCACACCTGCGTGCCGTCGCCGACAAAGACGACCTTGCAGTCCTCCAGCCGCTTGCCCTCGGGCAGGTTCTCCTTGATGGTGCACAGGTCGCCGATTTCCTGCGTGGGGTGGTTGTAGTCGCTCATGCCGTTGATGACCGGGATCGTACACGCGTCGGCGAGCTCCACGATGGTCTTGTGCTCGATGACGCGGGCCATGACCACGTCGACCAGACGCGAGAGCACCTTGCCTGTGTCGCCGATGGTCTCGTGGCCGCCGAGCTGGATCATGCCGGGGCCGAGATACTGTGCGTGGCCGCCGAGCTGGCTCATGGCCGTCTCGAACGACACGCGCGTGCGGGTGCTCGACTGCTGAAAGATCATGCCGAGGTTCATATTTTTCATCAGCGGGGGATAATAACCCCGGCGGATGGCGCGCTTGATGGCGAGCGACAGGTCGATGATGTCCAGCAGTTCCTGTTTTGTGAAATCGTTGGTGTCAATAAAATCTTTTTTGTACATATCCATTCCTCCAAAGCCGCAGTTTACGGGATTTGCTTCCCGGTTATTGTCGGCGGATTTGCGCACGGATATGCGCGCCGGACGAATTTTCCGTTTTCGCGGCACAGACCGGCGCCGTTTTTTCACCAAACAAAAACAACGCCCGCAGGAACCGAAGTTCCTGCGGGCGTGCCGCGTTGTTTTTCATTTTTATATGTATGCGTCTACTCGCCCTCGATCGTGCGCACGTACATGCCCAGCTCACCGGGCAGGTCGTGGATCTCAAGCGCGCAGCCGTCCATGGCGGTGTTGTGCACCGCAATGCGGAACACGAGCTGCAGCTGCTCGGGCACGACGGCGGAGTATTCGCCGATGTCCATGACGACGCGCGTCAGGCGCGTGAGGCCGTTTTCCGCCATCGCCTGCTGGGCGATGTCAAAGACCTCCTTGGCAATGGCTGCCTCGTGCATTTATTTCTTTTTCGGCTGGCGGCGGACATTGCGCTCGCGCACCAGGTCCTTCTTGAGCGGCTTGCAGAAGAGCACGCGGTCGCCGTCGACCATCTCGCGCACGTCCTTCGGGCACTTCGTGACGCACACGCCGCAGCCGATGCAGCGCTGATACTCCACGAACACCTTGCCGCTCTGCGCGTTGAAGCCGGTGGCCACCGTCGGGCAGAAGTGGTTGCAGATGTTGCAGCCGTTGCAGTTTTCGGGGTGGACGATAACGGGCTTTGCGTGCGCGCGCATATACAGCGGCTGCATGCCGCCGCGCGTGTAGGAGCCGAGCATCTCGCAGCACTGCGTGTCGCAGTTGCAGATGGCGGTCGTCTCCTCGTCCATGTTGCAGGCATAGTGGAACACCTGGTGGACGCAGCCCTTCTTCTCGCAGTCGACGAGGATCTGGCGCGCCTCGGCCTTGCTGACCTGGCGGCCGATGCCGAACTCGATGATCTGCTTGGCGATGTTGCCGACGCACAGGCAGACCTCATCCGGCGTGGGGTTCTTGGGCTGCATGCCCTCTCTGCGGCGGATGTTGCGGCAGAAGCAGTGCATGACGCTGATGGGCGCATCGTCCGGCAGGCTGTCGAGGTACGCCTCGAGCTGGTAGCTCGGCACGACGCTCGTCGTGTCGTTGGAGAGCTTGCGGTCGACGTGCACGACCTTGCCGGCGGCCTTGCCCTCGAGCGGGAGCGCCACCTCCATGTGGCCCTTGTCGCCCTGCAGCTTTTTGAGGTTGTTCATGGCGGCGTAGCCCGTGCGCAGCGGCTCGACGTTGAGCGTCGTGACCATGTTGATGGCCGAGGTGAACAGCTCCGACGCCTTCTGGATCGTGTCGCTGTCCTCGCCGGTCGAGAGCGGGAACTCGAACCAGCCCGGCAGCATCGGCGCGAGGTCATATGTCGGCTCGGCGCCGTCATAGATTTTCAGCAGGAAGCCCTTGCGGCACATGTCGTAGAGCGTGCCAGCCCAGTCGCTGCCGGTGTAGAGCGCGCGCAGCTCCGCCTCGGTGTTGCCGCGCAGCTTCATGCCCATCATGATGTCATACTCTTCGTCGGTCACGAACAGCTTGCAGTATTTTTCAAACTGCGGCACCGGCGGCTGCGGCACCTGCGTGACCGCGTTCATGCGGTTCATGAGCTTGAGATACTTCATATAACCCATCTTCTTCGTTCCCCTTTCCTGCGGACGGCGCTTCCCCCGCGCATGTCCGAGCACCGGTTTTTCCGGCAAAATTTTTGCACATACAGGTTTACTTTATCATTTTGTTTATCTTTTGGCAAGCCCTTTCCTGTCGTTTTTCCGCTTTTCAGGTAGAAAAAAGCGAAATGTCCGTTAATAATCATTTGTTACACATATTGACATGATTCAGGCAAAGTTCTATAATAAATGTGTGTTAACGTTCCGCGCTTGTGCAAAATGTCGAATTTCCATCGATTGCGCGGAATCTGTGCATCGAAGGAGGGAATACGCGAATGAGAGACCTGAAGCATCTGATCTATTTTGAGAACCTGCTGCAGCAGGCAAACAACGACCTGGTTCAGGACGCCTGCAAGGATGGGCGGCTGGCGCTGGCATGGAACTGTTCGTACATACCGGAGGTTTTGCTGGATACGGACAACTGCTTTGGCGTGCGTCTGCGCGCGCCGAACTGCACGAACCCCGACATGGCCACCTACTACATGACCAACCGCTCGTGCCCGTACTCCAAGAGCATCCTCGAGCGTGCGTTTGAGGGCGGCTACAACTTTATCTCCGCGCTCATCGGGCAGGAATGCTGCACGACGATGAACCGCATGGAGCAGTATTTTGAATACTGCGAGCTGATCCCGAACGACAAGTTTTTCTGCACGTATCTCGACATGCCGCTGCGCAAGACCGAGTGGCACGCGGGCTACTACCGCCGCCAGATCGAGCAGAAGATCATCCAGCCGCTCGAAAAGGTCTACGGCGTGGACTTCTCGGAGGAAAAGCTGCGCAAGGCTGTCGAGCAGTTCAACGAAGTGTGCCGCATCATCACGGAGATGAACGAGATGCGCATGGCGGACAACCCGGTCATCACGGGCTATGAGTTCCACGTCATCCAGCTGTGCACGCAGACGTGCCCGAAGGACCTCATCCTGCCGTACCTGCGCGAGACGCTGCAGGAGCTGCGCGAGCGCAAGCCCGACCCGAAGCCGTGGTACCGTGCGCGTGTGCTCATCGCCGGCAGCGAGATCGACGACCCCGAGTTCACGAAAATGCTCGAGATGGCCGGCGGCATGGTCGTGGCCGACCGCTACTGCTTCGGCTCGATGCCCGGCCGCGAGGAGATCCCGCTCGAGGAGGGCAAGGACGTTCTGCAGTCCATCGCCGACTACTATATGTGGCGCAACCAGTGCCCGCGCGCCATGGGCCCCGAGAACATCATCGCGCGCAAGAAATACATCTTCGATCTCGCGGAGAAATACCGCGCCGACGGCATCATCGTCGAGAACATGAAGTTCTGCGAATACTGGGGCTACGAGCGCGCGCAGGACGGCATGTGGTTCTACGAGGGCTATGAGCTGCCGCGCAGCATCCCCGTGTGCCAGATCGAGAAGGATTACACGAGCGCCGCCTCCGGCCAGCTGCGTACCCGGTTCCAGGCGTTCATCGAGTCGCTGGAGATCAAAAAGATCCAGGCGCAGCAGTAAGGGAGGGGCTCAACTATGTGGAAACGCAAACGCACGCTCAAAGAAGAATACGGCACGCTCGGCCACTTCCTGCTGGGTGACAACGCGTGTCATTATCTCGGCGACCTGTACATCGAGGGCACGAACTTCTACTTCCACCGCGAGTGGCGCGGCGTGAAGGACACGGCCTACGCCTTTGCCCGCTGGCTGCAGACCTGGGGCAAGATGGCCGGGCTCATCGGCCGCGACCCGGTGCGCATGATCCGCGCCTTCTGGAAGTATCGCTGGCTGAGCGCGTATCTGGCTACGCCGATGATGGTCGACAAATGGATCGAGGGCGACCGCGGCATGGTGCTGCGCGCCGACCTGACGGCCATCGACTGCATGGTGTCCGACTCGATCACGACGATGTGGCGCGAGATCCGCGCCGACCGCCGCTTCGGCGAGAACAAGTGGACCGAGCGCACGATCGCCTTTGACTACACGCTGCCGAAGCACATCATCTACGGCTTCCCTGGCTACTACGGCATCAACATCCAGCAGCACGCGGCGTTCATGGTGCCGATTTTGAACAAGAACCTCGGCTCGTACTACGTCGACCAGGCCGTCAGCTGCGGCATCCCGGGCGACATGTGCACGCTGCCGCTCGTGGAGACCGGCGTCGCCGTCGAGGGCGAGTACCCCGACATCGGCAACTGCTGGCTCACGACGAACAACCCCTGCGATGCGAACATGATGGACAACGTCGCCATGTACCGCGCCCTCTCGAACGACGGCAAGAAGGCCGTGCACCCGTTCACGACGCCGCTCATGTATGACGACCCGACCTGCAAGGAGCTCGGCGTGCACGAGGTGTACGAGGCCATCCACTTCCTTGAGGATCAGTTCCACCAGCCGTTCAACTGGGACACGTTCATCCAGCACATTGAAAACACCAACCAGTTCAACCGCGAGGAGACCGAGCGCTGGGACGTCTACGCCAAGACGAACAACGGCGCGCTCAACCCCGTGTGCCAGGGGCTGTTCCGCATCTACTTCTACCAGCAGGGCGGCAACGAGTACTTCCTCAAAGCCTCGCGCAAGATCACGCGCATCTTTGATAAGTGCGTGCGCAAGAACATCGACACCTTCCCGCTCACGCGCCACCGCGCCATCGCCTGGAGCTGCGGCTCGACGTACTATGCGCACGGCGTGCAGTGGCTGTATAACTGCTGGGGCATCCTGTGCCTGATCAACATGGATTCGCTGACCGGCCACAACATCGTCGACACCGAGGACCGTGACATCATGATGAGCGACGTGGCCGACTGGCACGCCCGCACCCCGATGCGCACGCACACCGTCGGCGGCAACCGCCACATCATGCAGATGTGGGAGACGGCGGAGAAGTTCAACTGCGACATGATCATCATGTACGACGACATCGGCTGCAAGGGCATGGCCGGCGCGCAGGGCCTGATCGAGGAGGAGATCCGCAAGCACGATGAGCGCTTCCACACAGTGTGGATGCCGCACTCGCTGATGGATCACCGCATCGTCTCGCCGGCCGAGGCGCGCCGCACCGTCAACGAATACATGATCAACGTCATGCACGAGGAGCCGGTCGATCCGTCGCTGCTCGACTTTGACGACAGCATGGGCTGGTAAAGGAGGTCCACCGATATGAAATGCAAATTTGCGCAGTTCCTGTTCCGAGCTTTTGGCATCACCGGCGGCGCGCTGGCCGTGCTGTTCGTAATCTATTACTATAACCTCGACATGAAGCTCATGCGCTCCGTCGTCGTGCCGTTTTTGAACAAGCACTATGACAGCGTCAAGCGCGAGCACCAGATCTGACAGGGGAGGAGCAAACCATGGCAGTCAATCATAATGTCAATCCCCGGCCGCTGACCGCCGAGGAAAAGGAAAACCGCGCCCGCGGCATCTATGACAGCTTCGCGACCTATGTGGTCTTCTGCGGGCACTGCCGCTACGTGCGCAAGACGAATATGTACATCATGCGCGCCGAGGCCTTCATCGACGAGCTCAAGGCCCGCGGCGAGGTCTGTCCCCAGTGCGGCAGGCAGGAGTGGACGCTCGGCTACCCGATGGGCACGACCACCGGCTTCGTCAAGTTCTGACACACGCACCGCAGCAGGCCCCCGCACCCGCGAGGGCCTGTTTTTTGCGTATATTCCGACACATTCTTGCGCTGCTTGTTTCATATTGCGTCAAATGGGAAATTTCGTTTCCCCCGCCCGCACGCATATGTTATAGTGATGACAATCTCGCGCAAAAAAGAAGGAGGAGAGACCATGGCACAACTCAGACCGAAAATCGTGAAGCTGGCGAAGATCATTGGGGGCGTCACCGGCATCACGACCAAGATCGACGAAAACGCACCCGAATACTACTGCATGGCAAGCATCCTGACCGACGAGGAAGCGGACGTCGCCATCGCGGCCGGCCTGCGCAGGGAGCGCACCGCGGCCTATCTGGCCAAGAAGGTCGGCAAGACCGTACAGGAGGTGCAGCCCCTGCTCGACAACCTCGTGTACTACGGCATCTTCCGCCGCTCACACAACGAGACGCTCGGCGAGGATACATATTACATGCAGATCTTCGCGCCCGGCATCCTCGAGATGATGGTCAACCAGCAGGACCTGCTGGAAACGCATCCGGAAGTCGGCCGCGCGTTCGAGGAGTACACCCGCAACCTCGCGGCGAACATGGGCGCCATGATCCCCGACGGCTACGGCCTCATGCGCGTCATCCCGGTCGAGAGCGCGCTCGAGGGCATCCCCGGCGTGAACGAGTTTGAGCGCATTTCGCACTATCTGGACAAGTACGACCGCTTCTCCGTGTCCCCGTGCTCCTGCCGCGCATCGCGCACGAGCATCGGCGACGGCTGCGGCCACCTCGACGAGGACATGTGCATCCAGATGGGCAAGGGCGCCGAGCACTACATCCGCTCCGGCCGCGCCAGGGAGATCACGCGCGAGCAGGCACTTGAGATCATCAAGCGCGCGGAAGAAAACGGCCTCATGCACGACATGGTCAACATCGAAGAGCCGGGCGAGAGCGCGGCCATCTGCAACTGCTGCGCCTGCGCCTGCTTCGGCCTGCGCGTGGGATTGATGTACGGCGCGCGCGACGCGATCCGCTCCAACTACGTCGCCGAGGTGGACGAGGCCAAGTGCGTCGCCTGCGGCCAGTGCGTGGAGACCTGCCCCGGCAACGCGCTCAAGCTCGGCCAGAAGCTCTGCTCGACCGAGGACCTGACACAGAAGCCGAACTACGTCAAGCTCTCCGAGACGCTGCACCCAAAGCGCACCTGGGACCCGAACTACCGCGAGGACCACGAGGACGTCGTGCCCACCGGCACCGCCCCGTGCAAGACCGCCTGCCCCGCGCACATCCCCGTGCAGGGCTACCTGAAGCTCGCCGCGCAGGGCCGCTACACGGACGCGCTCGAGCTCATCAAGAAAGAAAACCCGTTCCCGGCCGTCTGCGGCCGCATCTGCAACA
>ENA-OQRA01001730-OQRA01001730.1-human-gut-metagenome-genome-assembly--contig:-NODE-1730-length-11322-cov-3.421053_pt1 | contig 11322 bp, 8 predicted proteins | sample MGYA00243238_ERZ505106 | MGnify/ENA primary metagenome ERZ505106 (study PRJEB26097, sample SAMN02711298) | human gut metagenome | biome: Gut microbiome | host: Homo sapiens | place: Denmark: Copenhagen...
GCCTGATATATCTGATATTCATCGACCGTAAAATCTTTTCGGATGCACGGAATCTAAACCCGTGGGATTCTCTTGTTGAGATCGCAAACAAATTCATAATTAAACCGGCCGGACAGATCTCCAAGTTCCTCTAGCGTGATACACTCTGCACCATCTCTTCCAATGAGAGTTACTTCATCTCCCGGACATACATCTGCAATATCTGTCACATCCACCATCATCTGGTCCATGCAGACTCTTCCACAAATTGCTGCACGTTTGCCATGGATCAGCACATAACCCTGATTGGACAGGCTGCGCGGATAACCGTCCGCATATCCTACCGGCACCGTTGCAATCCGCATCGGATGCTCCACCTCAAATGTTCCACCATAACTGATGATTCGTCCCGGTTCCAGTTCTTTGACATGCACCACATGACTTTTCAGGGAAAGCAATGGCTGCAGATCAATATTTTCTTTATTCACTTCATCCGACGGCCACAGACCATATAAAATAATACCCGCCCGGACAATATCTTTGTTATATTCCGGCAGATCCACAATACCTGCACTATTTGATACATGGTGGACCGGAATAGACACCTGACGTTCCTTCAGCCAGGTGATCATCTGCTCATAAGCAGCCTCCTGTTTCTTTGTAAACGCTTTATCTGTTTCATCTGCCTTGGAAAAATGAGTAAAGATTCCTTCTATCATAATATGCGGCAGCTTTGCAATCTGTGCGATCTCATCTGCAGACTGCTCCGTCACCTGAAAACCGATACGGCTCATGCCGGTATCAAGTTTGATATGGATCTTACAGATCTTATCCTGTCTCATTGCTTCCTCAGACAGCTGTTTTGCACGTATCAGAGAAAAAACTGCCGGACGCAGATTTTCCTGTACGATCTGTGCATCGTATTCCGGAAACGTATAGCCCAGGATCAGAATCGGTTTTTTGATTCCGTTCGTATACAATTCCTCCGCTTCTTCCGGCGTTGCAACTGCGTAACCCCAGACATCCTCCCGTTTTTCCATGACTTCTGCAAGTGGAACGGCACCGTGTCCGTAACCATCTGCCTTCACCACGGCAATAATCTTCGTTTCCTTTCTGATACAGCGATGTATTTCATCCAAATTATGTGTTAATGCATCCAGATCAATGTCTGCACATATTCTCCGATATTCTTTCATTGTCTTTTTGTGTCCTCCTGTTTCCGCAACACATCCATAAGTCCATCCACAATATCACTGGCCATCATAGCACAATGTCCCACACGTTCTGCCGCTGCATCTCCTGCCAGTCCATGGATAAAGACACCAAGGGCTGCCGCCAGATACATATCCAGCTTCTGCGCCAGAAGTGCTCCGACCACACCGCTGAGCACATCTCCGGCTCCGGCTGTTGCCATACCGTGATTGCCACTGACATTAATATAACTTTGTCCATCCGGCTGTGCTGTGATCGTTCTTGCATCTTTTAAAACTACAGTAATCTGATGCTCCATTGCAAACTCCTGTGCTGTCTGTACCAGCCGGTCCCTGATTTCAGTGATTGGCCGGCCGGTCAGTCTCGCCATCTCGCCCAGATGCGGTGTGATCACCAGAGGAGACTGTACCAGTTTCCACCAGTCCGGATGCTTTGAGAGAAGATTCAGGGCATCCGCATCACACAGGCACGGAACCTGTATCCGTTTTAACAGTTCATACAACATACGTTCCGACAAATCCGACTGACTGATTCCGGGACCTGCCACTACAGCATCTGCCCAGTGCAATTGTGTTTCTACAAATTCTACCACATCTGTCCCGTTATTGTAAACTGCCAGAACTGCCTCCGGCACCTGTTCCTGCAAAATTATCCGGTTTTCTTCCACCGTTGCCACCCTTACCAGACCACAGCCCATGCGATAAGCTGCTTTTGCCGCAAAAACAGCTGCTCCTGCCATCTGCTTCGATCCCGCCAAAATCAATAATTTTCCGTAGCTTCCCTTATTCGAACGGTTCACACGCCGCGGCAATCGGTTCAAATCCGATGTCTCCAGCACCTTCAGTTCCGGTTTGAGCTCATACAAACTCTGCTCATCAATGCCAATATCAGCAACTTTCAGCTCACCGGTATATTCTGCTCCCGGATACAACAGCTGACCGGCTTTGATAAATCCAAAGGTCACCGTCAGATCTGCTGCAAACGCCATTCCCATAACAGCACCGGTATCAGCAGAAATGCCGGATGCGATATCCACTGCCACTTTATATCCATCCTGTTCCGTCATTTTCTGAAGAATTTCCGCATATTTTCCCGTTACCTCACGGCTGAGCCCGATGCCAAACAAAGCATCTACGATCACGTCCACGATGTCTTTTGGATACTCATCAGAAATTTCCACTCCATACTGTTCTGCAATAAACATCTGCCGTTTTGTTTCCTCCGTCGCTTTTTCCCGGTTTCCGGCAAAATAAATTGTCACATTGTATCCCTTCAGATAAAGCAGCCGTGCAACCGCCACGCCATCTCCTCCGTTGTTCCCGGACCCGCATACTACCAGCACTTTTGTCGCCGGATTTGGATAACGCTTTACAATCTCCTGCATCGTTGCCAAGGCAGCCCGCTCCATCAGAACTGCTGAGAGCATTCCCCGTCGCCGCATCGTATTTTCATCACACTGCTTCATTTCACGACTGTTCAAAATATATTTCATGACAGTTCCTTCCCTTCTATAACAAAACGCAATTTCCTATCATCATATGCTAAAAGCGCCCTGTCCTTACAACAAAGCGCTTTCTTATTCCCTACCTATTTATCATCCTGTCTGCGAACAATGTTATAAGACAGCTGCATTAAACTGTCCGATAAATGAACATTTTCTACAACGACATCATCCGGAAGTTCCAAATCCAGATGTGCAAAATTCCAGATCGCATGGATGCCAAGTTCTACCAGCTTTTCCGCTGCCTGTTCTGCTTTTTCCTTCGGAAGTGTCAGAACTGCAATATCCACACGCTGTGTCTTTAAAAACTCCGGAAGTTCATCCATCATATGTATCTCAATTCCACGTACTGACAATCCAGCCAATGCCGGATTTACATCAAATAATCCTGTGATCACAAATCCACGTTTTTCAAATTTTACATAATTTGCCAGTGCCTGTCCCATATTACCGGCTCCGACAACAATAATATTATGCTGTCTGTCAAGACCAAGAATCTTACCGATTTCCTCATACAGATACTGTACATTATAACCATATCCTTGCTGACCAAATCCGCCAAAATTATTCAGATCCTGCCGAATCTGTGATGCTGTAACTTTCATGCGGACACTGAGTTCATTGGATGAAATCCGTTCGACTCCATCATCCAATAATTCTCCCAGATATCGATAATATCGAGGCATGCGCCGTATGACAGCCTGTGAAATTTCCTTCTGCATTGTTTCTATACTCCTTCAACCATCTGCAACGTTCTGCAGTTATCTATGGTTATTATATACACTTCATTTCTTTTTGTCAATTTTTTATCAATCTGATGCAAGTGCTTCCCACTCTTCATACAGACCATCTAGTTTTTCCTGGACTTCCACCTGCTCACTGTGCAGTTTTCCTAGTTTGGCTGAATTAGTAGCCACCGCCGGATCCTGGAACTGTTTCTCCAGCTCCGACAGTTTTTCCTCCAGAGATTCAATTTCTTCCTCAATCTTTTTCACACGGTTCTGGATTTTGCGCTTTTTGGCCTGCTCTTCTTTCTGAGACTGCCAGTCTGTTTTCCCCTCAGAAACATCTTCTTTCACAACTTCCACCGTCTCACCGGTATTCAGATAGGCCCGTTCATTTGTTTCTTTTTTCTCCAGATAATAATCATAATTGCCAATGTAATTGACAATCTTCTGCTCTGTCAGATTCAGAATCCGGGTCGCTGTCCGGTTAATAAAATAACGGTCATGAGATACAAACAACACCGTTCCTTCATAACGGTTCAGAGCCGATTCCAGAATCTCTTTGGAAGCGATATCCAGATGATTCGTAGGCTCATCCAAAATCAGGAAGTTTGCCTCAGAGAGCATCAGTTTTGCCAGTGACAGACGACCGCGCTCACCACCACTTAAATCACTGACCCTTTTAAACACATCGTCCTCGGTAAATAAAAATGCAGCAAGAATATTTCGAATCCTGGTCTGGGTCAGTTTTGGATAATCGTCCGCAATCTCCTCCATCAATGTCTTCTCCATATGAAGAACCTGCTGCTCCTGGTCGTAATATCCGATTTTCACATTCGTTCCCAGTGTGAATGAACCTGCATCTGCATCCACTTTTTCATTTAATATTTTTAAAATCGTTGTTTTTCCGGTTCCGTTCTGACCGATGAGAGCCACCCGTTCGCCACGCTTGATTTCAAAAGAAATATCCTGAAACAGTTTCTTTTGATCATAAGCTTTGGACAGACCTTCCACCCGCAGTACATCGTTTCCGCTAATAACAGAAGGCGTCAGTGTCATATGCATCTCAGATTTTTCTTCCTGCGGTTTTTCCAGTACATCTATTTTTGCCAGCTGTTTTTCACGACTCTCCGCACGCTTTATCGATTTCTCACGATTGAAAGATTTCAATTTTTCAATAACTGCTTCCTGATGTTTGATTTCCCGCTGCTGATTGTAATAGGCACGCAGTGCTTCCTCCCGGGCAAATGCTGCTTTCTTCGCATACTCCGTATAATTGCCGTCATAAACCGCAGATTTATGCATACTGATTTCCACTACTTTTGTGACAATCCGATCCAGAAAATACCGGTCATGGGCAACAATCACAACAGCACCTTTGTAATTCATCAGAAATGTCTCCAGCCACTGAATAGATTCGATATCCAGGTGGTTCGTCGGCTCATCCAACAGGATGATATCCGGATGAGTCACCAGCAGACGCGCCAGAGACACACGTGTCTTCTGTCCACCGGACAGTTCGTTGCAATGTTTCTCAAAATCATTCTCGGAAAATCCAAGACCTTTTAACACACCGGAAACCTCACTGCGGTATGAATAACCATCCATGGCTTCAAACTCATGCAGCAGCTTATGGTAGCTCTCCATATAAGATTCCATCTCTTCTTTTGATACAGACTGCATTCCTTCTTCCAGTTCACGGATTTTCTGCTCCATATCAATGAGCTGGCGTTTTCCTTCCAGTACTGTCTCATAGATTGTCCGTGCATCGTCCATATCCTGATGCTGTGCCAGATACCCCAGTGTCTTTCCTTTTGCCAGGGTCACCGTACCTTCATCCGCCGGCAGTTCCCCAACAATAATTTTCAACAGCGTGGATTTTCCGGCACCGTTGATTCCTACAATCGCCACTTTTTCCTGATCTTCCACATGAAAACTCACATTTCGGATCACCGGTTCCACACCAAATGATTTGCTGATATTTTGACATGCTAAAATCATATGTTTTCTTCCTCACCTTAAAAATGGAATCCTGCAGTCCGCAGGATTCCTGTTTTTCATTTTTCTTTATCGAATCAGTGTCCATTTATGCCGGATAGATCTGAGTCTTTCTGTTCTATCTGACTCTGAACCATGCTTCGTATTTGGCAACTTGCAGAATCAGCGATTAAAGCAACACTGCTTTTTGTGTACTTCTTATACGTACAGTTTCTCCAGTGTCTCACGAATTGCTTTGATAAAATCAAGGCTGTTCAATACAACCGGGTTTTCTAATTCTGTAATTAATGCCAAATCTTTTGTCATTTTACCAGATTCTATTGTATCAATACAAGCTTTTTCCAGATTATCTGCAAATTTTACTAATTCCGGCAGACGATCCAGTTCTCCACGTTTGCGCAATGCACCGGTCCATGCAAAAATCGTTGCTACAGAGTTGGTAGATGTCTCCTCGCCAGCCAGATGTTTGTAATAATGTCTCATAACGGTTCCGTGTGCAGCTTCATACTCGTATACGCCACTTGGGGAAACCAGTACAGAAGTCATCATAGCCAGAGATCCGCATGCAGAGGAGATCATATCACTCATAACATCACCGTCATAGTTTTTGCAGGCCCAGATAAATCCGCCTTCCGCTTTCATGACACGGGCAACCGCATCATCGATCAGTGTGTAGAAATACTCGATGCCTGCAGCCTCAAATTTTTCTTTGTACTCTGCATCATAGATATCCTGGAAAATATCTTTGAATGTATGATCATATTTTTTGGAAATCGTATCTTTTGTTGCAAACCAGAGATCCTGCTTCAAATCCAGTGCGTAGTTGAAGCAGCTTCTTGCAAAACTCTCGATGGATTTGCAGATATTATGCTGTCCCTGAACGACACCTGCACCTGTAAAGTTGTGTACAAGTTCTCTTACCTCTGTTCCATCCTCAGCAGTATAAACCAGTTCAACTTTTCCCGGTCCCGGGATCTTCATCTCAGAAGCTTTGTATACATCACCGTAAGCGTGACGGGCAATGGTGATCGGTTTTTTCCAGTTCTTTACGCATGGCTCAATGCCTTTTACCTTGATTGGTGTACGAAAAACTGTTCCATCAAGAATCGCACGAATGGTTCCGTTCGGGCTCTTCCACATTTCTTTTAAATTATACTCTTTTACGCGGGCTGCATTTGGTGTGATAGTTGCACATTTTACAGCTACACCGTATTTCTGTGTGGCATAAGCAGAATCGAAAGTTACCTTGTCGTCTGTTTCATTTCTGTACTCCAGTCCCAGATCGTAATACTCTGTCTTCAGATCTACAAATGGAAGTAATAACTCGTCTTTGATATATTGCCAGAGAATTCTGGTCATTTCGTCTCCATCCATTTCAACTAACGGTGTGGTCATTTTAATTTTTTCCATGGTAATTATCCTCCGATCCTTATTTCCCGTTTTTCTGATTCTCTACACTTGATTCCTGCAGCAGATTATCCCAGCCACAGTGATCGATATTTTCAATGGTTCTCATGATATGTTGATTTGCCAGCATTTGTGCTTTCTCCGGATCATGATCATGAATGGCCTGTGCGATCATCCGGTGCTCATCATTTGATTTTTCCGAACGCTCCTTTGACTTTAATGTCATCTTGCGTACCCGCTGCACATAATTATGAAAATCTGTCAGTACCCCGGCCAGCACTTTGCTTCCGGATGCCTGATATAATGTCTCATGAAACTTATTATCCAATTCAAATACCTGACTGCTATGTCCCTTCGACACATGAAACTCTGTCAGGTATACAATTTCTTCCAGTTCCTCAATCTGCTCCGGAGTGGCTTTTTTCGCTGCCCACTTGGCACACAAACCTTCCATCACAGATCGTATCTCATAAATATCATTCAGATCTTCCTTGGAAAATCCGGTCACATGTGCGCCTTTGTTCGGTGTGATAGTCACCAGCCCCTGAAGTTCCAGCTGACGCAATGCCTCACGTACCGGAGTCCGGCTGACCCCCAACTCATCGCCTATCGTTTTTTCCTTCAATTCCTCATCCACTGCATATTTGCCGGACAAAATGTCTTCCTGCAGTTTATGAAATACTTTTTCACTAAGCGAATGGTTATCTCCCATCCTGTTTTGCCCCCTTATTATAAAATAATACCCAGTTCCTGGCAACACTCTGTAATTTTAACAACCAGCTCGTTATCTGTCAGAACAGTTACACGGCCTTCATCATACTGCTCATCTACCCAGTCTTTCAGTTTATGCACCAATTCTGAGTTTTTGTCCAGATGACGCTCCTGCGGCAGTCTGTAATAGCTGTTGATCCAGTGTGCGATTCCAGCCAGACCGGAAGTATTGGAAATAGATACCAGTGCCGGTCTCTTTAAGAATTTTTCTGTATCAAAAATATTGTAGATTTCTTCGTTTTTCAGCAATCCGTCTGCATGGATTCCGGCTCTTGTTACATTGAAGTTCTTGCCGGCAAACGGTGTTCTGCTCGGAAGTGTGTAATCCAGATCCTTTTCAAAATAATCAACCAGGTCTGTGATCACGGTAGTATCCATGCCATCCAGTGTTCCTTTCAGCTGTGCATACTCAAATACCATTGCCTCCAGTGGTGTGTTACCGGTACGTTCACCGATACCAAACAGAGAACAGTTGACACCACAGGCGCCATACAGCCATGCTGTGGTAGAATTGGTAACCGCTTTATAAAAATCATTGTGTCCATGCCACTCGATCAGTTCAGACGGTACACCGGCATGTGTGGTCAGACCGTAAATGATACCCGGTACGCTTCGCGGAATAACAGCACCCGGGAAGTTAACGCCATATCCCATCGTATCGCAGGCACGCACTTTGATCGGAATCTTGTATTCATCCATCAGTTTCATCAGTTCCACACAAAACGGAATCACAAATCCGTAAATATCAGATCTTGTGATATCTTCCAAATGACAACGTGGGCTGATACCTGTCTCCAGACATTCACGGATGACACTCAAATAATGATTCATGGCCTCACGTCTGGTCATTTTCATTTTATAGAAAATATGGTAATCGGAACAGCTGACCAGGATACCTGTCTCACGCAGTCCGATATCTTTTACTAATTCAAAATCCTGTTTGCTTGCTCTGATCCAGCTTGTAACTTCCGGAAACTTATATCCGCGTTCCATACATTTGTAAACTGCATCACGGTCTTTTTTGCTGTACAGGAAAAACTCACTCTGGCGGACAATTCCCTTTGGACCGCCAAGTTTATGCAAATAATCGTAAATCGTTACAATCTGATCGGTAGTGTACGGAGCTCTTGACTGCTGTCCGTCACGGAATGTCGTATCTGTGATCCAGATGTCACGCGGCATATTATGCGGTACAATACGGTCATTACATGGAATCTTCGGAATATCGGAATAAGGAAACATATTACGGAATACATTTGGTTTTTCGACATCATCCAAAATATACATATGTTCCTCAATTTCCAGAAGATTCTTCTTCGGATTCATGGTCACGGGTCTGTTTTCAAAGGTTTTTTCTTCGTTCATTCGTGCTGCCTCCTATTTTCAGGCTGACATCTCAGCCATACGTGTATAATTGTATACAATCATACAGCGCATGTCAAGGTTTATGACAGCATTTTTTCAACATCCACCATTCCGGCTCCCTGCATCAGATAACTTTCCCCAAGGTCAGTTGCCGACAAAATCAGTTTCCGCTTTAACTGCATTGCATTCAAATATGGATATTTCTCCCTTGCAAGTGCAAGAAGTCCGCTGACGATCGGTGTTGCCATACTCGTACCGCTTCTTGCCACATATTTACCATATGCTGCCTGACAGGAAATGATCTGTGTGCCCGGTGCCACAACATCCGGCTTCTTCCACACGTTCTCTCCCGGGCCACGTCCGGAACAGTCCTGACATCGCAGTCCGCCATTTTCCAGATCTCCGTCATGACAGCCTACACAGATCACATACGGCGTATCTCCCAATCTTGAAATCGTATTGTCTCCAGGTCCGAAGTTCCCCGCCGCCGTTACGATCAGTATATTATTTTCATAGGCATACTGAAACAGCTCATACAGCTTTCTTTGTTCTTCCGGTCTGGCAGATGCAATACTGCTGACAGATATATTGATAACACGGATATTACAGCTTTCCGCAATCGACAACAGCCATTGCAGTCCCCTGAGCAGTGTTTTCAGACTTCCTTCCCCTCTTTTATTCAATATTTTCCCGACATACAGATCACAGCATGGTGCCATGCCTTTATATTTCCCGTGCAGGACACGTCCGTTTCCCGCCAGAATGCCGCATACATGTGTGCCATGTCCTGTCTCATCATACGGTAATTGATATTTATTGGTAAAATCACGAAATGCCCTGATTTGATCTTTCAGATCTTCATGTGGAAAAATGCCGGAATCCAAGACTCCGACACCGATATGATAACCGGTCAGCTGTTCCTTTTCTGCCCGGCTGTAATGAATTTGTTTTCTGACCCTGTTCACAAAAAACTCCCGGCTTTTTCTTTTATCATATGCCGGGAGTTTTTTTATGTTATGGCGGAAATAAAGAATGTGCCTTGGCACATTTATGCCAATTTATTTTACGATCGGTTTTCTGCGGTATAAAAGCAGAAGCATACCAATACTGAATAATAGGATCACACCTGCTGTTTTCGGATTGAAATGATCCCCTGTGTCCGGAGAAGCATCTTTTCGCAGAAGTGCTTCGCTTTCCTGCCGGATCATCTGTGCCACGTCACCGATCCCCGCATAAATACCATAGGCGGAAAAATGGCTCGTATGTACTGTCAGATAGGAAACATCGCCTTCCTGTGACTTTGTTCCGTAGCAAAGCTCCAGTTCCTCATCTTCATTCAGTGTTACCACACAGATATCCTGTTCGTTTAACGTGTCCGAAATCGGGATTTTGAGTGTTACCTGATCTTTGCCGAAAGTACTGATCGGGATATTCGTCTTCTTCTCCACAAGCTTCAGATCAAATGTGGTAAGCTGCCCCGCCACCGGGCTGCCAAACTGCGTTGTCACTGCATCTTCCAGCTTTTTCTGGGAATCCGCATCGGTGTTGACCAGCAGGCGGAAGCCCTCTGTATCATCCTTTACCTCTGCCCGGATCAGAGCCGCATTCGGATATGCAGATTCATCGAGCACCACTGTATTAGAGGTATCTGCCTCGCTGCTATCCAGTGCGGTGTTCTGTGTGCCTGTTGTTGTATTGCTCATCTGCGTGGTATTCTGTGCGCTTCCTGTTGTATTACCATTCTGATCTGCACTCTGTGTATTTCCTGTACTATTCTGTGTATTATTGGTTCCCGTCCAGTCGGCTGTCTGATCTACGAACAGATCCGGTTCATAATCTGAAATACTGCCAAGTGCCGGCGGTAATGTGATCCCCGCCAGTTCTCCGTCTGACCAGTCGGAAAAAGTCTCATAGGCAGAGAATGCATCTGCATCTGCACCGGTCAGCGTGTAAACCGTATCTCCGGCTCTGACAGCCGTCGGCACTTCCACCAGCTTCTGTGCATTCGGCTCCAGCGTACAATACCGCAGTTGCGCAGTACTTGCACCTGTCGGCGAGATCACAAGTCCACGGAATCCCAGATACCGCTGATCCAGAACGGTATCTTTGCATGTTGCCACATAGGAATCGATCACCGCCGTTTCCACACCGTCAAATGCCATGCTGCGCAGATCTGTGTTATCCAGTCTTGTCGCTGTCTTTTCGAAGGAAAGTGTCGGAAGGCTTTCTCCCTCAAATATGGCGGCCTGCGCGCCTGTGCTCTGATAAGCGCCCAGTCCGATCTCTTTTACCTGTGCTCCAATATTGATTTCATTTAACGGACACCCAAGAAATGCTCTGTCTTTGATCCTTTGTATGTTATCT
>ENA-OQRA01001733-OQRA01001733.1-human-gut-metagenome-genome-assembly--contig:-NODE-1733-length-11313-cov-5.878664_pt1 | contig 11313 bp, 11 predicted proteins | sample MGYA00243238_ERZ505106 | MGnify/ENA primary metagenome ERZ505106 (study PRJEB26097, sample SAMN02711298) | human gut metagenome | biome: Gut microbiome | host: Homo sapiens | place: Denmark...
TCAACGACTCCCCTGCTCTGTCGGAGGCGGACGCGGGCATCGCCATCTCCACCGGGGCGGCCATCGCCCGGGAGATCGCCGACATCACCGTTGCCTCGGAGGATCTGTTTGCGCTGGTAACGCTGCGCAGGCTCAGCCAGGCACTGATGGAGCGTATCCACGGCAGCTACCGGTTCATTGTGGGCTTTAACCTGTCGCTGATCGCGCTGGGCGTCGCGGGTGTACTGCCGCCCACCACCTCGGCGCTGCTGCACAACGGGTCCACCCTGGGCATCAGCCTGCGGAATATGACCGACCTGCTGAAAAAAGATAACAACGCATAATGCGGCAAAAAGCAGCCGGGAAGCGCCTGCCTGACAGGTGCTTCCCGGCTATTTCTGGTTATGCAGCGGCGGGAATACTCTGAGAAAAGAGCTCCCTATTTTATTTCCTCCGTTTTCGTATATGTCGGCTCAGTCAAGAGCGATGATTGTAACAGAGCCTCTGAATGAAAGCAGATAGGTCTTGTAATCACCTTGCTCCAGCGAAAATTTGAGTTCAACATCGTTTCTCGCGCCGGTAAGGTCATATATTCTGTTGAAGCAGAGAGAATTTGATCCCCTGCTGCTTTGTTCTATCAGTGTAATATATCTGCAATAGTTATCATCGTAACCGTCAGTCATCCGAACAGAATGATATCCGCTTTTATCATTTGTGCTTGCATTGACCATGCCGCTTACACACACACTGTAGGTATGTCCTTTTTTCAGCCTGAGTGTTGTTCCGTTGTACGATATAAGCCCGCCGCGGTTATGCATTTCCCGATAGTACAAGGGAACTGCACCGTCTGAAAGATGGGTTGACGGTACATACCCCTCTCCGCAAAAATATCCCGAACAGCTACCGTTCTGACCGGGGTCGCCCTTGTCGCCTTTATCTCCCTTGTCGCCTTTATCTCCCTTGTCGCCTTTTTCACCTTTGTCGCCTTTTTCGCCGGGGTCACCTTTGTCGCCTTTTTCTCCGTCAACGCCTGCGGCTTTCACTCCCGTATCGGTTTCTCCGATCCACCAGTTGCCGTTCTCGCCGATAAACGGGGTGTTTCCGTCTTTGCCGTCGGAACCGTTTTGCCCGTTTGTTCCGTCTTTTCCGGCGATTCCGTCTTTTCCGTTTATACCATCCTTACCGTCAGCGCCATCCTTACCGTCAAGCCCTTTCAAAACCGAAAGGTCATACAGATTCAGCCATATTTCATCGCCGACATAGCGCCACTGCAGGGTGCTTTCGTTCACGCGGAACTCCGGAGTTTTTCCGTTTGCACCGTCCGTTCCGTTCTGTCCAGCGGGGCCCGTGATATCGGCGATCGCAACAAGGTTCTGCCACTCGCCGCCCTCGTAACGCCACTGTATGTATTCCGTTGCTCTTTGTACTTCTATGCTTTTGCCGTTAATGCCGTCTTTACCGTCGGCTCCGTCTTTTCCGTCAACTCCGTTAATGCCGTCTTTGCCGTTCAGGCCGTTGGAACCGTTCAGGCCGTTTATTCCGTTCTTACCGTCGGCACCGTTAGAGCCGTCTTTGCCGTTGATGCCGTTTGTACCGTCAACGCCGTCCTTTCCGTTTTCTCCGGCAGCACCTCTCAGCTCGTCAAGCGCCACCAGGTCCCGCCAATCGGCTTCATCTCTGTATTTCCACTGGATCGCCGTGCCGTTATTCCGCACCTCCGGTAGCGCGGCGGCGTTGGTCTTTGCCGCCTTGCTCCATCCTATGGCAAGCACGCTGCAAAGCACCAAAAGAGCGGCGCAAAGCGCCAAAAGTGTGCCTGTGAGTAGTTTCCTTTCTGTTCTCATCTTCTTTCCTCCGTTCGGAATTATTACGGCGGAGTTTTGCACCGACGCCCACGCCGTGAACAGGCGGCGGCAGACAGCCTTATGCTTGGTTTGCCTTGTACTTATCCGCAAACAGGGCGACCCCCTGCTTTAAGACCTCCATCTGGGTTTGAAGATAATATTCGTCCTCGAACATGGCGTAGTGTACGCAGGCGCGGACGAAGATAAAAATCAGCGGCGTGATGACCGTATAGGGAATGCCGATCTTCGGCTCCAACCGCTTGGCATACTCGGTATAGCGCTCGTTCACGCCCTCGAAGAATTTCTTGCCGTGCTCGATATACTTCGGAAGTGTATAGACCTGATACATCAGGCGATATTTTTTGCCGTGCTTTTGGGCCGTCCAGTAAGGCACCTCCTTCACAAACCGGACAACATCCTTGGGGTCGGTGGGGGCCATCTCCATAAAGTCGTCCTCAACCTTTTCCATGCAGTATGCCGTTGACTCAATAATCAGCTCGTCAAGGTTTTTGAAATACGAGTACAGATTTGCCTTTGTGCAGCCGCAGGCATCGGCCAGGGCTTTGATCCCCGTACCCGTCAGCCCGTTTTCCGCATAACACTCAAAGCATTTTTCCATGATTTCACGCTTCCGCTCATTGTGCTGTTGCTCTGTTGTTTTCATGTAAATTGCGCCCCCTAATTGATGTGAACGTTCGTTTAGCATTAGTGTAGCATAGAGTTGAGACTATTTCAAGAGCAGCCTTTAAAAGGGGCCGTAAAAATGTGGGGGCAGCTATAAGCTGACTATCCCATCTGTTTTCCGTTATTCCGCCCGGAGATTATTTTACAATACAGAAATGTCGCGGCTGTTTTGACCGCACGGCAGAAAAAGCGGCCTGGTTCTCAAGAGAAAACCAAGCCGCTATACTATGACGTACAGTGTTCAGTTGATAAATGGGGATTTGCCCTTTGCGGACGGGCGGACTATCTTTTTATCAATCATCTATCTCCGTCTCGTGATGAAGAATTGCGCCGGTGGCCGCGTCAATTTCATAGTCGTACTCTCTATTGCCGGACTTGAACTCGACTTCATAAATAATTGTGCCGTCCTCTACATCCAGCTGAATGTTCATGTCATAGACCGTGTTCGCATCCACACCGGCGTGGTTCAGCGCAATGGATTTTGCCTTAGCGTGGCCAATGTCCTGCGCCGTTCCGGGCTTTGTCGGCTGACCTTCAGACGCTTCGTCGTCATCCGCCATCTCCCGCTTGACCGCTATAACGGCGCCGGAGTAGGCGTCGATCTTATACTCTATCTCCTCGCCGTTCCGGCCTGTGATCTCCACCTCATAATGTGCCGGGGATTCGTCCAGCTCCGGGTCGACCTCACTGTGCAATATCTCCGCTGCAGACGCCTTGCCAAACTCCGCCACAGCAATGTCCATCGCCTTGTCTTTACCGATGGGCATAGCGGGCGCACCTGCCTCCGCCAGGTCCTTCAGCTCCTCCACGGAGAGCTTTGCCAGCGCATCAAACTGCAGCTCCGGGTTGATGGCAAGGACGCGATTCACCAGTGCCGCCTTCCCTGTGGAAATGTTGTTTTCCTGTGCCTGCTGGTCTCTCGCCGTGTCCTGCGTCAGGGTCTGCGTCAGGACGGAGGCCTTCGCTTCACTGGTCTGCAAAACGCCGTCCACGGCGTCAGTCAGCTCACGCTGAAGCTTTTCCGCACGGGCGGTATCCTTGTCCTCCACCGAGATCATAATAGCGGAGGAAATGCTGCTGAGATAGCCGTTGCGCACAAGGCTGCCTACGATGGCGTTCACCGCCACATCCAGCTTGGCGCCCTTGAGATCGGCCCCGTCTCCCATATCCGCAAGGATCGTCTTTGCATCGTCATTGAGCGGCGCGCAGACCAGTACCTTTTCGCTCCTGCTGACCTTCAGCTCGATGCTGGGGTTTACATCCAGCGACACCACGGACGCCACCGCATTTGCCTGCTGATAGAATACACCTCCGCCGCCCAGCAGCATCACCGCAAGGCAGGCAGCGACGAGTGCCGGCCATTTTTTCCTTGCCGGTTTTCTTGTTGTCATATTGATCACCGTTCCTTTCCGCACTTCACAGCGGGAGAGAACGCCGCTCACATCGTCCGGCGCAGTTTTTTCAAGGGCCGAGGCCAGCCTCTGCTCCATTTTTTCGTTAGTCATCGGGCGTCATCTCCTTCCAGAGTACTTCGCATCTTTTTCAATGCTCTGTGATATTTTGACAGGACGGTAGGAAGCGTCAGCTCCAGCAAAGCCGCAATCTCTCGATGCTTCATGCCTGTGACCGCATGGAGCAGCACAATGCGCCTCTCCTCATCACCGAGAGCAGCCAACGCCTGCTGCAGCACAATGCGCTCATCGGCATCCAGCCCGCACTCCTGTGCGGGAATGGCGTCCCATTCCTCCTCACTGAGCGGGGCATTTTTCTTTTCCCGCCGCAGACGCATCAGGCACAGGTTGCGGCACACGGTCAGCAGCCAGCCCATGGGTGACCCGGCGGGCCGATACTGCTCCGCGCAGTCCCACACCTGCACATAGACATCCTGGGTCAGATCCTGGGCATCGTGCGCGTTTTTGAGGTACGACAGCGCCAGGCCGTACACAGCCGTTTTTGTCCGCTGATACAGCTCCGCCAGCGCCTCGCTCTCCCCTCCGGCAATGCTGAGAAGCAGCTGCTGCAGCTGGTGCCGCTCCTCCGCCGGGGCATATTCAGTTGTCATCAGCATACTGAGCATGGGCTTGCATCTCCTGTCATCCGGGTAATGCGCGAAGCGGGCGGTTTATTGCATGGGCTTAAAAAAATATACTCTCTGCAGCTTCGTGTTATAGCGCGTCGGAAAGCTCCGCTTTTCTGATTCTGATTATACCTCCAAATCACGGAATAATCTACCAATATGTTCCGTGCGGGCAGCCGCCATGGTGAATGTCTGTTTTCGCATGTAAGCCCCACCGGTGTTCCCGGTGGGGCTTACGCATATTATCTATCAGTTCTTTTATTCCTGCCGCAAAAACAGCACACCCAGTGTGCCCGGCCCGCAGTGGGAGGACACTGTGCAGCCTGCCTGGGTCAAGAATACCTCCCGGAAGGGGGCCAGGGACTTCACCAGCTCCGTCAGCTGGGCCAGGGTATCCTCTGCGACGCCGCCGGAGTGGGTAATGAAGGCCCAATCCTCCACCACGGTCTTACCCGCCAGCCGCTCGGTGATGTACTGCCGGTAGACCCGTTCCATGGTACCCCGATACTTCTTGCAAACCACCAGCTTGCCCTCCCGCATCTCCAGGCAGGGCTTCAGCTTCAGCACGTTGGCGCCCAGGGCCGCCACGCCGCTGCAGCGGCCGCCCTTCCACATGTATTCCAGGGTGTCCAGCACAAAGCTGGTGTCGCTGTGAGGTGCCAGGCGGCGCAGCTCATCGGCAATATCCCCGGCCGCCATGCCTTCATCCCGCAGCTTGGCTCCCTGCAGGGCCAGCAAACCGCCGCCGGTGGAGAGCTGGCGGCTATCCACCACATGGATGCGTCCCGTCTCCAGCTCCGCCGCGGCTATAAGGGCGTTCTGGCAGGTGCCGGACAGGTCTGCACTGATGTCGATGTGGACGATGTCAAAGCCCTCCGCCAGGATGGCGCCAAAAAACTCCTTGAACTGCTCCGGACTCACTGCCGCCGTCTTGGGCAGGGTGCCGTCCCTATGGAAGTCGGCGTAGAGATCCTCGGAGGTATAGTGGCCATCATCGGGGAAAATACGCTCTCCGGTCTGGATGGTCAAGGGCACAGTGCGGATCTGAAAGCGTTCCAGCAGTGCCGGGGTCAGGTCGCAGGTGCTGTCATAGGTGATGCAAACAGGTCTGGGCATGAAGCGATTCCTCCTATTTTCTTCTTTTCCATTTTAGTATACCCGGCCAACCTCAACACAGGCTCAAAAAAACTCGATTTTTCAGGCGGGATGTGATAAAATCATAAAAAAGCTAAGGAGGGCTCGCATGTTTCGAATTTTGGTAGCCGAGGATGACGAGAGCACCCGTCTGCTCATGTGCGAGGTGCTGCGCCAGGCAGGCTATGAGCCCTGTCCCGCCCGAGACGGTGTGGAGGCCCTGGAGGTTATGGATCATTTCCAGTGCGACCTGGCCATCGTGGACATTACCATGCCCCGGATGGATGGCATCGCCTTCACCCAGACCCTGCGGGAGGGCAACTGTGACCTGCCGGTGCTCATGGTGACGGCCCGGGTGACCCAGGAGGATAAGCGCCGGGGCTTCTGGGCAGGAACGGATGACTATATGGTCAAGCCTGTGGACGAGGAGGAGATGCTCTGGCGCGTGGAGGCGCTGCTGCGGCGCTATCGCAGTACAGCGGAGCGGCGGCTGACGGTGGGCAGCACGGTTTTGGACCGGAGCGCCCTGCAGGTCATCACTCCCCAGGGTACTCAGCAGCTCACCGCCAAGGAGTTTATGCTGCTTCTGAAGCTGCTGAGCTATCCCCGGACTCTTTTCACCAAGCGCCAGCTTATTGATGACATCTGGGACCTGGACAGCGAGGTAGATGAACACACCGTGGAGGTCTACATTTCCCGGCTTCGGGACAAATTCCGGGGCAATCCGGACTTTGAGCTGCGGACCATCCGGGGCTTTGGGTACATGGGGATGCCCAGGGAGGACGAGGATGAAAAAAAATAAGGTCAAAAAAGAGAATCCTCCGGCCCGGCTCCTATGGACCATGTTTTTGCTGGTGCTGGGGATGGTGATTGTATACGGGACCCTGGTGCTGGGTATCTTCGCCCTGGTCCAGCGCCTGGTGCGGCTGGACGAGAGCAACTACACCCTGGTGTGGCCCATTCTCATTTTGACGGTGAGCGCCATTTTGGGCGTGGCGCTGGCCATCTTCATTTTTCGGGGATATTTAGCGCCGCTGTCCCGGCTGATGCAGGCCACCCAGGCGATGGCCGCCGGGGACTACTCCGTGCGGGTAGAGCTGCGGGGGGCCCGGGGCGAGGTGGCGGAGTATATCCGCAGCTTCAACAAAATGGCTGAGGAGCTGGGCAGCGTAGAGATGCTGCAATCAGACTTCGTGAACACCTTTTCCCATGAGTTTAAGACGCCCCTTATCTCCATCCGGGGGTTTGCCAAGCTCCTGCAGAACCCGGACATCTCCGGGCAGCAGCGGGCCATCTATGCCGGGACCATCGCCCGGGAATCAGAACGATTGGCGGCTATGAGCACGCATATTTTGGAGCTGACCCAGTTTGAAAACACGGAGATCGTATCCGGCAAGACCCTATATAGCCTGGACGAGCAGCTGCGCCGGTGCATCCACCAGCAAGAGCGGAGCTGGCTGCAAAAGGGGCTGACCGTGGAGGGGGACCTGGATCCCACGGATTACTACGGAAATGAGGAGCTGGTAGAGCACATCTGGTCCAACCTCATCTCCAACGCCATCCGCTTCACCCCTGCCGGCGGACAAATCACCGTAGTTCTGCGCAAGGAAGATGCGGAGATCACCGTGTCTGTCTCCGACACCGGCATCGGCATGGATGAGGAGACCCAGCGGCACATTTTCGATAAGTTTTACCGGGCGGAGCCATATCCGGACAGCCGAGGCAACGGCCTTGGCCTATCCATCGTGCGGAGGGCGGTAGAGCTGTGCGGCGGAGAGATTGAGGTGTTCTCTCAGCCCGGCAAGGGCTCCACCTTTACCGTGACGCTGTCCCCCACTGACCGGAATTGAGCTCCCTCCCCCCGGCGGCAGATCCTTCCACTTCCCGGTTGCAAAACGTGTTGAAGTCGTGTATAGTATAGAAATACCTATTGGGAGGTCATACTATGAAAGAAAAAATGCAGCCGGGGAAGCTGGTCCCCCGGTACGCTGTTCCTTGGCTGTTGAGTGCCCTGGTGTGGCAGCTGGGCCTGTATTTTTTGGCCAAGCTGCTGACGGATGGCCGCTTCCATTACGATCTGTCCATTTCACTGGATGATAAAATTCCCTTTGTTCCCTTTTTCATGCTGATCTATTGGGGGGCGTATTTCTCCTGGGGAATAAACTATATCCTGGCCGCCCGAGAAAATCGGGACCACTGCCGCCGCTGCATTACTGCCGACATGATCGCAAAGGCCCTGTGCTTTGTGATCTTCCTGCTGCTGCCCACCACCATCGCCCGGCCTGAGGCAGATGGCAGCGGCTTTATCGGTTGGCTCACTCGCATCATCTACATGGCGGACACGCCTGTGACTCTGTTCCCATCCATCCACTGTCTGGATTCCTGGCTGTGCTGGCGGTTTTTAGTGAAGTGCAAAAAAGTGCCCCGGTGGTATAAATGGGTGAACTTTGTATTCTCGCTGCTGGTGTGCGCCTCCACTGTGCTGGTAAAGCAGCATGTATTCGTGGATATTTTTGCGGGCATCGCCGTGGCGGAGCTGGGGCTGCTGCTCTCCCGCCGGGTATGGGATAGCCTGGAGAAGCGGAAACCGTCCGGAATATGAAAAACGCAGCCGCGCTTTTGGAGGAATACTCTATGAAAAGGATCATCTCATTTTTTCTGTGTGTGCTGATGACGGCGGCCCTGCTGGCCGGCTGCGGCGATAGAAAGCAGCGCACCACCTGGATCATCGCCGTGGATGGGGATTTCAGCCCCTTTGTGTGCGCCGATGCGAACGGCAAGGCTGTGGGCCTGGATGTGGAACTCCTGGACGCCATCGCCCGGGATCAGAACTTCCGGTATGAGCTGCGCCCCTCGGATTGGGACACCGCCATGAGTGTGTTCACCTCCCACCAGGCTCAGGTTCTCATGGGCAGTATCGCCAGCTCCCAGGAGCGGATCGACGGTGGCTGGTTCTTTTCCCATAGCTTTTATAACGGCGTGACCCAGAGCATGGCCATGGAGCCCAGCAGCGACACCAATACCCTGGAGGACCTGGCCGGCAAGGCCGTGGCAGTGGTCTCCGGCACTCTGGGTGCCGCCTACGCCGAAAGCGTGAAGGATAAATATGGCTTCTCCATCGCCACCTTCAGCGATTCCCACTCCATGTACGCGGCGGTGCTGAAGGGTCGGGCGGCCGCCTGCTTTGAGGACACCCCCGCCCTGCGGGACAGCATCGCCGGCGGCGTAGCCCTGGAGCTGGTCCCCGGCAGCGAGGGGGCAGCCTCCGATTACTGTGTGGCTATTTGCGACGAAAAGGACCGGCCGTTTCTGGAGCTGTTCAACCAGGGCCTGGCCAACATCCGCGCCAACGGCATCTATGATGCCATCCTCGCAAAGTATGCGGATACCCTATAAAAAGCCTATGGTATATTTTGTGCAGTTTGCCAGTTGCATTTCCCCGTTGGATTTCGTATACTAAACCATCATAAGAAAGCAGAGGGACGGACATGACCCATTTTGCTATGAACAGCTGCAGCAAGGCCATCTGTATGGTCTGTTGTTGTGGGCATTTTGGTCATGTATGTTCTGCTGGTTCGCCGAAAAACTGATTTTTTCGGATTTGTTATTTGTTTATCGATCGGCAGAGGGTGCATGATGCATCCTCTGCTTTTTGTATTGAATGCATCGGCATCTCCCGCCCCACACAGAAAGGAAGATCATAGTGAACATCTATCGTTCTGCATCCCAACTGGTCGGCCATACCCCCCTGCTGCAGCCTGTGCGCTACACGGAGCAGCTCCGCCTGCCCGCCACCGTGCTGGTCAAGCTGGAATCCTTCAACCCCGCCGGCTCCGTAAAGGATCGTGTAGCCCTGGAAATGATTGAAGACGCCGAAAAAGAGGGCAAGCTCCTGCCCGGCGGCACCATCGTGGAGCCCACCTCCGGCAACACCGGCATAGGTCTCGCGGCCATGGGCCTGGCCCGTGGCTACCAAGTCATCCTCACCATGCCCGAGTCCATGAGCCTGGAGCGCCGGCAGCTGCTGGCTGCCTACGGTGCGCAGCTGGTGCTGACCCCTGCCAAGGGCGGTATGGCGGGCGCCGTGGAAAAGGCCCAGGAGATCGCCGCCGCGATCCCGGGCAGCTTCCTGGCCGGTCAATTTGATAACCCCGCCAATCCCCGGGCCCACTACCGCACCACCGGCCCCGAGATCTGGCACGATACCGACGGCCAGGTGGACATCTTCGTGGCCGGCGTAGGTACCGGCGGCACCGTTACAGGCGTGGGCCGCTACCTGAAGGAGAAGGACCCCCACGTGCGGATTGTGGCCGTGGAGCCCGCCGCCTCTCCCCTGCTCTCCGGCGGCAAGGCCGGGAGCCACGGGCTCCAAGGCATCGGCGCCAACTTTGTGCCGGAGAACCTTGACCGCAGCGTGGTGGACGAGGTGATCCCCGTGTGGGAGAAGGATGCCTATGCCGCCGCCCGGCTGCTGGCCGGTACCGAGGGCGTGCTGGTGGGCATCAGCTCCGGCGCCGCCTTACACGCCGCAGGCCAGCTGGCCCGCCGCCCCGAGAATGCCGGCAAGACCATCGTGGCCCTGCTGCCCGACACCGGTGACCGTTACCTTTCCACACCACTGTTTCAGGAGTGATTTATGATGAGTGAAAACCATATCTGCGCCGCAGCCAAAGCCATGGCGCAAACCTATACCACCGGCTCCGTACCGCTGTACGGCAAGAAGCTGCGTCTCCCGGACCGGCAGGCTGTGATCCTGCTCATAAAGGACATCCGGCGGCTGATCTTCCCCGCCTACTACGGGGAAGCGGCTCTCATGAGCCTGGCCCCGGAGGACTATGCCGCGCTGCTCTTGGAGCGCATCGAAAAGCAGCTTTTCCGGCAGATCGCCTTGACCCTGCCGGAGGAGCAGGAGGACCGGGCCGCGGAGCTGGCCGCCGAAATGGTAACTCGTCTGCCCAAAATTGCCCGCATGGTACAGCTGGACCTGGAGGCCACTTTTGACGGTGATCCCGCCGCCGGCTCCCGAGAAGAAATTCTGTTTTCCTATCCCGGCCTGTTTGCCATTCTGGTATATCGGGTAGCCCACGAGCTCTACGAAATGAAGATCCCCATCCTGCCCCGGATGATGGCCGAGTACGCCCACAGCCACACGGGCATCGACATCCATCCCGGCGCGCAGATTGGCGATCACTTCTTCATCGACCACGGCACGGGCATCGTGGTGGGTGAGACCACGATCATCGGCGATAGGGTAAAGCTCTACCAGGGCGTGACCCTGGGCGCCCTGTCCACCCGGGATGGGCACCATTCTCAGCCCGGCAAGCGTCACCCTACCGTAGAAGACGATGTGACCATCTACTCCGGTGCGACCATTCTGGGCGGCAATACCACCATCGGCCGGGGCAGCGTGGTGGGCGGCAACGCCTTCCTCACCAGCTCCGTGCAAAAAGACACCCGGGTGGTGATTCACGCCCCGGAAACCGTGTTCAAAAGCCGCAAGGGCGAACAATAACCAATAAAAGCAGCCCTCGGCCGGTTGGCCGAGGGCTTTTAACACTGTCGAAAATTCCTTTGGAATTTTCCGACAAAAGGATC